>Ga0207106_1071_pt1 | contig 19702 bp, 21 predicted proteins | sample Alteio_BWMinHeat_78_FD_153535 | JGI IMG/M metagenome (GOLD analysis project Ga0207106, IMG submission 153535) | Enriched cells from forest soil in Barre Woods Harvard Forest LTER site, Petersham, Massachusetts, United States -... | ecosystem: Environmental > Terrestrial > Soil > Temperate forest >...
AACAATTTTCTCTTACAACTGAAAACGGAACAGAATATGCTGCATTTCTTCCGCTGAACAATGCAGTAGTAAACGAAAGCGAATATAAGAAAGGTGAATTCCTGATGTTTGACAAAGACGGAGGAACAATTGAGATCAATAACATTTCTATGTCACCAGCCGATATTATTTTATTTGGAGGGGAACCATACACAGAGCCAATCGTGGCACAGGGTCCTTTTGTGATGAATACCCAGGCTGAAATTGCCCAGGCATACAGAGATTTTCATTTGGGTAAATACGGCAATATCAGTTATGATCGGATAAAATCGAATATAAAAGAATGAAAAGTTTTGCAGTCAGGTTTACATCTGATAAAAATATCAGGATACAGGAAGGTCAGTCATTACTGGATGCATCGCTTGCTGCAGGTATTCCTCATTTCCATATATGTGGTGGGAATGCCCGCTGTTCTACATGCAGAGTATTAGTTTTGGCTGGTAAAGGATCACTGACAGCACCTAATAAAAAGGAAAATTTATTGAAAGATCAAATGCATTTTTCTGATGACATAAGATTGGCCTGCCAGACTTATGTAAGAGGAAATGGCGTAAAGCTCACTCGTATTATCAGGGATGAATCTGATATTGATCTGTATGTTGGCTCTTCTGCAGCCGCTTTTACCGAAAACATTGGAAAAGAAAAAAAGGTAGTGATATGTTTCATTGATATAAGAAATTTTACGCATTTTGTCGCGTCACATCTTCCTTTTGATATCATTCATATCATGCGTAAAATTTTTAATTCTTTTCATGCTAATATAGAGAGGAATAATGGAAAAATCATTGAAACAACGGGTGATGGATTGTATGCGGTATTCGGACTCAGTGCAAGCTTAAGGCAAAGTGCCGGTGCAGCTATAAAATGCGGCTACGATATCCTGGAAAGTCTTGAGCAGTTAAACGATGATTATTTCTCAAAAAATTTTGATCACAGAATAGAAATAGGTATCGGCATTCATGCGGGAACAGTAGTAGCAGGCAACATCCGGATGGGAAATGAAAAACATTTACTGGTAATGGGATACCCGGTGAATGTAGCGGCCCGTCTTCAAAATGCAACAAAGGAATTAAATAATAATTTCATCGTATCATCTGAAGCTTTGAAATTAGCCGGTAAATTATTCTCTGGCCATCCATCTCTTAGCATCCATTTAAAAGGAATAGAAGAACCTGTAAACGTTTATTTACTCGGAAACCCATATAAATAATTGCAGAGAATATGAAAAAATATTTTTTCTTCATCGCTATTACTTTATTTTCAACCCAGGGCTTTGCCCAGCGTTCGACTGATAGCATGATACAAACTGAAAAAACTTTGCAAATACTTCAATGGTCGTAAGCACAAATGAAGCCTTTATAAAATTTATTGACACCGGCGGAATTGTGTTTGATAAAGGCAGGCCTGTAAATGGTCTTCGACTTTACACTACACCGGGGAAAGACCTGGCATACTTATCTGGGAACCTGAATATTCGGAAATTACTTCCACTAATGATTTTGGGTATACAACCGGTCCCTGGAGATTTTATCAAAACAATCTTAAAGACAATCCCGTCGCCACAGGCTATTTTGTAACCGTCTGGCATCTTACCGATCATAATGGTTGGAAATTCCTGATTGACTTCGGTATCACCTGCGCAAAAGAAAGAAAAAGGATCACAATGAAAAAAAGACATACCGGAAATTTAAAATTGGAAGAGGGAAATCAGCAATCATTAAACCAGGCAGAAGAAAAATTCATCCGCGCATATGCTGCAAAGAGTGCCAAAGCTTACAATTCTTTTCTTTCCCGGCAAAGCAGGTTAAACTATGCCGGCTTTTTGCCAGCCACTGATTCAAAAGAAAGGGAAATATTACTTGACTCACTTTCATGAAATATAAATTATACGATTCTTGGTTCCGGCATGTCTCCTGAAAAAGATATGCGTTATGTTTATGGCACTACCGTCATTAATGATAAGCAAGATGGTTATCTCCGGATCTGGAGAAGAGAAAAAGATGAATGGAAGATTGCGGTTGAAGTTTTACATTTTAAATAATAAATGTTCAGGCGTATAAAGTTAGTCTCAATTGAATTGCGGATTTCGGATTTTAAATTTCGAAATTGTCAATCCGCAATTCAAAATCCGCAATCTCATTTTTCGTTCCCCTCAAATGCCTTAAATTTGCGACAACTTTTACAACTGCTTGAGACTGTTGAAAAGCATACCAAACATATATGAGTCCGCTTCAGGTGGAACAACAATTTTAATAGTAGTATTGCAGTTAGCTAATATCAAATAAACCCGGAACTAAAACCCATACCTATAGCATGGCAGACATTTTTGAGAAATTACTGAAACATTACGGAAATATCGGGCAGCACCGCAAACGTGCTCATGGTTATTTTACATTTCCAAAACTGGAAGGTGAAATCAGCAGTCGCATGCAATTTCGCGGCAAGGAAATGATCGTTTGGAGCCTGAATAATTATCTTGGTTTGGCCAATCATCCTGAAGTAAGAAAAACCGATGCAGAAGCCGCAAAAGAATATGGTTTGGCTTTGCCTATGGGTGCTCGCATGATGAGTGGGAATAGCGATCATCATGAGCAATTAGAAAAGGAATTGGCTGAGTTTGAAGACAAGGAAGATGCAGCTTTATTGAATTACGGCTACCAGGGAATGGTCAGTATTATTGATGTGCTTTGCAACCGTCATGATGTGATTGTGTACGATGCAGAAAGTCATGCCTGCATTATTGATGGATTGCGTTTACATCCCGGGCATCGTTATGTTTTTAAGCATAATGATATTACGGATTTTGAAAAACAATTGCAACGTGCCACTACATTGATTGAAAAACAAAATGCCGGCGGAATTTTAGTGATCACGGAAGGAGTTTTCGGGATGGCAGGCGACCAGGGAAAATTAAAAGAGATCACCGCGATGAAAGATAAATATGAATTTCGTTTGCTGGTAGATGATGCACATGGTTTTGGTACGCTTGGTAAAACCGGCGCAGGTGTTGGTGAAGAGCAGGGTGTACAGGATAAGGTCGATCTTTATTTTTCTACGTTCGCAAAATCGATGGCATCGATCGGCGCTTTTGTTGCTGGTGAAAAAAATATTATCGATTACATACGCTATAATATCCGTTCACAAATTTTTGCCAAAAGTTTACCTATGCCTGTCGTGATCGGTAATTTGAAACGGTTAGAATTATTACGTACGCAACCGCAGATGAAGGAAAAATTATGGCAGAATGCTCTTAAGCTTCAGAAGGGTTTAAAAGATCGCGGCTTTGATATTGGAAAAACTAATTCAGTTGTAACCCCTGTTTATATGAAAGGCGGCGTTGAGGAAGCTACCGCGATGGTGATGGATCTGCGTGAGAATTATAAAATATTTTGCTCCATTGTTGTGTATCCCGTGATCCCTAAAGGAAATATTATTTACCGTCTCATTCCAACGTCCGTACACACGGATGAAGATATTCAATTAACCCTTGAAGCATTTAGCGACACAAAGAAAAAGCTGGATGCAGGGGCTTACAAAGTGGATCACATTCCCGATATGGCGGAGGTGACCGGAAAAAGATTTGACTACATGCTTGAAAAACCGAAGAATAAGTAAGAGAGTTAATAGTCTATAGTCTATAGTATTTAGTACAAAGATTGGGAAGGTTACTGAGTAAGGTTTTTTATGTTGTAGCCATGCCGCAGGCATCTATACGCAATTCACGAATATGACTGACAATTCAATCTTAGGGATTGTCATGCCGCAGGCCATCTATACGCAATGCACGAATGTGACTGACAATTCAATCTTAAGGATTATCATGCTGCAGGCATCTATACGCAATGCACGAATGTGACTGACAATTCAATCTTAAGGATTATCATGCTGCAGGCATCTATACGCAATGCTCGAATACGACTGGCAATTCAATCTTAGGGATTGTCATGCCGCAGACATCTATACGCAATGCATGAATATGACTGACAATTCAATCTTAAGGATTAGCATGCCGCAAGCATCTATACGCAATGCACGAATGTGACTGACAATTCAATCTTAGGGATTGTCATGCCGCAGGCATCTATACGCAATGCACGAATGTGACTGACAATTCAATCTTAAGGATTATCATGCTGCAGGCATCTATATGCAATGCTCGAATATGACTAGCAATTCAATCTTAGGGATTGTCATGCCGCAGGCATCTATACGCAATGCGAAGTTCGCAAAGATCGAATGGCGTATAGACTCCTTCGGAGTGACAACTAAAAATCGAAGTTTAAAATTGTAAATAAGAAGCCATTTCCAATTGATATTGTTGTGCAACAGTTCGCGCTTCTTCAGCAAAATTTTCTTTATCGGAAGCATAAATAATCGATCTGCTTGCATTGACTAGCAGACCGCACTGAGTGTTTGTCGAAGATCCTTTCATCATCGCTTTTTCAGAAATTTCTTTCAGGCTGCCGCCCTGTGCACCTACGCCGGGAACAAGATAAAAATGCTCCGGAGTTATTTTACGAATATTTAAAAATTCATCAGGTTGAGTAGCGCCGATCACAAACATCAGGTTGTTTGGATTGCCCCATTTACAAACTTTTTCCAGAACCATTTCATACAAAAACTTCGTGTCATGTTTTTCAATATGAATATCGTCATCAAACAGATCCGTTTTTGTAATGAGTTTTTGCAGTTCAAAATCCTTCGCTCCTGAATTAGAAGTAAGCCCCAACACGATTGCCCATTTATTTTCATATTGAAGAAAGGGTTTAACACTATCTTCTCCCATATATGGGGCAACGGTGATAGCATCAAAATCCATCGTTTCGAAAAAAGCTTTTGCGTATTGCAGAGAAGTATTGCCAATATCCCCCCGTTTGGCATCTGCAATTTTAAAATGCTCTGTTGAAATATAATTCGCGGTTTTCTCCAAGGTTTCCCAACCCTTTACTCCCATCGCTTCATAAAAAGCAGTATTAATCTTATAGCTCACGCACAGATCTTTTGTAGCATCAATGATCTGTTTATTAAATTCAAAGACAGGATCAATATTTGAAAGGAGATGTTTGGGAATTTTTTCAATGTCTGTATCAAGACCAACGCAGAGATAGGATCGCTTTTTAAAGATTTGTTCAACGAGTTGCTGGCGGATCATGCAGCGAAGATACAGTTAGATGCTTAGTTGAGAATTGTTTTGATAATATTTCCAAACCTCCATACTTCCTCAAATGTATTGTACAATGGCACGGGCGCTATTCGTATAACATCCGGTTCCCGCCAATCAGCCATTACTCCCTGTTTTGCTAATTCCTCAAAGATCTCTCTTCCCTGTTCATGCATGAGCATAGAAACCTGGCAGCCTCTTTCTTCTTCTCTGCGGGGAGTAATAAATTCAATCCTGCCTACCGGCCAGGCAGGTGTTTTTGAAGAAGACGATCTTACTATTTCCTCCAGGATGAACCATAAATAATTATTCAGCAATTTTCGCTTCGCATGCAGGTTCTCACATCCTGCCTCTTCAAAAATATCCAACGCTGCCTTATGTGTTGCATATAATAATAATGAAGGCGTGCTTAGCTGCCAGCCTTCTGCAGTCGGAATAGGTTTGAAGCCTTTTTCCATTTTAAATCTCGTCTCTTTATCATAACCCCACCAGCCGGCAAATCGTTGAATATTTTTATCGTTATGAAAACGTTCATGAATATAAACACCACCCACTGCTCCCGGGCCCGAGTTAAGATATTTATAACTGCACCAGCAGGCAAAGTCAACACCCCAATCATGTAATTGCAAAGAAATATTTCCTGCAGCATGGGCAAGATCGAAACCAGCAATAGCGTCAGCATCATGAGCCGCTTTAGTAATGGCAGTTATATCGAATACCTGTCCTGTGTAATAGTTTACACCGCTGAATAGTACAAGAGCCAGTTCATCTTTATTTTTATCAATTGCAGTTAATATATCTTCGGTTCTGATCAAATGCTCACCGTCACGAGGTTTTACTTCAATGATAATTTCATCCGGGTCTGATCCATAATTCCGGATATGTGTCTCAAACATATACTGATCGCTGGGAAAAGCTTTTGCTTCACATAATATCTTATTTCGTTTTCCTTTGGGTTGATAGAAGCTTATCATCATTAAGTGAAGATTAACAGTAAGCTGATTCATTACTGTTATTTCAGATGGCAAGGCACCCACAATTTTTGATAAAGATTTCGTAAGATCATCATGATAATCCATCCATGGATCTTCACCCATAAAAAAACCTTCAACTCCATACCTCGCCCATTGATCCAATACTTTGCCAATCTCTTCATTTATATTTTTTGACTGAAGCCCTAAAGAATTTCCTAAAAAATAAATTTGTTCTTTGCCATTACGTTGGGGAATAAAAAACCTCTTACGAAAATGTTTAAGAGGATCCTCATTATCCAATTTTTTTGCAAATTCAATCGAATTCTCAAAACTTATCCGTTTATTAAATGCTTCGTCAGCCACAAAAATTATTAATTATTAATTTACTAATTATTCATTGCCTTCCCTATCTTTGCTTTAGTTGCATAAACAACTATCCATCGCTCAGGATGAAAAAGAATACAAGTTAAAAATTATGAAGATCTTAGTTTGCATCAGCAAAACGCCCGACACAACGGCAAAAATAGCTTTCACCGATAATAACACGAAATTCGATACTAATGGTGTACAATGGATCATTAATCCTTACGATGAATGGTATTCGCTTGTTCGTTCAATTGAATTAAAGGAAGCTGATCCATCAACGATCATTCATCTCATAACAGTCGCATCAGCAGATACTGATCCCATTATCCGGAAGGCACTTGCCCTGGGTGGAGACGAAGCAATACGTGTAAACGCAGATAGTCATGACAGTTTTTATGTGGCTTCGCAAATTGCCGAAGTAGCTAAGCAAAATGGTTACGATCTGATTTTTGCCGGTAAAGAAACTATCGATTACAACGGTTCATCAATAGGCGGGATGGTCGCTGAATTGTTAGACCTGCCGTTTATTTCTTTAGCATCGAAATTTGAATTGAGCGGTAAAAAAGCAACAGTGACCCGTGAGATTGAAGGCGGAGAAGAAATTTGTGAAGTAGAGTTGCCCGTTGTGGTAAGCTGTGCAAAAGGAATTGCGGAACAACGTATTCCTAATATGCGTGGAATTATGGCAGCACGCACTAAACCACTAAAGGTTGTTGATCCGGTTGCCGTGAATGCCTTGACAACTATTCAAAATTTTGGTTTACCGCCCGCAAAAGCAGGAGTAAAATTAGTCGCTCCCGATCATGTAGAAGAATTGGCAAGATTGCTTCGCGAAGAAGCGAAAGTTATTTAGCCCCTATCCCCTAAAGGGGAATTTGGAGTTAAGCTTTATTTTTAAAATGCTCAACCAAATAATAATAGTATAGTAATGTATACACTCTAAGTTTAAATCCAAATCTCTTATGTGTTGTACACATTATCATATAGTTCTTTAGTCCACAAATTTTTAAACCAATAAAGTCTCTTTAATGAAGAGGGTTACAATCTAAGTTCCCCCTTCAGGGGGACAGGGGGTATTATGTCAGTTTTAATTTTTATTGATGTTGCTGAAGGCCATGTAAAAAAAGCTTCGCTTGAAGTACTAACCTACGGAGCAAAACTTGCAGAACAACTCAATACAACTGCTGAAGCTGTTGTATTGGGCTCAGTATCGGATGAGCTTTCTGCGCTCGGCAAGTATGGAGTAAAGACGATCCACCATGTAAATAATGAGAGTCTTGATCAGTTTGATGCGCAGGTGTATGCAAATGTAATTGCACAAGTGGCCGAAGCAACAAGCGATAAGGTGATCGTGTTTTCAAATAATCCCGATGGCAAAGCAATTGCACCACGGGTTTCAGCACGCTTAAAAGCAGGACTTGTATCGGGTGCAGTGTCCTTACCCGATACGACTAATGGATTTACAGTTAAGAAAAATGTCTTTTCAGGTAAAGCGTTTGCGAATGTTTCTTTAACGACAGATGTAAAAATCATTGCGCTTAATCCCAATGCATATAAAACAGAAGCACGCGAAGGAACTGCAGAAGTTGTTCCTTTTAATGCAAATATTCCATCTTCAAGAATAAAAGTTACAGCGATCAATAAATTAAGCGGAGAGGTTCCTTTGACTGAAGCGGAAATTGTCGTGAGTGCGGGAAGAGGAATGAAAGGGCCTGAGAATTGGGGGATCATCGAAGACCTTGCCCATGTACTTCATGCAGCACTTGCATGCAGTCGTCCGGTTGCAGATGCACATTGGCGACCACACAATGAACATGTTGGTCAGACGGGAATTACCATTGCTCCCAACCTTTATATTGCGATTGGTATTTCGGGAGCTATCCAGCATCTTGCAGGTGTGAATAGAAGCAAAGTAATTGTTGTGATCAATAAAGACCCGGAAGCTCCATTTTTTAAAGCCGCTGATTACGGAATTGTTGGTGATGCATTTGAAGTAGTTCCCAAACTCACTGAAGCGATAAAAAAGATAAAGTGATAGCTGTTGATTTACATCGACAATATAAAGGATATGGCTGATTTTTCAGCCATATTTTTTTAGCAAAATTGCCTTAGTTTCGCATGATATTTTATGAAGAAGATAGAACTGGAAATAGTTGCGCTTTCGCATAGCATTACACAAACTCATTCTTACGCCGTTGTATTGGGAGAAGTGAATGGCCTTCGCCGCCTTCCCATTGTTATCGGTGGTTTTGAAGCCCAGGCAATTGCTGTTGCATTGGAAAAAATGCAACCCAGCCGCCCGCTTACTCACGACCTGATGAAAAACTTTATGAATGCTTTTGGCGTCGAGTTGAATGAGATCATCATAAATGACCTGCAGGAAGGTATCTTTTTTTCAAAACTGGTATGCTCTACAGAACACGATACAGTCGAAATAGATTCCAGGACTTCTGATGCACTGGCATTGGCGGTCCGGTTCGGTTGTCCTATTTATACTTATGAAAATATCCTGGAAAGTGCCGGTATCATGATGGAAGAAACTGCAGGTAAAAAGAAAAAAGTTCAGGGCGAAGCCCTGGAAGAAGTCAGAACAGGCTCTGAAGATCTCAAGGCGATGAGCATCGAAGAACTCCACACATTACTGAATGAAGTATTGGAAAGTGAAGATTACATACGCGCCATTGCTATCAGGGATGAGATCAACAGCCGGAAGAAAAACCGTTGATTGCGTTGATTAAATGATTGGTTGGAAATTTTATTAGCCCAACTTTATATTTTCGTGAGACGTCAATCGTCAGCCGTGAGAATCTGTCTCCCGATTCACGTTTCACGTCTGACGATTAGATAACTTGAACAAACATTTCAATCTGACAATCAGTGGTCCTCTTTCCTAACTGCAAAATTAATCTTGGTCTTAATGTCATTCATAAGAGAAGTGATGGATATCATGATATCGAAACAGTTTTTTATCCGATGGCAATCCAGGATGCATTGGAAGTTATCCAGGTTGATGAGACAAGTAAAAATATCCAATATCCAATATCCAATATTCAATACTCAACAAGCGGATTATTCATTGATGGAAAAAAAGAAGACAATCTTTGTTTCAAAGCATACCAATTATTAAAAATAGATTTCCCGCAATTGCCGGCAATTAAAATGCACTTGCACAAAACTATTCCACCAGGCGCCGGTTTAGGAGGTGGCAGTACTGATGGTGCTTTCATGTTAAAACTATTAAATGAAAAGTTTGACCTTGGCTTATCAACAGAACAATTGCTAAGTTATGCAGTGCAGTTAGGCAGCGATTGTCCTTTTTTTATTATTAACAAACCTTGTTTTGCGACCGGTCGCGGAGAAATCTTGGAACCCTTTCAACTTGATCTTTCTGCATATAGATTTATAATTGTTAATCCCGGAATTCATATCAATACAAACGAAGCTTTTTCATTGCTAACGCCGGCGGTTCCTTCAAAACCAATAAAAAAAATTATTCAACAGCCAATTGCAACATGGAAAGAAGAATTAAAAAATGATTTTGAAGCTCCTGTTTTCAGGAAATATTCTGAAATCAAAACCATAAAAGAGAAATTATATAAGGCAACAGCCATCTATGCTTCAATGACTGGTAGCGGAAGCACGGTGTATGGAGTATTTGAAAAGAATTTGAACGCGAATCTGAAATTTCCCGCGAATTATTTTGTAAAGAATATTCTGTTATAAAAACTGTTAAGCCTCCCCTCCAGGGGAGGTTTGGTAGGGTCCAGCCAATTGCAATAGGTTTTTTAAGTCAAGCGGCTCGGTAACCATTGATAAACTTCCATTTTCGTCAAGTGGCCATTCCTCTTTTGGTCTGTCCCAATAAAGTTCAACTCCGTTTCCATCCGGATCATCTAAATAAATGGCTTGTGATACGCCGTGATCTGATGCACCGGTCAAAGGATATTTTGCTTCTATCAATCTTTTTAAAGCAATCGCAAGATCTTTTCTTGTTGGATAAAGAATCGCGGTATGAAATAAACCTGTGGAATGCGGCGGAGGCGGTGAACCATTCTTGCTATACCAGGTATTTAATCCAATATGATGATGATAGCCCCCTGCTGAGACAAATACTGCACTGCTGCCATAATATTGCATTACTTCAAATCCAAGAATGTCGCGATAAAATTTCAAGGCTCTCTCAATATCGGCAACTTTTAAATGAACATGCCCAATTCTTGTTTGTCCGGGAATTTTATAGTCCATATTTTCAATTTACATAACAAAATTAAGCGTGTAGCTTTTATCACCGGATAATAAATTGTATCTTGCGTCTTCAATGAGTAATTGCATTCACATAAAAAAATTTCTTTCTTCTAATTTAGATTTCCTCAATCATTGAAGACAATTGTTCTTCTGCCTGTTGTCATTTGTTACCTCTCATTGTTAATCATTCATTATTAATTGTTCATCATTAATTCATTCATTAATCAGTATGCAAACACTATCTATGCAGTCAAAGACACAGTATTATTTAGAACTGGAAGAAAAATATAGTGCTCATAATTACCATCCGCTGCCAGTGGTCTTAGCTCGTGGTGAGGGAGTTTTTGTTTGGGATGTGGAGGACAAACGCTATTATGATTTTTTAAGCGGTTATTCCGCGCTAAATCACGGACATAGTCATCCTAAAATTGTCCAGGCATTTATCGGACAGGCACAAGCGCTAACTCTTACCAGCCGGGCATTTCATAATGATTGGTTTGGCGAGTATGCAAAATTCATCACGGGATTTTTCGGATACGATAAAGTATTGCCGATGAATACAGGCGTTGAAGCAGTTGAAACGGCAATCAAACTTTGCCGCAAATGGGCTTATGAAAGAAAAGGAGTTGAAAAGGAAAAAGCAACTATTGTTGTATGCGAAGGGAATTTTCATGGAAGAACGACCGGGGTCATTTCTTTTAGTTCTGATCCTGATGCAAAAAATAATTTCGGCCCTTATATGCCTGGGTTTATTTCGATTCCATACAATGATATTAATGCACTGGCTGAAGTTCTGGAAAATAAGAATGTTTGTGGATTTTTAGTTGAGCCTATCCAGGGCGAGGCAGGAGTAAATGTGCCTGGCGACGGTTATCTTACTAAAACAAAGCGGCTATGTGAACAGGCAAATGTTCTCTTTATCGCTGATGAAATTCAAACCGGTTTGGGACGCACCGGTAAAATGCTTGCCTGTGATTACGAAAATGTAAGGCCTGATATTTTAATTCTCGGCAAGGCCTTAAGCGGGGGTATGATGCCGGTAAGCGCTGTATTGGCTGATGATGAAATTATGCTGACAATAAAACCCGGTGAACACGGCTCGACTTATGGTGGAAATCCGCTTGCAAGCAGGATCGCGATCACCGCATTACAAGTTTTAAAAGATGAAAAGATGGCGGAGAATGCTTTAGTGATGGGTGAGTTATTGCGTAAAGAATTGGCTGCTCTTCATTCGAAACACATCAGCATTGTTCGTGGAAAAGGTTTGCTGAATGCGATTGTTATAAATCATCTCAATGATGAAGCCGCCTGGCAACTTTGTTTGGAATTAAGGAAAAACGGTTTACTGGCAAAACCCACTCATGGTGATAAAATCCGTTTTGCTCCTCCGCTTGTAATTACCAGAGAACAATTATTGGAATGTGTTGGTATCATAAAAAAATCTCTATCTTGTCTCGATTAAATAGTGAGTAGTCAGTAGTCAACAATCATTAGCGAATATTCAACATGCAACAGCAAGCAGGAACCAGCAACAAGTCGGCGGGGATGCCTTCGGCACAACCAGGAACGAGTAAAGACACATATTTACATCATGAAGAACGACATCTAAAAAACAGTGATCTGATTACTGATGTTGTAATTGGTATGAGCGATGGATTAACCGTTCCTTTTGCATTGGCAGCCGGTTTGAGCGGTGCAGTTTCTTCCACAAGCATTATTATCATTGCAGGCATTGCTGAAATATGCGCCGGTTCTATTGCTATGGGATTAGGTGGTTACCTCGCAGGAAAAACTGAACAGGATTATTATGCTGCGGAAGTAAGACGTGAAAATTATGAAGTGGAAAATTTGCCCGACAGGGAAATAGCAGAAACCAAAGATTTTTTTGCTAGCATTGGATTAAGCGAAGAATTACAGGACCAGGCTACAAAAGAAGTGGCAAGGGATAAAAAACAATGGGTTGATTTTATGATGAAGTATGAATTAGGACTTGATAAACCTGATCCGAGACGAGCTACCAAATCAGCTTTGAATATTGGCATCTCTTACATAGTTGGAGGTCTCGTTCCTCTCAGTCCTTATTTTTTTGTTGATCAGCCGGTGACCGGTTTAAAAATTTCTGTCGTCGTTACTCTTATTTGCCTGTTTGTTTTTGGCTGGTTCAAAAGCAAGTTCACTGGTGTGAATACCTGGGGTGGTGCATTACGTGTGATGTTGATCGGTGCGGTAGCTGCAGGTGCTGCATTTGGTGTGGCTAAAATATTTGAGAGATAAGTTATTTACTTCCCTGCATTTTTACTTTCGGAAACAACGCAGTTACCAACATCACAATCGAAGAAATAAGAATAATATACAAAGCCACTTTTTTTTCAGGGCACTCCCCTCCTGCACAGGCAGAAATAAGAAAATAATTTCTCGCAGCCCAGCCAATGTTCAATGCCGTAACCAGTAAATTCATTCGTTTGGCCCAGATACGCGGAGTAAAATTGAATGTTATATAAAATGCTGCAAGAAAAAAATGAAAATAACCAGGCTTGCCAAAACTTGTGCCTGTTGATTCTATCCCGGTAATTGTAATATTTTTTGATTCAATAAAAACCCACGGGAAAAAGCAGGCGGTTACTAATGCCATTGCTGCTAATAAGCCAATCCATTTCATTTGGCAAATATAGTTTCCCTCGTTGATGCCTGGCGCCGGCAACTTAAATCTCCGTTTAACTCCATGTTCTCTGTTTCTCTATGGTATATTATCTCAAAGTCACGGAGTACACAAAGAATCATGGAAATTAAATACTAAGCGTTATTGTAGACTTTTAATACAGGCTCTCTTAAAGCTGATGCTTCTTGTGTAGAATAAAAGTGAATAATGCTTGCAATATCTTCAGGCTTTACCCATTTGGCAGGATCAGCCTCAGGCATGGCTTTTCGGTTTTGTGGCGTATCAATGGTACTGGGAGCAATGACAGAAGTAACCACATCATGCCCTTTTGCTTCTCCATTCATTAATTCTGCCAGGCGAAAGATCAATGATTTGGAAAGACCGTAAGCAATCATTCCTTTGCTGTTCTTCATATCAATACCTGTTCTTGCCCCGGTTAAAAAAATACGACCGCTATTTTGCTTCATCATTTGAATGAACACAGGCCTCGCAACATGATAAGCAGTTTCAAAATTCAGCTTGTATTGTTTAAACATATCAGCCATTTTCGTCTCGGCAATTGATCCCATAGCGAAACCACCGACAGTCAACACAGCCACATCAATTGTTTTATTTTTTTCAATTGCTGTCTGCACAAATTTCCCTGCATCATCTTCACTCGTTAAGTCAACAGCAATTGCTTCAAAATTTGGATCATTCATATTTATTGCTGCAGGATCATTGGGAATAACGGTTCCAATAACTTTATATCCTTCATTTAAAAATTTCTTTGCCACTGCCTGGCCAAGATTGCCTGATGCTCCCGTAACAATAACTGTTTTCATAAAAATGCTATTTTAAATTTGAAGGTAAGATGTTTAAGCCTAACCCTTTTATCCACAGACCTCATCCCTCATTCCCTTCTCCTTCGGAGAAAGGACGGTGCATTTGTAAAATGCCAAATTTTTTGTTCTTTCACATCAGTTGAAAATAAAGCTGAGCAATGATATGTAGTTTGAATGTTTAATTACATGAGTTGAAACTTAATTTAATGGGCCTCCCTTACCCAGGGAGAGGAATTGAGGGTGCGGCTAACAAAAAAAAGATCAGCTAAGAATAGCCGATCCGTATATTACCAACTAATGAAAATACTAAATGATACAATTCCAGTTATGAATGTCATCTTCCCTCCCAGTGCGAATCCTTTCCAGCTTTTGTTTCAGTTTGTCCGATACATTTTCATGGCTATACCCGGGCAAATGATAGTCGGTTTCATTAATATTTATTGTTTCCACAGGAGCAATTACAGCGGCTGTTCCCACACCAAAGGCTTCAGCGATGGTATTATTTAGAAAAGAACTTTCCAGCTCATCAACACTAATTGGCCTGTCTTCTGTTTTTATACCAAGATCATGAGCAAGAGTTAACAAACTACTTCTCGTGATTCCATCCAGGATAGTATCTGATAAAGGAGGTGTGATGAGTGTATCACCGATCACAAACATTATATTCATCATTCCTGATTCTTCGATGAATTTATTTTGAGCTGCATCCGTCCAGAGAACCTGGTCGTAGCCCTGTTGCCTTGCCAGATGAGTGGGATAAAATGCACCGCCATAATTGCCACCGCATTTTGTAAAGCCTGTTCCACCGCGTGCAGCACGTATATATTCAGTCTCCACTTTTAACTTAATAGGTTTTGAATATACTGAAGGAACCGGCGAACTGAAAACAATAAACCTGTATTCATTTGAAACTTTAACACCTAAAAATTTTTCAGTAGCAATGACCAGCGGACGAATATATAATGCGCAATCATCTTGCCCGGGTATCCAATTTTTATCCAGGTTGACCAGTTGCTTTAAGCCTTCTACAAAAATTTCTTTTGGCGGCACAGCCATACACATCCTTTCCAATGATCTGACAAAACGTTCATAATGCTTATCCATTCTGAAAATATTTATATGACCATCCTGCATGTGAAAGGCCTTCATTCCTTCAAACACGGTTTGTCCGTAATGAAAAGCCAGCGTAGCGGGACTTAAAGAAAGATTGGCAAAGGGAACGATCTGCGGCTCGTGCCAGCCATCATCATAATAATCGCAGACAAGCATGTGGTCAGAAATGAACTTTCCAAATTCAAGATGAGCAAAATCCACTTCATGAATTCTTGAGCGGGATGTTTCGCGAATTTTAATTTCAGTCATTAGCTCCATGGTACTTATATTTTTAAATAATTGCAAAATGTTCTTTCAAAGCAAAATCAACTGCTGCTGTTGCATGAATTAATGTTGTATCAAAAATGGGCAAAGGGCATTCTTCCTGACGAATTAACAAGGGTATTTCAGTACATCCAAAAATGACTCCTTCTGCTCCTTTGGTCTTTAAATCATTTATTATATCAATAAATTTTCTTTTTGTTTCCTTCTTAAACATTCCTTTAACAAATTCTGTATAAATGGATGAATGGATAAATTCCCTCCCTGCTTCGTCAGGGATTAATGTGTTAATATCATTCTTCAAAAGTTTTTCTTTGAAAAAAAAGTGTTCCATTGTAAATTTTGTTCCCAGTAGTGCAATCGTCTTAAATTTTTTGTTCGCTATTTCTTTAGAAGTTTCCCCGGCAATGTTCACCAGTGGAATATTGATCTTTTGCTGAATAAGATCCGCAATAATATGTGGCGTATTTGAACAAAGAAGGAGGCAATCTGCTCCTGCGTTTTCAAGTCTTTGAGCAATACCGGAAAGTATATCAGCCGTTACTATCCAACCATTCCAATCTGCAGGTGGTTTCAGTTCTTCAAAATTTACAGAGTAAAGAAGTATCCTGGCAGAATTAACACCACCCAATCGCTCATTTACTTGTTGGTTGATTATGCGGTAATATTCAACCGTTGAAATCCAGCTGGTTCCTCCTATTAGTCCTATTGTTTTCATTATTATTGATCTGAATGTATTTTTTTCATTAATGAAATTGACATTGCTTTTAAATTTTTTTTTAATTTAATCAATGTTGTTCCGTAAAGATCTTCATATCCGTACTGTTCAAAACCAAATAACTCATACAATCGTATTGCTTCATAAAGAAAAGTTGTGGTAGTAAGCTCAAGATATTTTGCTTCCTCCTTTTCAGCTATTTCTATTGCGTGTCGAATTAATTCTTTTCCCAAACCTTTTCTCCTTACAATCGGCGAGACTGCCATGCTTTTGATAAATAGTGCATCACCATCTGGCATTATTGAAATAGTACCTGCAATAACATTGTTATACAAAGCGATCCAAACTATACTTTTATAAATCCGGTTTTCTATTTCATGAACACTCAGAGTAGTGACTGTAAAAGCCTTGTCAGTATAAAGCGGCTTGTATTCAATAAATGAATGATAGAGAATATCCGAGATAGCCGATGCTTCCCCGATTTTAGCCAACCTGATTTCAAATATGGAATTCTTTTTTATCATTCAATAATCAGAATTTTAATCGCAGCCGCAGGGTTGCATAACAGCTATTGGCAAACTCATTAAATGATATTCGAAAGTTTGTGTACCGATCATAAAATAATGTCTGCCGGTCCTTTTAAATCCATGTTTTTCATAAAAACGAATGGCCTTGGCATTATTGATATAAGTGTCGAGCCAGAGAAAATCCGGTTGGTTTTTATTTGCAAGGTCAAGCACTTCCTGCATCAATGCTGCCCCTGCCCCACTCCCATGATAGTAAGGCAATACATAAATTTTTTGCAGCTCCATCTGCGCAATGGATTCGATCTGCTCATTCAGCGAATATTTTTTCACTTTAGCAAAACCAACGGGAACATTTTCTACGAAAGCAAGAAAAAAAATGTTGTTTTCTTTTTCTATGCTTTTTGCGATCTTATCCGGATGATAAGTGTAATCAAGATATTCGCGCAATTCTTCTTTATCGTTGAACAAATGACCAAATGCACTCCGGAAAGCTTGCCTGCCTATCGATGCAACTATATTTGCATGAGATGAGTCGGCAATAATTACTTTAATATTCATAGCATAAAAATTTATACTCGTTCTGATCATTGCTGTTTCAATTTTTTTGACTCACGGTTAACTAACCATACACCACCAAGGGTGATAACAGTTCCGAGGATCATGCTTGCATTCATTTTTTCCTGCAATAAAAGCCATCCAAGACCCACAGCCACGATCGGGTTGATATACGCATAAACAGAAACCAGTGCAGGCGGCAGCTTTGTAATTGCAAACACATACGCCGAGTAAGCGAGCAATGAACCAAATACAATAAGATATGCAAGCGCCAATAAAGAATTGTAACCTGCATCAGCGAGATTTACATATTTGCCTGTTAATCCACAAATGATCAGCATAACAATGCCTGCACTAAGCATTTGGAGACCTACTCCAAACAGAATATCGGTTGATAATTTATATTTGGAAGTGTACACTGTGCCGAACGACCAGCTAAGGGTTGCAATTAACGCAAGCGTAACACCCAATAGAAAAGATTTATTATGCAACTGGCCAGGGTAATCATAAAAGATAGTTACTACTCCTGCAAGACCAATCAGCATACCCACGATCATCCATTTCGAAATTTTTGTATAGCTTGAAAGCCATAATGTAAAAAGAGTTATAAAAAGTGGAACCAGTGCGGCAATTATGGCTGCTAATCCACTGCTGATGTATTCCATTGACCACGTAAGTAACCCGTTGGAGATACATAATAATAAAATTCCCTGCAAAGAAATTTTTTTCAACACTTCCCAGCCTGGTAATGAATAGCCTCTTAATAAAAAGAAACTTACCAGTATCAATCCGGAAGAAAACTGGCGAACTCCTGAAATAAATAATCCCGGTATATGTTGCGTGCCAATGCGTGAAGCGATATAAGTAGTTCCCCAAAAAAAACTAACGATCGCCAGAGCTATGTATGCTTTGTTTAATTCCTTTTTCATTTTCGTTGTTCCCGTTTTATAATAATTCATAACAAAAATCCAACAAATTTTTTTTAGAAAACAGATTCAGTTTTTGTATTTTTGACTATATCAGATTTTTTAACATTGCGAATTGCGAATTTCGGATTGAGAATTTTGAAATTTAATCCGTAATTGAAAATTAAAAATCATTATCATGCAGAAATCTATCACAGCAACTGAAGACCATCTTTACCTGCAGGTGGCAGGTGGCATTGAAAAAATGATCAATGAAGATGTGCTGAAGATCGGCGACAAGCTTCCATCTGTAAGAATGTTAAGCGAAGAGTATGGAATCAGTATGGGCACAGCCTTCCAGGCCTATTATCATTTAGAGGGAAAAGGATTGATCGAATCAAGACCAAAGTCGGGATATTATGTTCGATTTACTATTAAACGGTTTCCATCGCTTCCAAAACAATTGAAACCATCACCTGTATCGCATGATGTTTCCGTGAATGAGATGATCAATTCTATTTTCTTTGATCTTTCCGCTGATGATGTGATCAATTTTGCGGTAGCCGTACCGGATGCTTCTATATTACCGGCTGCCAAACTGAATAAATCTGTTGTCTATGCTTTGCGAAACAGCAAAGATCACTGCATCAACTATGAATTGCCACAGGGAAATACTGAATTAAGAAAACAAATTGCAAAACTTGCCTTTAACTGGGGTGGCAAGGTGGATGCTGATGAAGTAGTTGTTACAAATGGTTGCCTTGAGGCCATCAGTATGTGTTTGCGGTCTGTAACAAAGCCCGGCGATACAGTTGCTATCGAATGCCCTACCTATTTTGGCATTTACCAGGCTTGTGAAAATCTCGGCTTAAAAGTAGTAGAAGTTTCTTCCTGTACGATCAATGGGATCGAATTGGATTGTCTGCAAAAGGCTATTGATAAATGTTCCATCAAAGCTTGTATTGTGGTTCCGAATTTCAATAACCCTTTGGGAAGTTGCATGCCTGATGAAAACAAAAAGAAATTGGTAGAAATGATCACCAAACATAACATTCCGTTGATCGAAGATGATATATATGGAGAACTCTATTTCGGTAAAAGCCGGCCAAAAACCTGTAAGTATTTTGACAAAAAAGGTTTGGTTATGTATTGCTCGTCTCTTTCCAAATCATTGACACCGGGTTATCGTATTGGATGGGCGATTCCGGGAAAATTTTTTGAGCAGGTGAAACAAATAAAAAGGATGTCAAACATAAGCAGCCCGAGTTTGACCCAGGCAGCGGTGGCACATTTTTTAAAAATAGGTCGTTATGAATATCATTTAAAAAATTTGAGAAAGGCTCTGCACACCCAAT
>Ga0207106_1070_pt2 | contig 19563 bp, 21 predicted proteins | sample Alteio_BWMinHeat_78_FD_153535 | JGI IMG/M metagenome (GOLD analysis project Ga0207106, IMG submission 153535) | Enriched cells from forest soil in Barre Woods Harvard Forest LTER site, Petersham, Massachusetts, United States -... | ecosystem: Environmental > Terrestrial > Soil > Temperate forest >...
CAAAAAGAAAGGTGGCCATTGTTAATACCATAAATGCAGGTAGAAATTGGATTTTTATGAATTTCATTTATAATGTTATTAGTTTATAATAAATTTTTGTAAATCAGGTTTTTGAAAATCTTCGGATATTAGATTCTTACTATGCACAGCTTATTTAAGATTTAACGCTATTCATATAATCTATTATTATTTCAATAAAAGAGACAAACTTAAAAAATTATGCTATTAACTTGGAAGGAGCGATCTTAATCCCCGGCAGACCCTTTGCCATCATCCGGAATGATAAGACATATTCTGTTTCCCATAGCGATCCTCGTACATGGCTTTTGCTAAAACGATTAGACGTTCAAATATCCTTTCTAATTCAAAACGCAACTCCCAACATATAGAACGAAGGTAGAATTTTCAAAGATTAATTTAAAAGGAAGGTGATAGAAAACCTAACACGTAACTTTAAATTATGCAAGATCACTGGCAGGAAGTCGCCCAACATATTAAAACCATTACAGGCAGTGTTCCTGCACATCGCTATGCCTCAAAACACAGGTATTCCTTTTCAGCCAGTACTTTTAAACAGCAACTTGCTGTATGGGATCAGTTATGGCATAATACAGATGATTTCTGGATGAGGGCTCATGCTTTCTTTTTTTTAGAACGAAACATGAATAAAACCGGCGCTTTACAACTTATGTGGCCGGTAATAGTAAAATGGCAAGATAAGGTCAATGACTGGCCGCTTTGCGATGCGCTTGCTAAAATTTATACCAAGATACTTGTTGTGGCTCACGGTAAAGTATATGCCCAGCTAAAGAAATGGAACAAAGACGATGACCCCTGGAAGCGCAGGCAATCGGTGGTTTCATTATTATATTATAGCCGGACAAAAAAAGATTACCTGCCCTTCGATAAAATTGAAAAGCTGGTTACACCGTTGTTAGAGGATAAAGAGTATTATGTGCAGAAAGGCGTTGGCTGGACGTTGCGCGAATTATATAATGTCTATCCTAAAGAAACACTTTTCTATCTTACCAGGCATATCAAATCGATAAGCAGCATCGCCTTTACAATTGCTATTGAAAAAATGAACATTAAACTAAAAGAACAATTAAAGGCACATAGAAAACAATAACGCCATCCAGGCCCTCCATTTGTTACAGTTGGAAAAAAATTTTTGATTTATCCGGAACTAAACATTTTTAGTTATTAATTATTTATGGTTCTCATATTCCAGGCAACCCTTCATTGTCCGTATAAGACAAGACAAATACTTATTGATAAAAATTATCAACCTATCGACCCGTTAACTATTGCATCTTCGATTGCGCTACTGAGTTTAAACCATCAATCAAAAAGTTCGAACTACGGCCTGTCGGGGCTACCTTACTAAGCCGCGGATGACACAGATTGTTCTTATCTGCTTGAAGTATCTGTGTTCATCTGTGAAATTTGTCGCAAAAAACTAATATAGAATTTAAATCCTCAATCAAAAAGTTCGAACTTAGGCCTGCCGGGGCTGGTGAAACGTTACACGATTTATTGTTTTGGAAAATTGCAGCCGAAAGAAAATAAGCACCATAAACGAATCAACCCTACGAAATTTATTGACGAGCTTAGATTGTCAAAAAAAATGTGCATTTTACATTTATGAAACGCCTTTTATGAACAATTGATTTAAGAGTCAAACCATTTTAACTTTTATATTAACGCTATTATTCATTGGAGAATATTATCAATTTATTAATTCATTACAAATACTTAATATTATTCCCTTTAGCCATTGTGGAAGGGCCAATATTAGCAGTGATAGCCGGTTTTTTATGCACCACTGGTTTATTGAATCCCGTATACGTTTTTCCTATTATAGTTTTGGGAGATGTAATTGGTGATTCACTTTGTTATATGTTGGGACGATTTGGAACGCCGAAATTGGTAAAAAAAATTGGAAGACGATTTGGCCTGCGATCAGAAAAGTTGGAGTGGGTTAGGATTTTTTTCAACTCCAATCCTATCAGAGCTGTTTCGTTGTCGAAAATAATCCTGGGGATCGGAGTAGCAGGTATTTTTATGGCGGGAAAGGCTAAAGTGCCTTATGTTAAGTTTATCAAAATATGCCTGGTAACGTCTGCAATTCAATATATCGGATATATTGGAATTGGATTACTATTTGGAAGCGCTTACATACAAATAAACCATTATTTTAATTATTTTGCGTCACTTACTATTGTAATTGCAATCGCTATTATTTTATTTTTAATCATCAGGACAATTTTAAAGAAATTATGAGATTACTTTTTGTATCCGACACTTATTATCCTCATATAAATGGGGTTTATTATTTTGTGTGCAGGGTGGCGCCCCTTCTCCAGGAAAAAGGACACCAGGTGGCAGTTATAGCTCCATCAGAGAATATGCATTTCTCCAAAAAGAAAATAGATAATATCGATGTCTATGGAGTACCCTCTTTCCCGGTTTTATTTTATCCCAATATCCGGTTACCTATTCCACTTTTTATCAAGCGCAGGATAAACCGTTTGCTTAAGAGTTTTAATCCGGACATTATACATATCCAGGATCACTTTATAATAACCAAGGCCGTTATTGAAGTGAACAAAAATTTAGGGATACCAATAATCGGAACTAATCATTTTATGGCGGAAAATCTTACTTCTTTTTTTCATTCCTCAAAATGGAATAAAAGACTTGAAAGCATGATGTGGTCGCAGTTTTCAAAAGTTTTTAACAAGGTGTCATTGGTAACCACTCCAACTGAAACAGCTGCCCTTTTAATTCGCCCAAAATTGAAAGTAGAAGTTATTGCCGTTTCCAGCGGGATTGATCTTGAAAAATTTAATCCATTTGGCAATACTGAAAAAATAAGAGAAAAATATTGCTTACCGGATAAGCCAATTTTGCTGTACGTCGGAAGGTTGGACCCGGAAAAACATCTTGAGGAAGTGATTCATGCTGTTGCTGTAGCAGTAAAAAAAGTTGATTTATATCTTGTAATAGTTGGAAAGGGAATAAGGAAATCAGCATTGGAACGCCTCTCAAAAGAATTGGGTATAAATGAAAAGGTAATTTTTATGGGTTTTGTGCCGGAAGAGGACTTACCCTATTTCTATAAAGTTAGCCGTTGCTTCATCATAGCAAGTATAGCCGAACTGCTGAGTCTTGCCACTTTACAAGCTATGGCTACTGGTTTGCCCATAATCGCCGCAAACGCCGGTGCACTCAGCGAGTTGGTGCATAACAAGGTAAACGGATATTTATTTAACACTGGTGAGATCGATTCCATAGTTCAATGTATCTGCGACATTTTTACCAACAGTGAACTTTGCAGGGAAATGAGTAAAAAGAGCCTGGAATATATCCTTAAACATGACATACATAAAACGGTAACTTCTTTTGAAAGAATCTATCAAAGTAATTTCCCGAAAGCGCTCGGTAATGACATTACCAAAGCTGAATTTGCCTCGTCGAACTAATGTGGGGTATTTGTCAACTTCATTCCCTTCGTCATTATGTAAGGTTCCCTAAAATTTGGTCATTTAAAAATTGTCCATTTCTATAATTGAAATCAAATCTTTCGACAAAAAATTCGAACTACGGCTACTCAGGGCTAAATACCCTATCTTACAGCAGCCGAGGATGTTTCTGCAAGAGAATCCTAGCGCGGACAGGAACATCGAAGTTTGTTAATGTAAACTGATCACTCTACACGATCTGATCTTTTTATCATTCAACTTTTTACCAACATCTTTTTTAAAAAATCTTTTTCCACCTGAAAATTTGTTAGTGAGAGGGCTTTTGTCAAATGCAGATCGCTTTTATAGTATTCCCCTTCCTGCCAATACAATTTGCCTAACGCCGCATGTAGTAAATATGACCGATCCAGGAAAGTTTGCTGCAAATCGTGAAGGGCATCAAAAGCCTTCTGCTTTTGCGAATCATAGTATAACGCAATCGCATAGTTCAGTTCAACAAATGGGTTGGGATTATTTTGCAATAACTGCCTGTATAACTGCGTAATGCTTGCCCAATCCGTATCGGCAAAACTTTTTGCATGGCAATGCAGGTAGGCAATTGCAGCCTCGTAATGATAGGAAGAAACATTTTCGCATTTGGATTGATTGATATAGTAAGTGCCCAAAGCAATCAAATCATCGTTCCAAAGAGCTCTGTTCTGTTCTTCCAGGTCAGACAATTCGCCGGCTGGTGTAATCCTGGCGCTGATCCTTGCAGCATTGAACAATAACAAAGCATACAATGCAGCTGTATCGCTGTTACAGATATGATTGTCCAATAAAGACTTTGTCATGATCAAGCTCTCTTCGCATAGCTCTTGCCGAATGATCTCTTTTCCGCTGCTGGCCTTGTAGCCTTCATTAAATATGAGGTAGATTATCTTTTGCACAGCAGGCAATCTTTTTTTCAGTTGCTGTTGCGTTGGTTCTTTCAAAAAAATGTTTTCCATTCTTATCCGCTGCTTTGCCCTTGCCAGTATTTTGTCAATGCCATCAGTGGTAATGCCCAATGCCTTTGCGATAGACTCGGTTTTCAGGTTTGCCACATATTTCAATGTGATCACCACCTGCATTTTTGCCGTTAGCCGGGGATGCGAACATGCAAACAATAAATGCATTTTCGCGTCATCAAAAATGTTTTCATCTAGTTCTGCTTCCCCGTGAATTGCATGATCTTCTTCAAAAGGATTTTTGAATGATTTATTCTTTTTAAGCGAATTGATGGCATTGTTCCTGCACACTGTATACATCCATCCTGCAGGGTTGTCGGGAATGCCTTTATGTTTCCACGACGAAAGCGCGGCATAAAAAGCATCCTGCACCAGGTCTTCAGCCGTTTCAATGTCAATGTCTCTTGAAAACTGAAGCATCGCAGTTACCATTTTTCCAAAATGGGTTTTGTATAATTTGTCAGCTGCCTGTTGCTCTTTGTCCATCGCCTATTTCCCTAATATCTTTAACTTCCATGAGAGGGCGTACTTCAATAGCCATATTGCCGCTTTGCACCAGCGGGCAGGTTTGTGCAATCGAAACAGCATGCTGCAGATCTTTTGTTTCTATAAAAATAATACCGCTTATGCCTTCCTTCGCTTCAATAAACGGCCCGTCCGAAAGCACATTGTCTTTGCTTACATAGCGGCCTTTGATATGCAAAGCGTCGCCAGATATATAACTGCCTTTTTGCACCAACGTTTTCACCCATACATCCATTTCCCTTATCCCATTATACCGTTCTTCTTCGTTCCACTTCCTTAGCTTATTAAGGTCCTCTCGAATGATGAGTAAGAATTTTTCCATAATGGTTTGTATTGATGACTAATCGTGTACACAAGTTAATGCAGGTTTGAAAGCCTGTGCAAAATTCTTATTTGAATTGTTTTGTGCTGCCCGGGTAGCCTATCCCTGGCCCAAAAAAGCATTCAATGGATTTTATTTTACCATTTTTGAAAGTATAATACTCTGTGTTGCGGACGATCTTGTTATCGGTTGTAGTGATATTGTAAATAGCGAATCCGCAGTTGCCTTGAACAATAATTTTAGAGAATTCAACCTTTTTGACAAATTGGGAAGTCCCCCAGCATCTCTCTTCGTAAGTTGCCAGGGAGATGTGGTCATCACCGGCCGGGCTTGTGAATGTAAAATCATCAGCAAACTGGCTGGCAACCATGTTCCAATCTTTCTTTTCAAATCCCAGAAGATAAGCCCTGATATGTTTCTCAGCATTTTGCGCTTTGGAAGAAACTGCCATGCCGCAAAGCATAACAGAAAGTAGAATGAGTTTCATAAATAATTTTAGGTAAGACAAACAAATTTTGGTTTTCCGTACAAAAAGGTAAGTTTTTTAGGGGTTGTTATTTTTAGAAGTCCATTCTAGTTAAAAAATCGACAGACGTATATTGGGGCTACCTTAGAATCAACTATTTGCCGCAAATCCTTTAGTAGATAGTTCGAACTCCGGCCTGTTGGGGCTACAGAAGTTATTGCAAAAGGAGCGACACATCTTTTAAAGAATATCTTTGTAAAATTTAAAACGAGTGTGTGACATTATCCGTCATAACGGTTGTTTGATCATATGATTTACCATAGATGCGCCCTTGAGCATTTTAAAATTGCAATTATGAAATTTTATTTGTGTGTCATTTTTTTTAGCATCTTATTTCCGTGTTGTTCTAAAACTGGTAATGCAATAAAAAATGTGGGAGATGTACAGATATTGGGAACGATAGCAATTGGCCCGGAAAATCTAAGGTTAAAAATGCTTGGTAATAACTCGGATTTTCTTCAACCTGAAGATTTTTTTGACTATGATAACAGTGGAAGAATTTCTTCTGCTATTGATTCATTGACTTTACAGCCCGCCAGTGCAAATACTTATTCCTCAATTTGTATTTATTCCGGTAACGGTAATATTCCTGTTAAGATAAATAGGTACTGGATTTATTGGATGAATGGATTGCAATCAACACCCTATCTTACCGGAAATTATATCTTCTCTAGCAATACTTCAGGGCAGATTACCGCAATTTCTTCTGATAGCTCTTCAATAAGTGCAACATTCTGGTATGGCAATAACTATATGGTAACCCAGTATTTTCGTAAAAATCAATCAGCACGCATCTATTATGATAGCGCTCTGATTAGTGCGAATAGCGATGTAATGGTGGAATATAAGATTTACTCAGATAGTTCTTTTTCTACCAATACAAGCTATGATACTTTAACCTATCATTATACAAGTAATCTGAATCCGGAATATTATGTTTCGCTTTTTGAAGATCCTACCTTTTTTTATTTAGGCGTACCGGTTTTCGTTGTTTCAAACCACATGCCTTCAAATATGACGAGCACATTAAGCAATTCTTCAGTGAACTATACCTATCAAACAGATAATCAGGGAAGGGTTACTAGTCAAATGGATGGAACGGGAAAATTGATCAAAACATATTCTTACTTCTGATTACAGTTTTTTTATGGGTGGGGTAACTTGCTCTTGTTTTTACCAGGGGCCTGCAAACTTTTGTTTCGAAAGCAACTGCTTTACAAGACTCCGGGCGGCCTTTGTGATTTTTTTATTTGTTGCAACGCCACGTCGAGGCGAGGGCGTTTATTTCCATCTCACTTCACTTCGATCGGTGCAATCCACCTGAACGAACCCCATTCGAATACAAGTGTACCGTGCCGATTGTCGCTGGGGATGATAGATATAGTGAACTCTTCCACTGTCGCCGTGGCAGCCTCGCTCATCATCCTCGCTATACCCAGGTTAAGTGTGCCATTGTACTCTGTACCCCACTGTCCGCTCTGCTTGTTCACAATCAGATCAACTCCGTTGGTGTGTGGCGCGGTAAACAGCGTGTATGTGCCCGCAGGGACCTGCATCCCGGCAAGCCTTATCGGGGTTGACGTCGTAAACTGCGTAGCCGCATTGGCTCCTGTTCTCCATACACGGTCGTAAGGTATAACATCACCCAGCAGGGTTCGTCCACGCAACAGCGGCCTGCCATAGTCAATGGTGAACACTGCATTACCAATTTGTGCCCGGGTGGTATCCCGAACGCTTAATGACTTTACGTTGCCACCTCCTGTCTCCTTTTGCTCAAAACGGTCAGCGGTCCCTTTTACGTCTGGTGTCGTGGCAAGTCTTGTTACCTGCACTTTGTATGTAGTTCGGGCGCCTGAATAACCAAGCATGTTATAGCCGGAGTCCATCATAGCCTCGCCGGTTCCGGAAAGCCAGTCGTGTGTAATCTCTACCTTGCTCCTGTCAAGCGGGGTTACAGTGGCCCGGCCCAAAGGAAAGCGGTCGAATTCCCGGTCAATATAAAACTGCCGCATCTGGACAGGACTGCCGGCCGCAAGCTTTGATGCTGCTGCCTGCTTCAACGCCGCGGCAAAGTAAAGCTCATAGAGACTATACATTTGCGGTACGTGTGCCACTACAATGCTGCCACCCGTTGGGAAATCACGATTCACCGTGCCGGTGCTATCTGTTTTAGAAAGGTGCACTTTATTATTGGCGACATCGGCAACTACTTTTCGATCCCGCTGACCAGGTGGTTCACTGGGTGTATGAATGTCCATCACAAGATGTCGTATGCTGCCGTCGTCGTTAAGATTAACCACGGTATGGCGTATCTGCACACGTGGAAAGCGATCCACTTCATCGCTTGTCAAAGTATTGCCATGGCGGGTTATACTCTCTACCGAAATCGTATCATGACCAAGCATCGTAAGAAAACCGTATCGTTTTGCCGGTAGTGTACTACAGGAAAACAGCGAAACCACTGCACTAAGAAAAAAGCAAATCATAGCCGGCTTAACGGGATAAAAACTTTGTGACTGAGCGGTTGTATTATACATGGAATAGATATAAATATTGCAAAAAAAATGGCTTAGTTATTCAGTTGACCTTGCATTTTCATTCTATTTACAGAACTACTTGCCCAAAAGAATATGAACAACAGCAAAGCGTATCCACACATTTGGTTATGCCTTGTTAAACTACAGAATTACTTCATGTTATTTTTAAACAAATTGAACTGTAACACCTAAGTCTATTTAAATGGTTTATTTAAGGGCTGGAGGGTGACATGCAATAAATGTGGACGGAGGAGAAAAGCATGATCTCAACCTTTGTTTATTTTTTGCTTTTGACCTAGCGGTAATTCATTAATAGAAAGGAGGTCTCCAAGCCAAAAGTTCGAACTCCGGCCTGTTAGGGCTACACAAGATTGAGCCACAGATAACACAGATTTCCACAGATATTTTTTTAAGATCGAGACAATCTGTGTTCATCTGTGCAATCTGTGGCAAGAACCGAATTTAAATCTTCCACCAAAAAGTTCGAACTGCGGCCTGTCGGGACTACCAAATAAGAATATATACCATTTTCTATACGATCATTTATATTGCCATGTCCTCTGCGATCAGCAATAAAGCAATTCAGTTGTTCCTGTTAATTACAGCTAACATTTTTTTGCCTGGAAAGGGTTTTATATTTAATGAAAGGTTATAACTAAAAAAAGAGCCCCCTCAAAGGAGACTCTTTCAATTAGCCCAAAAGGATCGGTATCCCATAGCTTATGTCATCAGCCTGGTTACAACACTTTTTCTGCTGGTGTAGCATTACCAGGAAGATCCTTTGCTACAGCAGTGATCTTACTGCCTGCGAGGGATGCATTCAACGCTGTCGCGGTATAAAACCAATGACCGTTATCAGTGTCCTGCATAGCAGAACCTTCCTCGATCATGCTTCCATCTGCAGCAACAATGCTGACCTTTACTTCCGTTACTTTCGTATCGTCCGTTGCATGTACTTCGATCTTGCTTCCCACTGCCCCGGTATAAGCGTTGGTGATGATGTCTGCGATCACCGGTACGGTAAAGAAATCAGCGATAGCGAGATTGAACGGAGTTACGCCCTTACCCGCTTTTTCTACATACAAGGCTTTGATATCGGGATCCTGCAGACTGGTCTTAGCATAGCTGACAGCCTTCAGAAATTTTTCACGCACCGCTTGCTGATCGGGACTAGGCTTACCCGTATTGAACGGAATTTTTCCCAGAAAGGTTTTTCCATGCCGCTGGCGGAATACAACCAGGTCGCCCACCTTGCCGGAAAGACCATGCGTGATCACATTATGTTTTGAACTTGCCATAAAATTGTTTTTAATTTTTAATAAATGATAATTCAATGCAACAGCCCGGCCGCGGTCCGCAAAGGCAACTTCGGCATTTCACAACAGCGCTAGCTCCTGGTGCTTCCTGCCCGGTCACCTGTTCTCTTGTTGCACAACAAACCTACAACTGCTGCCAACCCATCTCCAAATGCGGTTGCCGTTTCTGCACATTTTTCACATCTTTGCCGCTTTTTGCGCTTTTTGCATTTTTGAATTGAATGCAGTTATCAATACTTTTCTGTTGAGGTCTCCGTGTATTCTCCATGGCCTCACTGCCTTTGTGATAAAATTTACTACGAGCACGGAATGCACGGATCATTGAGGAGACACAACTATTGAGATCGTCTCAGAATTGAAGTGGCCGGCCGCTGATATTCCGGGAAACATTTATTTTCATTGTTTAGATTACTGTTCATTGGAGGTACCGTAATCAGTAATTGTTCGGTTGAGATTCGGTTAAGGTTCGGTTACGTTCGACCGTGGGAATAAAAAGAACAGTGCCCTAAAACAAAAACCCTGTCGAAAGACAGGGTCCTAAATGGGTGCCACTTAATTAATCCAGCAGGAATTCTCTTACGGTATCCTCATCAATACCCACGAACTGGCAAAATTCACTAACAGTAACGAACTGGTACTTTTCTTTGCCCAAAGCTTTCCGGATAGTTTGAATGAGATACTGAGCAGTACGTTGCTTACGACCGGTAATGTTCTCTACATCCCTGGGATGAATAACGGCTCTTTGCGGTATGGTCTTTTTCAAAAACATGATGCTCTGTATGAGTCTTAGTCATTTACTAAAGTTAGCATACTTAATGGCTGAAAAAGCAATCGTGGCAAGATTTCGAAGTTGTCAAAAACGGAGTCGACTGTCGTTAAAAAATATTCAACAGTTGTCGTACCTGGTTTTGACAAACTGCCGTCGACACCGACTACTTAACAACAGATGACACAGATTTTCGCAGAAAACATTCCCAATAATTGGGAAATCTGTGTTCATCCGGCGCACCCGAAATCATGAAATATTTGCGTTCATCCGTGCAATCCATGATAAAAATTTGTGCAACTGATTAGTTGCACATATATTTGCAACCAAACGGTTGCTAAAAACCGTTTCAAAAATGAGACGAGACGTATTCCAGGCTATCGCCGATCCAACACGCAGGTCAATCCAGAATATGCTTGCCCGTAAGGCAATGACACTTAATACACTTGCTGAAAATTTTGACAGCAGCAGGCAGGCTATTTCAAAGCATATCAAAATTTTGACAGAATGCCAATTGATAAAACAGGAACAATCCGGCCGGGAGATCTATTATTACTTTAATTCAAAAAAACTGAAAGAAGTGGATAATGGCTTCAACCCTTCCGCACAACCTGGGAAGTCCGGTTCGACCAACTGGATATTGTATTAAAAAACTTAAAAACCAAAAGATCATGATCATTAACAAAGAAACAATCTTCACGAAAGATTTAGCCAACAGGAAACTCAAAGTAGTTAGAGAATTTGATGCTCCATTGGAACAGGTCTGGAAAGCCTGGACGGAAAGTGAATTACTGGATCAGTGGTGGGCTCCAAAACCATGGAAGGCAAATACCAAATCAATGGACTTCCGGGAAGGTGGCAGTTGGCTCTATTACATGCAAGGTCCTGATGGCTCCCGTCACTATTGCAGGGCAGATTATAAATCCGTTGTACCCAATAAACTCTTCGTTGGCGACGATGCTTTTTGTGATGAAAACGGCAATCCCACGAAAGAGCTCCCCAGTATGCATTGGGAGGTTTCATTTAACAGATCCGGCAATGCGACCAAAGTTGAAGTAGAAATTACTTTTGCAACAGAGGAGGATTTGAATAAGATCATTGAAATGGGCTTCAAAGAAGGTTTTGCTGCCGCTCACAATAATCTTGATGAATTGCTTGCGAAGTAATTGAATAATCCTCGGAGAAAAGTTGAGCCACAGATGACACAGATTTTCACAGAAAGCACTCGAATAATTGGGAAATCTGTGTACATCCGTGCAATCTGTGGCAAAAATAAAATATCATTCACACAGCGGGATAAAGATCTGCTCACTGTCATATTAAATTCGAAAAAGGAGTATTCCTTTTTTAATGATTAAACCCTATTTTCGCCGGTAGATATTTCTCATCAGGGTATTTTCATTCGAAATTTTTTTTATAGTAAATCATCCCCGTTATTCAAATTAATCACAAATAAAATTTTTATGTACCAATGCATTAAAAAGACAGTTATATGCTCGGTGCTTAGTATGGTGATATTGATATGCTCTTATGAGGTTTCGGCGCAATCGACTACTCAAAATAATGATAAAACAGCTGCTCTTTTCCAGGCGATCAGATCAGGAAGTATAGATGAATTGCAAAAACAGCTTGCGAATGGCGCCAATGCCAATGATACCCTTAATAGTTATTCTGCACTAATGACCGCTGCATTAAATGGCTCAGTGGATCAATTGAAAATGCTGATTGACCATGGTGCCAATGTAAATTACCAGTCAAGTGACAGCATTAGCGCCTTATGGCTTGCAGTTCCCGACTGGGATAAGACGAAGCTGCTTCTTGATAGGGGTGCAAATGTGAATCATACTATAGAAGGTTATGGGATTTTGGTGAAGCTGGCCGCAATGCCCGGAACTATAAGGATATTTCATTTGCTGATTGACAAAGGTGCCGATCTGAAAAAAAGTGCTCCCGATAACTATCTTCTGTACAACGCAGCATCTTCGGGGGATACAGCCATACTAGGTTTTCTTTTGAGAAGCGGCTTCAATGTGAACGATTCAGTTGCATTTGGAGATTACCCAATTAATAATGCATTGAACTATCGAAGTTTTTCAACATTGAAAATGCTTATAGATAATGGTGCTAATGTAAACGTAAGGCAATGGATTCCTTTTGGATTGGATGCATTTAAAGGGTTTACCCCTTTGATGTTTGCGGCCGTGGCGAATGATAAACCTTCCATTCTTTACCTGCTGGAACATGGTGCCGATCCGAATGCCCGCAACAAACAGGGTTACACGCCATTGATGTTGTTCCAGCAATCTGACAGTGATGATCCTGAAATGACGCTTGCCTTTATTAAACATGGAGCGAACGTTTCGCTAGAAGCTCCCGACAGAACAGATGCATTATATTATGCGAAACAAAAAGGCAACACCGCAACGGTTGTACTGTTAGAAAAATATGCAAAAAATTGATCACGCTTCAATAATCATAAAATGAAAATCAAAATTATCTCTACCACATGCGTTCTTTCATCCGGTGTTTTTTTATTAAGCATGCTGGCAGGCTGGATGAATAAACCTGTATCAGTTGATACTAAAACAATCAGGCGGTCAGTAACTAAAAGCATGTTGCTTTTGCAAAAAAGCGCCTATGTATTTACAAATAACAATAAGCTCAAATGCGCTTCCTGCCACAATAATACATTGACTGCGATGGCTACTGAAATCGCCAGGCAAAAAGATATTCCTGTGGTAGATTCATTGAATGCCCGCAATATAGCAGCAATGAAATATACTTTAGCCCTGGCTTGTAATCCGAACAAGATAAACGAATTTCTCCCAGCCAACTTTGTAATTCCATATATCCTGGTTGGTTTGTCTGCAGAAAAATATCCCGCGGATTTATATACAGATATTGCAGTTGATTATATCATGAGCCAGGCAAAACCTGATGGATCATTCCTTGCCGAATCATTCAGAGTGCCCTTGGAGAACGGCGATATCCATTTGACCGCAATGGCTATACGTTCGATCCAGTTATATGCATCTGCTGCAAAAAAACAACGTGTAAATGAAGTGGTGACAAAAACAAGGCTATGGTTAGAACAAGCACAAACTGATCAGCAACAGGAGCTTACTTTTCAATTGTTGGGAATGCATTGGTGTGGTAGTAACAACAATCAAAAAAATAAGATCGCTGAAAAGCTCAGGTCTATGCAAAATGCAGATGGCGGCTGGTCACAATTAACTACATTGAAAAGTGATGCTTATGCCACAGGGCAAATCCTGTATGCTTTATACGTAAGCGGCATGATAAAGACAGACGATGCGGTATACCAGAAAGGACTGGATTATTTGCTCAAAACACAGAATGAGAACGGCGCATGGTTTGTAGCAACAAGGTCATTTCCAATACAGCCACCTATGACCAGCGGCTTCCCGCCTTACAATCATGACGAGTTTATTTCTGCCGCTGCCAGCAATTGGGCAGTGATGGCATTGATGAATGCCTTACCCGATAAAACCAAATGATTCTTTTATAAGCTGGCAGATATTTTTTCGCATAAAAATTTTCCGCAAGTGTGGCTAATGACAATATTAGTTCTAAGGAATCAATGACGCTGGTGACCCTCTGAATGTCGCATTTACCCCCGATTAAAATAAATTTCCGGAAGTAAGTTTGTTTTATTGAAGATGTAAGAAGGAATTTTTATAACAATAAAACAACTCTATATGCAAAAGATCACTCCATTCCTTTGGTTCGATAACCAGGCAGAAGAAGCGGTTAAGTTTTACACTTCTATTTTTAAAAACTCAAAGATCGGTAGCATGGCCCGTTATGATGAAGCGGCATCTGCAGCTGCAGGAAGACCGAAGGGCTCTGTGATGACCGCATCGTTTGTGCTGGAAGGACAGGAATTCATTGCTTTAAATGGCGGTCCTCTTTTTAAATTTTCGGAAGCCATTTCCTTTGTGGTGAATTGCGATACACAAAAAGAGATAGACTATTACTGGGATAAGCTTACCGATGGCGGAGAAGAAAGTCAATGTGGCTGGTTGAAAGATAAATTCGGTCTTTCATGGCAAATTGTTCCCTCTTCATTGAGTAAATTAATATCAGGGCCTGATACAGGAAAATCAAAAAGAGCGATGGCAGCATTAATGAAAATGAAAAAACTCATTATTGCTGATCTTGAAAATGCATAAAGTAATCGCTATGGTTCATTATACAGCCCACAAATTCTGGGCTGTATTCACCCGGCTTTTTTATTTGTTTGTCAGCAGATCACAAAAATAGAAACCATAATTCTCCTTCTTGCTATTAATAGTTACGGGTGCTTTATATTCTTTATATACAGTTTCGCCCTTTGTAAAATCGATAGGATAATTAAAAACAGGCCCGTCATATACAAATGTGTGAAACTCTCCGTTCTCACCACAAACATCCACATTTGCAGGCAGGTCTTTGCAGAAGGATTCATCGATCATTCTTCCGCAAAAACTTTTATCAAGAAATTTTTCATTCACACAAACTACTATTGCTTTAAAACCTTCATGAATAAATTCCTGCATTAAATCGTGAGTATCCTTTTTCCAGATGGGAAAAATACATTCAATGCCTGCAGCTGCCAGTTTTTCTTCACGATACTTTTTAAGGTCCTCCAAAAAAATATCGCCAAAAATACTTTTTGTAATTCCCTGTTCTTTTAACCAGTTCACTTTTTTCATCATCTCTTTTTCATATTCAGGCATTGTAGGCTCTTCTGGTAATTCAATGGTGGTTAACGGAATTCCAAGTGAGCCAGCCTGCACTTCGAGCAATTCTCGCCTTACTCCATGCATAGAAATGCGATCATGAAAACGATTGATGCTGGTGAGTAAATATTCAACTTTCAACTTTCCATCCCGTAAAGTTTTCAATAATGCCAGCGCAGAATCTTTGCCGCCACTCCAGTTAAAATAAGCCCTGGTCATTTCCAAAGATATTTTTCTTTAAAAACCAGGTAGCGATTCTTTAATTCAAGCAAACAATTTCTGCATAGACAATCATCGTAGCATTCTTCTATGAACATTCTTTCTTCATTACTCAATTGAATAACGTAACACTGGCATTCCGTTATAGAGCCTGCTTTGCATTCAAATACTGATGAACATCTCTGGCAAGTTTTTTCTTCATGCATGCACATGAGCAACCGTTTTATAAAATGAAAAAAATTTATTGCCAAGCCTCATTGGAACTTCAAACAATTGAGGATGAAACAGGGCGGCAAGCAATTCTATTCCATCCACCAGTGTGGAAGCGGACGGCTGGGTGAAGAGATCATAATCTGCCAGGTAAACCTGCTTTGTTTGCACCGCTTTTAATTGACTCCATCCCGGTTTTTGTGTAAGCAGGTGTACTTCCTGATTTGCTCTTTTTGTTTCAAAACCACAGGGAGCAATCACCATCACCTCGGGATTGTATTTAAGAATTTTTTCCCATGAAGTAACGATTGAATCACCGCTAGGATTGCTTAACATATCAATGCCTCCCGCCTGTGCAATTTGAAAAGGTATCCAGTGCCCGCAATTATAGATCGGTTCGATCCATTCAAGCAATGAAACTCTTTTCATCGGCATTTGTTGTTGTCGCAGCCTGTCTAATATGGCAGCAGTTTTTTTCTTAAGCCCGGTCAAATATTCATACGCTTTTTCTTCTTCACCTAATGTGGATGCAATAATAATGGCTGTATTGTAAACATCATCCAGGTTCTGTGGCGTAAGCGGAACCAGTAAAGGTTGTTTTTTCAATTTTGAAACCGCTGCTGCTGTACATTGGGTATCTATCTGGCAAACTTCAAAACATCCTGCGTGAAAATTATATCAGGTTCTATTTGCTGTAAAAGCTCTTCATCTATGTAATACAAACTTTTTCCCTGTGCCTTGCTTGCCGAAAAGATCTTATCAATTTCTGCACTTGAATACTGTTTGTCTTCGAGCACACACCGCACCAGTTTGGGTTTTTCTTTCAACGCTTCTGCGGGACACTCGAATGTAACGCCATACAGATAATGCTGCAAGCCCATGTCATAGATCATTTTGGTCGCTGCAGGTAAAAAGGAACAAGCTTTCATAACAAAGAATTTTTTTTAAGTCAAATTTTCGTCTCTAAAACCAAAAAAATTTGCAAGAACCAAATCACAAGTATCAAATAAATCTCAAAAGAAAAATTCAAATGATATTTTGCATTTTGACTTTTTAATTTATTTGTAATTTGTTTTTTGATATTTGATTTTTGAAAATGTCACTTACCGGCAATTTGCAGCGCAGCATACTTTCGTTTCATCCATTCAAATAAACCGAAAAGAATAATTCCATAGGCCAATGTACCCGCCATAAAACGCCACTCGTATGGAATAGCATTTTTCAGGCAGGCAATAAATCCATTAAAATCTTGTGCGTATGTTTTTGAGCCGATCCATATACCGAGGTCAGTTACGATCCAATGAATGAGAACACAGATTAAAACCGAAGCCAGGAAGCCGGTAACGGTAATTTTTTTTAAGAGCCATCTGCCAACAAGTACCATCAATGCAAAGGCGCTATACACCCAGTACCAGCCGTCGTATAAAAAGCCATTGCCAAATTTTTTAAAAACAGTCTGATGTAAAATGAGATCAGAAACAAGTAACATCAGCAAAGGAAAAGCGAAGGCCTTCCATCTCTTATTGAAATAAGCTCCTCCAAAAAGAGCCATTGCGCCGATCGGAGAAAAATTTGCTAAGGGTGAAATTTCATAATTGAAATTAAAGATCACTCTTACTGCTGCTGTAAGAAATATAAAAATGAATAATACGGTTGTTCGTGGATTGAAATTTTTGACTGACACAAAAAAAGTTTAATTATTATAGTTGAAATCGCACACCTCCTGTAATATTGATGCCCTGTACGCTGAAACCATAGACCTCGTAGTAATTTTTGTTGTTCGTAATATTTTTTGCATCAACAAAAATGTTCAGTTTGTTTTTGAAAAAGTCATAGGCCAGGTAGAGATCCAAAAGCACATAGGATTTTAAGTTTACCTGCGAGGGAGAAAAAGTTACAGGGTCATAATAGGTATCAATTCGCTTACCTGTAACCTGCAGTGAGCTGCTAATGAAAAAATCATTGAGCTTATAACTTATAAATACATGTACATTATTTTTCGGTCTGCGGATCAAATTATAGTAGCTCGTATCCTTCCCTGCAATTTTTTGAGTGATCTCTCCGTCCACATAATCATAAGTTAGTTTTAGATTGATATGTTGATTAAGAGAATAAGTCAATTCCACTTCCGCTCCATGATCATGTTGTTTGTCGCGATTTTCATATCCATTGTTTCCATAGATGATCACATTATTAATGACCCGGTTAAAACCTGTAACAATAAATTCAAGTTTATTTTCCAGCAACCATGATTCTAGCCCGGCTTCCTGTGTGGCTGATCTTTCAGGTTTCAGACCTGGATTTGAGCCAAAAGGTCCAAATAATTCTGTGACAGAAGGCGCTCTGAAGCCGCTTGTAATATTGACGAACAATTTCACATTGCGATGCACTAAATAAGAAGGATTGAAACTGTAAGTAAAATTATTTCCATACTGGTTATGATGATTAAATCGTCCTCCTAATTCTATATTCAATCCATCATTGCTTTTCAAAAACAAAGAAGCATAGGGACTAATGATCGTGTTAGTTGTGTCTGTTTCGGCAATACGATAGTTCTGGAAACTCAGGCCTGCTAATAGTTTTACATTTTTGTTGAAACTGGGATCTGTGTAAATATCTGCGCTATTAAATTTTCCTTTTGTAATGAAATCGCTGAATTGACTGGCATAGTCTCTTTTTGTAAGATCATAACCATAATTAAATTGAACCGTTCCTTTTTTATAATTATAATGACCGGTCAATCCTGTATTTAACAGTGAAGCTGAATAATGATTGGGTGCGTCAATAAACGCATCCGCATCATAGCCTCCTTTAAATTGAGTAAAACGATAATAAGGCGACAATTTGAATTTATCCGTTACATTGATACCAACAACAACCTGGATGGCATGTTGTGTAAATCCGTCCTTATCAAAACCCGCTTTGCCGGTTGTATCCTTTGCTTCTGAAATTCCATCGGTGCGGTTATAGACATAGTTCAGATCATAATCCAGCCATTTTGTTTTCTGGCTGATATTCGCATTCCCTTTAAAACTATTGAAACTTCCATAGGTCAATAATCCATTAAATGACGGTTTTGTATTCGTTGGTTTTTTTGAAATAATGTTTATCACGCCGGCTACGGCATTCGAACCGTATAATGTGCTCTGGCTTCCTTTTAAAATTTCGATTCGTTCGATATTATCTAAAGAAAGCAACCGAAGATCAAACGTTCCGCCTACGCCGGTTGGGTCATTCAGCGGCACTCCATCCAGCAATATCAATGTGTAAGCGCTGGTAGCACCCAGCATAAATATTGATTTGTCTTTTCCCGGGTTACTCGTCGCACCATTGATAATTATTCCTGTTTGTTCATTAAGCAACTGTGAAAGATCTTTTCCCCCGCTTTGCATGATCTGTTCCCTTGTTATAACTGTAATGACTTTTCCGGTGCTGCTTTCTTTTTGCGGAAACTTATTGGCGGTTACAACAACTCTGTCCAATATGCCGGTTTGGTAAGGAAACTCATCCATGTCAATGACGCTTGAATCCTTGTCTTTTTTTTGTGGAAAGATCTGTGAATGAATCTGGCTGCCGATCAAAACTGCAGCCACAATAAAAATTTTCTTTTTCATTTCTGAAAAATTTTTTTGTGACTGCTTCCGGAAAATGAAGATGAATATAAATGCCGCCCGGCGTTTACATTCCACGCTTTTCACCCGAAAGCAAAATTGAATGTTGTTTGACCTGGCAGGTCTTCTGGCTTGAGGTTTTGCTGAACACCTTCCCGCTGATGAACTAAAATTCATCTACAGTGGTATGAAGATTCAGCTTTGTGAGTGGTGAGTAGTGAATAGTGAGTAACTCACCACTGACTACTGACAACTCACTGCCTTTACAGCTACGGGGATAGCGCCGGAATTACACCGGACTTCCCTTTTAATGGC
>Ga0207106_1073_pt1 | contig 19558 bp, 17 predicted proteins | sample Alteio_BWMinHeat_78_FD_153535 | JGI IMG/M metagenome (GOLD analysis project Ga0207106, IMG submission 153535) | Enriched cells from forest soil in Barre Woods Harvard Forest LTER site, Petersham, Massachusetts, United States -... | ecosystem: Environmental > Terrestrial > Soil > Temperate forest >...
AACACAAAGAGAGAAGTTTCATAATTGCTGAATAGAGGTAAAGACGTTCCAAAGGGACTCCTTCGGAGTGTGTAACGCAACAGCAGCCGAATAATAGTAATGCAGCAGGATACGCAATAAAATTTCCTGCGATTAAATCCTTCCTCTTACATTCAATGCATCCCGGAGACCATTTCCGAATAAGTTAAATGCCAGTGTCAACAGTATGATCGCAAGGCCTGGAGCAATCGCCAGCATTGGATTTTGGGTCATGATAAAATTGTAGTTCTCTTTTATCATAAGTCCCCAGCTTGGTTGTGGCGGTTGAACACCGACCCCTAAAAAACTAAGACCCGCTTCGATGACAATAGCAGAGGCAAAATTTGAAGCCGCGATAACCATTACAGGCCCAAGAATATTAGGAAGGATATGATGAATGATCGTCCTGGCGTGGGAAAAACCAAGCGCTCTTGTTGCCTCAACATATTCAAGTTCTCTTGCGCTCAATACTTGTCCGCGAACTAACCTTGCGACATTTACCCACATAGTTAGTCCTACAGCGATAAACACTTGCCAGAAACCTTTTCCCAGCGCAAGCGTGATGGCAAATACAAGCAATAAAGTGGGAACACTCCATATAATATTCATAAACCACATAATGATATCGTCTGTTCTTCCACGGAAGTAACCGGCCAGCGACCCAAGCAGCAAACCAATGGTAAGCGAGATGATCACCGTGATCATTCCTACACCTAAACTTACCCTTACTCCTATGATCAACCGGCTTAAGATATCACGTCCATATGTATCTGTGCCTAATAAAAATTTTTTTGTGATAATGGGATTTTTGTCGTCTGTCTGTGATCTTGCATAAGATTGTCGTTCACTTACATCTTCATCTATATATTTCTGTACAACAATACTGTCATTTTTTATTTCGTAGCTGACAATGGGAATATAATAGTACCTGTCTTCTTTACCCGAAATAAGCCGGTTAAAAAAACCCGGAGATGAAACATTTTTTTCTTTCTTTACCTTAAGAAATGTTTTTTGTTGACCTGGTTTTTGTCTTCCTATTTCAAGTATGATGCGATTAGCATTTGGTGAAGAATCCGGAGAAATGAAATAAGCAAAGATGGCCAGCAAAATAAATAGGATAATTATGATCAAGCCAAATATAGCCCCCTTGTTTTTCTTTAGCCGGCGCCATGCAGCTTGTTGAAAAGAAGGGGATGTTTGACTCATGAATGGAAGATATGAAAATGTTACCGGTTACCGGTTACAGGTAACCAGCAACTGGCTACCTCACTCGTCTACCTTTCCATTCATATTTTCTAAATTGGCCCAGCCACCCGGCAATAATAGTATACGCAATATGTAAGGGCTGGAAAAAGAAAAAATATTTCAATAAGGATTGCTGATTGAAATATTTAGCAACCGAATACACAAAAGGAAGTTCAATGATTGTTTTTGCGACCCAAAGCAATAAAAAGAAAACCAAAAATTTCAAGTTCCAAATCCCGGCTATTAATAGTACCAAAAACGAAAAATTAAAAAGATAAACAAGAAGCAATACCCAAAAGATTTTTTTATCATCATAGAACGTAGCCTTGCTGGCCCACCGGATGCGCTGGTTAAAAAATTCCCGCCATGTTTTCATCGGTTGTGTTAAAACAATTGCTTGTTTTGATTTCAGGTAGTGAACATCTTCAGGAAACTTTTTCCGGATCTTGTGCATCAAAAGCATATCATCACCCGATGCAATATTATCGACTCCTTCAAAGCCTTTTACCTGTTCAAACACTTCTTTTTGGTAGGCGAGGTTGGCGCCATTGCACATCGAATGAATTTTTTTGTAAACAGAGGCTCCTGTAATTCCCTGCAGCACTAAAAAATCCAATGCCTGGAAAATCTGGATCAGGGAAGAATCATGTTGAAAAATTACCAGGGCAGCAATGAATGCAGATTTCTTGTCTTCATAAAATGAAACGATCGTTTCGATCCAGGTTGGCGGTGGAATGCAATCTGCATCCGTTGTAATAATTAATTTACCAGAAGCTGTATTTATTCCTTGCTCAATCGCCTTCTTTTTATAAGAGTTGACCGGGTCACTATCAAGTTCAGACAAGATGATGCCTTTAAATTGTTTAACAACCTCAACTGTATTATCATCGGAGTGGTCGTTTATTACAATTGTTTCAAATAAATTTGAAGGATAGGTTTGTTCCTGCAGTGCCTGTAAAAGATGGCCGATGTTTTCTTCTTCATTTCTTGCCGGGATAATTACGGAGATTTTTGTTGAATGCGTTTTTTGTTTTGGAATATACGCCGGAACAGATATCCAACATAGCCAGTAATAAATAATGAGAATGCTATAGCCGGTAAAAAGTAACAGTGATATGTAAAGAATGACCATGCTTATAAACAAAACTAATCATTGTATCAGTATGAGTTTTGAAAAGTAAAGCGGTTCAAAAACTTTTCAACGGGGGTTTAAAATTCCAAAAAATATGGTTAGTTTTGAATAGTTGTATAAACAACTGTATGCCAAACAACCAATTTAAAAAAGGGGAATTATATAGTTTTATTACCGGCAAGGCTTCGACGGCAATCGCACGTTGTCTTCAAAAAAAATTCAATACCCGCGGACTGAATTTGACCATTGAGCAATGGAGTGTCTTATACCAGTTATGGAAGAAGGAAGGTTTAAGCCAGCAGGAATTGTGTAAGGCTACATACCGCGATAAGCCAAGCATTACAAGACTTGTTGATAATCTTGAAAAATTAAATTTAGTAAAACGTGTGGCAGCGAATAATGACAGAAGGATCAATAGAATTTACCTGACCAGGCAAGGGCAAAAATTAGAAGAACAATCAATGGTTTTAGCTGAAGAAACTTTGAATGAGGCGCTCAAGACTGTGCCGATGGAGCAGATTGAAGTGTGCAAACTGGTGTTGCAGGTAGTGTATGATAATTTGAAAACCCCCATCCCCTGAAGGGGAGTAAAGAATTTTTTTTATGCAGATAAATAATTATACAAAATGAAAATTACATTTAATAACTCATTTCAATTTGCTCCCCTTCAGGGGATGGGGGTATCAACCGTTCTGAAAGGCGGAGAATGGTTGATCAGGGAATCTTCTGCATTTGAAACGTTTATTCCGGAAGATTTTTCGGAAGAGCAGATGATGATACGTGATATGTGCGAACAGTTTTTTGGATACGGAAGTAATTCCTATCCTGGACCGCATTGATGCTCTTGAACCCGGCCTGATGAGATCGTTAGTACAAAAAACAGGCGAGCAAGGTTTGCTGGCGGTTTCTTTTCCTGAAGAGTACGGAGGATTAGGAAAAGATTTTGTTACCTCAACCATCGTGAATGAATATCTCGGTGCAGGACATTCTTTTTCGGTGGCCATCGCAGCACATACAGGCATCGGTACTCTGCCGATCTTATATTTTGGTACGCCGGAACAAAAACAAAAATATATCCCGAAGTTGATCAGTGGTGAATGGATCGGCTCATATGGCTTGACAGAACCCAACAGTGGCAGCGATGCCCTGGGTGCAAGAACAACAGCTAAGTTAAGTGCCGATGGAAAATATTATTTACTAAACGGACAAAAATGCTGGATCACCAATGGAGGATTTGCCGATGTGTACACAGTATTTGCAAAGGTAGATGGAGATAAATTTACTGCTTTCATTGTACAAAGAGAAACAGAAGGATTTACACAAGGTCCTGAAGAACATAAAATGGGAATCAAAGGTTCTTCAACGGTTCAGTTATATTTCCAGGATTGTAAAGTGCCGGTGGAAAATGTATTGGGTGAAATCGGCAAGGGACATAGGATCGCTTTTAATATTCTGAATATTGGCAGATTGAAATTATGTGCAGCAGCCGTTGGCGGATCAAGAAGAGCCGCCACAACTTCGGTACAATATGCCGTGACACGGGAACAATTCAAACAACCTATTTCAAATTTTGGCGCCATCAAACATAAGTTGGCCGAAATGGCTATAAAAGTTTTTGTGGCCGAAAGCGCATTGTATCGAACAGCAAACTGGATCGATGAAAAAGAAAAGGAATTGCTTGATTCAGGTAAGCCCTTTAATGAAGCCTTGCTTGGCGCGGCAGAAGAATATGCAATTGAGTGTGCGGCGTTGAAGGTTTTCGGAAGTGAAACCCTTGATTTTGTAGTGGATGAAGGAGTACAAATCCATGGAGGCAATGGCTTCAGTGCGGAGTATGAAATTTCAAGAGCTTATCGCGACAGTCGCATTAATCGCATTTATGAAGGAACAAATGAAATTAACCGTTTATTGATTTTGGATATGACCCTGAAGCGGGCCATGCAGGGAAGGTTGAACCTGATGGGACCTGCTATGGAAGTGCAAAAAGAATTAATGAGTATCCCTGATTTTGCAAGCGAAGATGAAGTTCCTTTTTCAAAAGAAAAGAAATTGGTTGCTAATCTCAAAAAAGCAATTCTGATGACGGCGGGTGCTGCTGTACAAAAATTAATGATGAAGATCGATAAAGAACAGGAAATATTAATGAATATAGCAGACATGGCCATTGAAGCTTTTAATGCCGAGAGTGTATTGCTGCGGGTAATAAAAATAGTGGATAAAAAAGGCGGAAGCGCCAGCCAGCATTATCTTGATATTATGAGAACATATTTATATGATGCAGCTGACAAAATAAATAAAAGTGGTAAGGATGCTATTAATTCATTTGCTGAAGGTGACGAACAGAGGATGATCCTGATGGGATTAAAACGTTTTACAAAAGCTGAACCGCTTAATACAAAAGAAACAAGAAGGAGAATTGCGGATAAAATGATCGCAGAAAATAAATACTGCTACTAATGTCATTCGGGACTAAGAAAGCGGCTGTCTTTATCCAAGGCAGCCACTTCTTTTTCTCCATAAATGGTAGCTAACTCCTTGCGTGTGTTTTTCAACTCATCTAGTTTTTTAATTCTTTTCTTTTCAATCAAAATTCCTATTGACATTAGCAGGGCTGATATAATTGTGATCAGGTAATATATCAATAGTGCGTCGTCATGGTATCGGGTAGTTCTTACCAGGTAGTAGAAAATATATACCAGGCTGAATATGCTGTATGAAAGTAAAATGGAGGAGATCATTACTGCTTTACCCAAACTTTTTGAGTTCGTGATTGCCAAACGAACATATCGGGGAAAAAATATAAAACTGATGGTCAATATGACTGCGATATCAGGACCCAGTATTATTTTCACCGATCTTACACTAAAGCCGTAGATGGCCAGGATAATTGCTTCAAAACCTATGAAAGCAAACATGCAGACAATAATTCTTTTTCTCATCAATTGTGAGGGGCTAAAAAACATGAGAAAAAGTAACAGCAATGGGGCGTCGAGAAAATTATCAATGATACCCAACGATTGGTACATCGATTTCGAAACATTTATTACATTATATTTCATCAGGGTCTCAATACAAACGATCAAATAATAGATGGCAAGAGCCAGGAAACTTCGGTTTGTAAATAACCTGAAAGCAAGAATCAGGAGAACGGGTACAAATAAAGCAATTGATGATATCATCCCAATTGCGGAATTGAAATTCATATTTCGATGGTTTTACCAGGATAAGGAATAACCTTTAGTTTATTTCATCGCTATAACGTTACAAAAAAATGACATAGTGTACACGCAAACGTTTTTCTGTCTAAATTCAGGAAAATCGCTAAACCATAGGTAATTCTACGGTTAACTTGCCCAAGTGTTTTTATGCTATCTTTCTATTATGAAAAAATTCATGATCTTTTTCATGATTATTTTGTACCTGGATGGTATTGCACAGCACCTGGCATTAATTGGCAAAACAACGGGTCCATTACCATTTCTAAAGTACGGATTGGGCGACGACAGGCTTGGTGGTGCGAAGATGGGTTTTCTCGATAGTAATGTTGTCATGAAAGTGGTAGATAGCTTAAAGGATGAATATAAAGTGCAATTATCAACTTATCATTATGCATGGCTGCCAAAAACAAATTTCAAAGAAGACAGCTCTGTTCATCTTCAGCCATACTACTTAACAAATAGCTGGAAAGTTTATGGCGATAGTAAATATGATTATGTGACTGTTTCTTTAGACGGGCGATTGCCATATAACAGCACCCAGGAAATAAATCCTTCAAAAATTGTTGTTGACATTTTTGGAGTAACCAGCAATACCAACTGGATCACCCAACTTTCCACCGCAAAAGAAATCAGGAACGCTTACTACCGGCAAACGGAAGATGACGTATTCCGTGTGATCATTGAATTAAAACATCAGCAACATTGGGGGTATTTAATTTATTATGACAGCACCGGACTTGTTATTCGTGTAAAAAGACAACCCCAAAAATTAATACCGCAAAATCTACTGGTTGCGATCGATGCAGGCCACGGTGGAAGCAATACCGGTGCAAGCGGAGTCACATCCGGCATTATTGAAAAAGATTACACATTGAAAATTGCAAAAGAAGTTGAGAAGTATTTCAAAACGCAAAAGGTAAAGACATTCATGACAAGAACACAGGATACTGATCTGACCATGATTGACAGGACACTCATGCTAAGACAGGCAGATCCTGATATTTTGATCAGCATTCATTTAAATTCTGCGGGCAGTGATACAGTGAAAGGAGTCAGCACTTACTATCGATATATTGGTTTCCGGCCTTTATCGCAGGCTATATTGAAGAGAATGCAGGAACTAAAATTAAAAGAATGGGGAAATGTGGGTGCTTTTAATTTTTCTTTGAGTGGACCCACTGAATATCCAAATTGTTTGGTAGAAGTTGCTTTCTTAAGTAACAGGGAAGATGAAAGGAAAATTCTTGATCCGAAATTTCGTAAACTGGTAGCGCAGAAAATTTATCTGGGGATCAGTGATTGGTTGAAGAGTTTGAAATGATGAGGGTCCACTTTGTACGAATGAATTGCCACAGATGGCACAGATTTTCTCAGAGAAATTCAGGAGACTAGAAATATCTGTGTACATCTGTGCCATCTGTGGCTTTATCCATGAAATAACGTGTGCTGATCACTTCTTCACTCTCATCGCAGCAGCCTCATCCAAAAACCAATACAGTTCTCCATTCACAGGTTTTATTACTTGTGCAGGGTATAAATCAGGAGTATAATCATTCAAAAGAACATGCGATACAGCGTCGGCTTTGTCCTGGCCGCTAACTAAGAATGCGATATGTTTTGAAAGATTTACAACAGGAGTAGTTAATGTGATGCGCTGCATGTTTATTTCTTTTACAAAAACTGATCTTACCCAATGATTTTTTTCATGAATAACTTCTTCACCAGGAAATAAGGAAAGTGTGTGGGCATTGTCACCGAGGCCGAGGAATACCAGGTCGAAGGTTGTGGGTTTTAAGTCGTGAGTCGTGGGTCGTGAGTCGTGAGTAGGATGATCGCTCGTAGCTCGTAGCTCAAAGCTCGCAGCTGCTCCAGGGAAATAATCTTTCAAAATGCCTTCATATTCATTTGCTGATTCTTCAGGATCGATATCTGTTCGCATGATATGGATCTGAGATTTGGGAACAGGCACATAATCAAGTAAAGTATCAAAAGCCATTTTTGCATTGTTGCGTTCATCAGTAAGGGGAACATATCGTTCATCTCCCCAGAATACATGCAGCTTTTGCCAGTCGATTTTATTTTTGAATGGATCTGAGGCTAATAATAAATGTAATTTTTTTGGAGTGCTGCCGCCAGATAAAGCAATAGTAAAACGATCCTGCAATTGTAATGTTTTATGAATGTAATCGACCATCCATTCGGCTACATGCTGGCTCAACTCTTCAATATTATTATAAATATTCAATTGCATGAGAGAATTATTTTTATGCCACAGATTGCACAGATGTGCACAGATTTTTCTAACCTTCTGAATTCTCTCTGTGAAAATTCGTGTCATCTGTGGCTTTATCGCCTGCATGATTTATTGTTGCCACAGATTGCACAGATGGACACAGAAAAGAAATTTTATTTTGTTGCATAGCGAACTGAACGTACAAGTGAGTGATCCTTCGACAAGCTCAGGATAAACTTCACGAAAGCTTAATAGAAATCCTATCGCCGTAACATAAAAATTTTATTCTTTTTCTTTAGTTGGCAATGTTACCCAATGATGTCCGTCCTTTGCTATGAGTGCTTCTGCATCTTCAGGCCCCCAACTACCGGGAGCATAATTTGGAAAATCAACAGGCTTGCGATGCTGCCACGCATCCATGATAGGAGTGATGACACGCCAGGCTGCCTCCACCTGGTCGGCACGCATGAACAGAGTGGGATTGCCCTCCATTACATCCTCCAGCAAAGTTTCATAAGCCTCCGGTTCATCTTCGTGGTAAGCTTCAGCATAACTGAATATCATATCAACAGGGCTTAATATCATACTGGGTCCGGGACGCTTCGCCTGGAAACGAATGCGAATATCCATGTCGGGCTGAATGCTTATGGTTAAACGATTTGACCGCCACGTATCGGATGCTTCTTCAGGAAATGCATAATCAGGAGCCGGTTTGAATTGCACTGTGATGAGCGTGGTTTTTTCGTGCAGGTATTTCCCTGTGCGCACATAAAAAGGAACATTTTGCCAGCGCCAGTTATCAATAAAAAATTTTACCGCAGCAAAAGTTTCTACAATAGAATTTTTATCGACATTTTTTTCCTGCCGGTAACCCTGTACTTTTTCTGCTTTCATCCAGCCGCCTGAATATTGCCCACGCACAGCATGTGTATGTGCATCTTCATTACTAAATTTTCGTATCGCATTTAGTACGTCTACTTTTTTATTTCTTATTTCATTGGCGTCAAAAGAAACAGTAGCTTCCATAGCGATCATACACAGCAATTGCAGGATATGATTTTGTACCATGTCTCTCAATGCACCGGCTTGTTCATAATAGCCACCACGATCTTCCACGCCAACAGTTTCTGCCGCGGTGATCTGCACATGATCGATATAATTGCTGTTCCAGATCGGCTCAAACAATGCATTGGCAAATCGCAACGCTAAAATATTCTGTACCGTTTCTTTGCCGAGATAATGATCGATGCGATAGATCTGGTCTTCTTCAAACATGCTACCCAATAAAGTATTCAGCTCCTGCGCACTTTCCAGGTCATGACCAAATGGTTTTTCAAAAACAATTCGCTGGCTTTTTGGATTTGCACAAAGTTTTTGATCGAATAATTTTTTTGCAATATCCGGTGCCAGTTGAGGAGCAACAGCCATGTAATAAATAACAATTGGAAGTTCTTTCCACTCTTTGCTTGTTTCATTGATCCATTTGCCGATCTCCCGGAAGGCCGCATCATCCTTTACATCTACCGCGAGGTAAAAAACTTTTTCAGAAAATTTTTCCCATTCTTCATCATGATCCTTTCTCCTCGAAAATTCTTTTACCGCTTCCAACAAATGCTCACGGTATTTTTCATCGCCGCCATAATCAGTACGTCCAATTCCTGCCACTGCAAAATCATCGGGCAAATAGTCGTCGATAAAAAGATTGAACAAAGCAGGTACCAACTTGCGACTGGTAAGATCGCCGCTGCCTCCGAAGATGATTATGATCGTAGGAGGTAGTTTTTTCTGAGCTTTCATGTCTGATTTCGTATGTTTTTCAATTTTGTTGTCAATTGTGAATGGGTGAATTGTCAATTCACCATTCACAATTGACCATTCACGGTTTATGTTCCATTTCTTCCTTTTTATAATCCTATGGTAGCTGCCAATCATTATGAAACATTCCTTCTTTGTCAACCCGCTGGTACATGTGTGCACCAAAAAAATCCCGTTGCGCTTGTATCAGGTTTGTTGGTAATTGACTGCTGCAATATGCATCGAAATAAGCCAGCGCAGAAGTAAAACCTGCAATGGGAATTTTCATTGCTGTCACCTGCCTGATTATATTTCTCAACTTTTTTTCTTTTTTCTTTATTAGTCTTGCAATTTTTTTATCCAAAAGCATATTCGGCAGTTCAGGATTTTTCCTGTAGACTTTATAAAAGCTATCTAATAATGCTGACCGGATAATGCAACCGCCTCTCCAGATTTTTACCACATCAGGAAGAGGAACATCCATGTCTAACTCTTTAGAGGCTTTATGTAACAAAGCAAATCCCTGTGCATAGCAAATAATGGTAGCAAAGTATAAGGCATCATGTAATTGCAGAATAAATTTTTCTTTATCAGGATTCGCTCTCTTTGAATTACCGCCATATAATTCTGCGGCAGCAATGCGTTCATCTTTATAAACAGAAATGTCTCTCATGGCAACAGCCATATCTATGGTCGGGATGGGCATGGCAAGATCCATGGAATTCTGTGAAGTCCATTTTCCCGTTCCTTTTGAACCCGCTTTATCAAGAATGATATCTACCATTGCTTTTCCTGTATCTGCATCTGTGTGTGTGAAGATCTCAGCCGTGATCTCCAAAAGAAAAGATTGCATCTCACCTGCATTCCATTTTTTGAAAACTCCATGCAGCTCATCATTATTTAAACCCAAACCTCTTTTCAAAATATCATATACTTCACTGATCAGTTGCATGATCGCATATTCAATTCCGTTATGCACCATTTTTACATAATGACCGGCTGCCCATTTGCCCATATAAGCGACGCAGGGCTCACCGTTCACTTTTGCAGAGACCGCTTCCAGTATTGGTTTTACTTGTTTCCAGGCGACAATATCTCCGCCGGGCATAATGCTGGGTCCGGTCCTGGCTCCCATTTCTCCACCCGAAATTCCAATACCCATAAAATGAATTCCTTTTTCCTGCAACAAACGAATTCTGTTGAGTGTGTCAGTGAAATGAGAATTCCCTCCATCAATAATTATATCTTCCTTATCCAGTAATGGAATTAAATGGCTGATTACATCGTCAACGGGTTTTCCCGCTGGTACTAGCATCATGATCTTCCTGGGCTTTTTCAATTGCTGAACCATTGATGATAGTTCATAGACTCCCTTTATTACTGTTCCCGGATTAGCTGATGCCTCAAATTCTTCCGCTTTTACACGGTTAATATCAAAGCCGACCACTGCAAAATGATTATCGGCCATATTCAGTAAAAGATTACAACCCATGGTTCCAAGACCAACCATTCCAAAATCAAATTGCGTTTCCATTGAATAGAAATTATACTGTAAGTTATTTAAAACATTTATAGCAAAAGTCCGTATTCCCTAAAGAAAGTAATGGAAGGGTAAGTTTCAAGGCTCCAGAATTCACAAGTTCCAGGGTTTATTCAACTTGTGAACTCTTGAACTCGTAAACTTTCAAACTTTATAGGTTAGTTATTGTTTGGTGTTTTGTGGTTCTTCCTCTATTTCTTCCATTTCAGGATGAGGTTGCCCGTGGTGGCAGGTAACACAATGTATCTCTAACAAAGCGTCTTCATCTCCATACTTTGTAGTAGCATTAAAAAAGTCTTTATTGATCTTATTACTCATAGTGATCATTTTGCGGGCTACATTTTTTTCCGGTTTCGCGTCACTGGCCATATCCCATTCTGCCGTTGAATCTGCTGGTTTTACATGGCAAAAATCACATTCGACCTTTAGTGCCTTTGTAAATTCATTCATTACGGTATCCAAAGTTTTTTCTGAAATATTTTTAGGCAGCACTTTGAGATTTTTAAATTCTTTCGGAGGCTTGCTTGCCGCTATGCCTGCTATTACAAAAACAACTACACTGAGAATTGCAGCGTTCTTTTTATTATTCTTCATTTTTAACTATTTGAACTGTAATTTAAAAAGATTTTTTGTTGATCCATCTTTCAAAAAATTCATAAGTCCGTAGCATTTGATCAATTCGCTGACGGTTATTACCACTTCTTGTTATTTCATGCGTTGCCCCGGGGTGTCTCACATATTCTACAGGCCGGTTTAATACTTTCAGACTTCGATACATCATTTCACCTTGTGTAGTTCCGGTGCGACGATCATTTTCTCCATGAAAAATTATATAAGGCGTTGTAATATTTTGTACATAATTTATCGGTGATTCTCTTTGAAGAGTTGCTTTTGTAGCCGGCTCCCACGGGTAACCACCGAAATAATATTGTACCAGTCGCCAGGCATTACCTTCCCCAAAAAATGTGGCCAGGTCATATACACCCCTTTGCGAGCATGCAGCTTTAAATCGATAATCATGTGCAATGATCCATGCAACCAGATAACCTGCATATGAACCGCCTGTAACTAATAATTTCGAAGTATCAACCCATTTTTCCGTTGCAACCGTTTTGTCTAAAGCAGTAAGCACATCGCTCGCAGGCCCTGTTCCCCAATCGTTAATATTTGCCCTTAAAAAATCTATACCATAACCACCGCTGCCACGTGGATTGGAATACACAACTCCGTAACCTTTGCTGCAAAAAAATTGGTATTCATGCCACATCGTTGTCTCTCCCGGTCCCCACATGGCTGAGGGGCCGCCATGGATTTCTAATAACAAAGGATATTTTTTTCCTTCTTCAAAATTTGCAGGTTTCATGATCCAGTATTCAATGGTCATGCCCTTGTTGTTCGTAAAACTTTTCTTTTCAGGAAATGAAAATTGTTTTATTTGTGACCAGCTATAATTAAAAGAGCTGATACGTTTTTCATTTTTGCAGTCAGCATCTGATAAATAAACTTCAAAGGGATCGTTGACCTCTGTTTTGGCAAAGACAAGTTTGTTGTTTGCAAGATCGAAACTTATAACGCCACTGTTATAATCGGAAAGTTGTTCAACCTTTTTTGTTTTGACATCTGCACGATATACAGGCTCGCCTCCATTGCTTTGAGCATTGAAGTAAATATATTTTTCATCATTGCTCCAGACGAAATTGCCTTTATTACGATCAAAAGGAATGTCTGTCTTATCTTTTGCTGAACCATTAAAAGGGATAACTGCCAGCTGGGGAATAGTGATCAATGCCGTCTTACTGTATTGAAACGCCAGCCACTTACCGGAAGGAGATATCTTTGGAGAGTTATAACTCATTCCTTCCCCGCCAAGAATTTTTTTGAGACCAATTCCATCTGTATTTACAGTGAATATCTCTGCTTCCAAAGAACGGTCAGGATGTTGAAGTGAATCGATATTGCCCGATAAAATGATCTGCCTGCCACCAGGAGCGAAATCAGCAGAATTAAACTGGTAAAAACCTTTGGTTAATTCAACAAGTTTTTCAGGCGCATTCACATTGATAATAAAGAAATGATTAAAACTCATCTCTGTATTTACACTCATTTCATCCTGGAAATTCAATTTATCAACGACTTTGGCTTTTTTATCATTTACATCGTTTTCCAAATAGGCCCTGATCTCGTCTATGCTTCCGTCGGGATCTGCTTTTACACTGGTTGGTTTAAGTTCTTCATTTTTTTCAAACCCGGGTTTTTCATAAGGCCATGCAGGAACCGAGTGACCAGGATTAAGTACCGAGTCGGTCAAAAGATCTTTCAGAGGAATATTTGAAGAAAATAAAATTTGTTTTCCATCGGGGCTCCATTTAGGAGTACCTGCACCATGTTTGAATTTTGTCAATTGAACAGCTTCTCCTCCGTCGAGAGATAATAAAAATATTTGAGGCTTTCCCTCTGCCAAACGAACAAAAGCAATTCGTTTTCCATCCGGATTCCAGTCAGCCTGGGAGGATCCTTCTTTAGTAGTTAATTGTTTTGGCGATGAACTGCCATCTGTATTTACCATCCAGACCTGGTTTACATAACTATAATCCCATTTTGAATCTTCATCAGGTTCAATTGTTGTAACTGTAAAGACAGCCTTACTTCCATCTTTAGAAAGATTAATTCCGTTTATGGACTTGATCTTTAACATGTCTGTGACTTTAACCGGCTGTTTATTAGTTTGGGAATAAGAATAAGCAGTGACAAAAACAATTATGATCAGAATTAAAAATTTCTTCATTGATGAAAATTTATCAATGAATGTACTAATTCTGACTGTTTCGATAAGGGTAAATAACGAAAAAAAGAATGTACAATGATCAATGTTCAATTTTCAATGTTCAGTTCTTTTGCTGTACCAAATTTATTTCTATGGAGAAAAGAAAATACGACCTGGAGGATCGGCTCGTTGCCTTTACCTGCCGTATGATTGATGTGGTGGAAGCACTACCAAATACCACAGCTGGAAACTATATTGCAGGCCAATTAATCAAATCATGTCATTCGCCCGCTTTTAATTAGGGAGAAGCGCAAGCAACCGAGTCACGGAGTGATTTCATCCTTAAGATGGCAATTGTTTTAAAGGAGCTTAAAGAATGCAGGACTGCCTTAAAGATTATCATTAAAAAAGAACTGATAATACCCATTCGAAAACTTCATGATATACTTGAAGAAACAGAAAAATTGAAGCAATCGTTGCAAAAAGCCCTGATATGGCTCAAAAAGAAGAAAAACTTAACAGCTTTATATATTGAACATTGAAAATTGAGCATGGAACATTATTTTGTTTGATTAATTTTACACTATGAGTGATACGATTACAGCCGCCCCTGCACTAACAGCAAAAGATTTTGCCACTGACCAGGAAGTTCGCTGGTGTCCGGGATGCGGCGATTATTCGATTCTTGCCCAGGTACAAAAAGTTATGCCCAACTTAGGCATACCCAGAGAAAACATTGTGATCATCTCCGGCATTGGATGTTCATCACGCTTTCCATATTATATGAACACTTACGGTATGCATTCCATTCACGGCCGTGCCACTGCTGTTGCAAGCGGATTAAAAGCCGCACGTCCTGAGTTGAGTGTCTGGATCGTCACCGGTGATGGTGATGGCTTAAGTATTGGTGGTAATCATACCATTCATTTATTGCGCCGAAATTTTAATGTAAATATTTTATTGTTCAATAACCAGATCTATGGGTTAACAAAGGGACAATATTCACCCACATCAGAAGCAAATAAAATAACCAAGTCAACACCGTTTGGAAGCATTGATCATCCGTTCAATCCCCTGGCACTGGCCCGCGGTGCCGATGCTACGTTTGTAGCAAGAAGCATGGATCGTGATCCAAAGCATTTACAAAGCATGTTGATCCGGGCGCATAATCATAAAGGAGCTTCGTTTCTGGAGATCTATCAAAACTGCAACATTTTTAATGACGGTGCTTTTGAAGTTTATACCGAAAAAACCTCCAAGGCTAGTGAAACGATCTTCCTGGAACAAGGCAAACCACTTTTGTTCGGGACCAATAATGAGAAGGGCATTAAGCTCGATGGGTTTGCTCCGAAAGTGGTCAATCTTGCAGACGGCTATAGTGCTGATGATTGCTGGATACATGATGAGCATGATATGTACAAGGCGCAAATACTTTTGAGAATTTTTGATGATCCGCAAATAGAGGGACATTTGCCAAGACCGTTTGGTGTATTTTATGAAACTGACAGGCCTTGTTATGAAGAAGTAATGGAAATGCAGATCAGGGATGCGAAAGCTAAGAAAGCCGGCGATCTTGATAAATTACTAAGAGGAAATGAAGTTTGGACGATACAATAATCTGGAGAATAATAAAAAATGCTGACAAATCAACAAGTTATATCTGCAATAAAAAATATGCCTGATACATTTGATACGGTTGAGCTATTCGATAGAATATTACTCCTGAAAAAAATTGAAGAAGGCAGAAAGCAAATCAAAGAAGGAAAATCCCATACAACAGAGCAAGCCAGGAAAAAACTTAAAAAATGGCTGAAGTAATTTGGTCTTCCCGTTCTTTAAAAGATATTGACGAAATCGCACGATATATTGAAAAGGACTCTATCTAATATGCCGAAGAGCAGGTAAAGATGTTTTTCGATAAAGTAAAGCTGTTGGAAAATATCCTTCTTCGGGAAGAATGGTGCCGGAACTACAAATTCCTTCAATTCGCCAGGTATTGTGCGGGCATTACAAAATAATTTTCGAAATCATCAATATGCAACAGATTGGTATATTAACAGTACATCATCAATCAAGATTACTTCAAAATAATCCTGCGATAAAAAAGCTATTAAGGAAAAAGTGGAAAAAATAGAGAATTATTTCAGGTTTATTTCTTTTCCTGCTTCGACAAATATTTTTTTCTGCTTCCAGTTATACCATGACTTAGGCATCGTTTTTTTCATCACCGTATCGATACTTCGCATGCCAAATAAATTCCAGGCGCCTTTTAATTTGCCGCTTAATGAAGATTGAAGTGCCCGAAGGCTCATGGCAAAGCCGCTGTCAAGATATTCCATATGATGCCAGCAACCGGCAGGCATAAATAAGGTATCGCCATGGCCAAGAATAAGATCGTACCCTTGTGCCAATTTTAACGCAGGGAATTTTTGATAATCAGGAGTTCCATTCCCTTCGTAGTAATGGGAGAAATCAGCAAGACTTAACACTTCAAATGGTTTACGATAAAGTTTATGTTGCTCCCCAAATGGAAACAGCAACACTCTTTTTCTGCCAACGAACTGTGTATGTAAAATATGAGATAGGTCAATATCAAAATGCATGTGAGTGATAGATGTGGCACCACCGGTAAACAGCATAGGATATTTTTTTACAAAACCTTTCATCAAATGTTCGGGCCAGGTAAAGTCTTTTGTTAGTTCAGGCGCATGATCAAAAATATTGAACAGGAAAATTCTCCAGCCTGCCGGTCCCTGGCTGATCATATCAATATATTCACCAAAGGTTTTATAATCATCCGCTTTATTGATTGGAGTATAAGCATCGCTTTTTACATTATTGTATAAAGGAACTTTTTTATCTCCCACCAATTTTTTAAAATAATCCCAATTCCATTTTGTATAGGCAGGCCAGTCCTTTGAAAGATTTTTTATAACGACCGGTATTCCTGGCAGGTAAAATTCTTTTTTGAATACCAAAGGATCAATTTTCTCAACAGTGGTGACTTCTTTCAGTTGCATGCTTCGCAGTTTTTCGCACAATAAACGGTAGTGAAAATACAAATTGTTCGTAATAGAAATCAGGGTTTCTTGTCTTTTGAAAAGAAATAAAATTTATATTTAATTTTCTTCTGCCGTCTTCCTATCTGAACTAACAACACCCGGAGAAGATAAGCCTTATTTAAATTCTTTTAGTCATACTTCGTCAAATTAAATAATCATGAGAACCTGTTTTCATACTGGAAATAAAAATCATTTTTTGGGAATACTCTTCGTTGCCTCACTGGTTTCTTACCAAACAAATGCGCAGCAGTTTACCTCTTTTGTAAAACAATTTATCAGTGTTAACGCTGATACGCTGGCACTCATACATGCTAAGATCGTTGACGGCACAGGAAATGCTTCAAAGAATGACCAAACAATAATTATTATAAAAGGCCGCATTGCCAAAGCAGGTAATTCAGCAACTACAACCGTTTCTCAATCCGCAAAAGTTATAGATTGCTCAGGCAAGACTATTATTCCCGGTATGGTAATGATGCATGAACATTTGTTTTATGGCGAATCATTGCCCCCGAATTATCTTGGACTCGAAATGCCAATATCTTTTCCAAGACTTTATTTTGCCGGCGGGGCAACGACTATAAGAACGGCAGGCAGCACGGAACCTCAAACTGATCTTAATATAAAAAAATCAATTGATGCAGGGAGTATGCCGGGTCCTGATATAGACGTAACAGGACCTTACATCGAGAGAGAGTTTTTACCGATCCCCGAAATACAATTCATCAAGAGTCCCGGGGAAGCAGAAAAAGAAGTGGCTTACTGGATGGAAAGAGGCTGTACATCTTTCAAAGTGTATATGAATATTACTAAAGATGATCTGAAAGCTGTAATAACTCTTGCTCATAAAAATAATTTAAAAGTAACCGGCCACTTGTGTTCCATAACCTATCGTGAAGCAGCGGAGCTTGGCATTGACAACCTGGAACATGGTTTTATTCCGAGCAGCGATTTTGTAACAGGCAAGAAAGTGAATGTTTGTGCTTTTGGTGCTGTAACGCCATCATTAAAAAAACTTGACGTGAATAATGAAGCTATGAAAGATCTGATGAAGTTTTTAATTGAAAAGAAAGTTACGCTTACTTCCACTTTACCGGTGTTTGAACCTGCTACAGGTAGAGAAATGATACCTGGTGGCGGAGAAAATGCACTTGCCCTACAGGTAAAAGAAGCGGTTGAAAAAACGTATAATGGTTCTTTAGGAAAAGATTCATCAGATGCTGCATTGTTTAAAAAGGAAATGGTTTGGGAAAAACAATTTGCAGACATGGGTGGCAGGCTAATGGCCGGAGTTGATCCAACCGGAAACGGCCGCACGATTCCCGGTTATGCGGACAGGCATGTGCTGGAGTTATTGGTTGAAGCCGGATTTACATTTCCCCAGGCAGTAAAGATCTGCAGTTTGAATGCAGCCGAATATTTGGGGAGGGATAAGGAAATTGGAAGCATTGCGGAAGGTAAAAGAGCTGACCTGGTTCTGATCAACGGCGATCCTGAAAAAGAAATTAAGGCTGTAAGAAATACGGAGATCGTTTTTAAGAATGGTGTCGGGTTTGATTCAAAAAAACTCTTTGAATCTGTAAATGGAAAAGTGGGGCTTTATTGAAATGATGAACCTTTTATTCCGAAATGTTACTTTCTTAAAATAAACTAACATGGAAGTCCACCACCACCCACATATAGAAAAGAAAAAATTCAGGGAATATTTTTTTGAATTTATTATGATATTTCTTGCCGTAACACTTGGCTTTTTTGCAGAGAACCTGAGAGAGAATATTTCCGACTCCCACCGTGAAAAAGAATTTGCACAACAATTATATTCTGAATTGAAAGATGATTCTGCGGCCGTTGCAGGTAAATTGGCTGCACGACTTGCAAAAGAAAAGGATATGGATTACCTGGCCGGTTATTTTAAAGACAGCTCATTGACCTCGTTGCCCCGTGAATTTTACCCGGCTTATACTACTTCAACTTATCTCGCTAATTCGTATGCTTTCGAACCAAAAGATGGCATCCTTAGTCAATTGAGAAATTCAGGGTCACTTCGGTATTTCAAAAATATTGTGTTGCAAAAATTATTAGGTGATATCAGTGTTTGCATTAATAATGTACGATACAGGAATGAACAGGAATATCAGTTTTTCGCCAACCCCATAAAGCCTTTCATTTTGAAATATTATGATTTTAAATGGATCAATCAATTACGAAAACAGGATTCTGATCCCAATTCTATGATGTTGAGCATTCTTAACAGGTATCGTGAGGGCAGCAACATTATTGAAGGACACATCCTCAATGTTTCTTCTTTTGACAGGAGTGAAGCTTCGAATATGATCATATTTTATAAACAAATGCTGGTTTCAACCCGGACACTCCAGTTAAAAGATTACGTTGTTACTAATCATAAAATTTTAGAGGAACTGCGGCGTAATTATAAATTGGAATAAAGAACTATAAACCACGAATCGCAAACAACAAATAAAACATGGAAGTCCATCACCATCATCATGTAGAAAAAAAGAAATTCAAAGAATATTTCCTTGAATTCTTAA
>Ga0207106_1074_pt1 | contig 19509 bp, 11 predicted proteins | sample Alteio_BWMinHeat_78_FD_153535 | JGI IMG/M metagenome (GOLD analysis project Ga0207106, IMG submission 153535) | Enriched cells from forest soil in Barre Woods Harvard Forest LTER site, Petersham, Massachusetts, United States -... | ecosystem: Environmental > Terrestrial > Soil > Temperate forest >...
CCGAGTTGCGGAATTCGGCCGACGTGTTCTCGATCGAACTTCTAGACATGAAAGCGCGACATCGGATGTTGGAGGGCGCGGATTTCCTGGCTGAGCTGCAAGTGCCTATGGCTCAGCACAAATTGCAGGTTGAGCGGGAACTGCGCGTTAATGTCGTCCGCTTGCGCCAATCGTACTTGCGTATTGCGGGCCGGCGCTCCGAGCTTGCCGAATTGTTGATTGCATCCGCCTCATCGTTTGGTACGCTTTTTCGTCACGCGCTGATCGCTCTCGGGCAGGAAGCGCCCAGCTCGGCGCGTGAAGCAGCTGATCGGCTGGCCAAGCTATTCGCTATGAATGCGGCCCCTTTCCATCTCGTATTGGATCTGCGTGAGGGTAAGAGTGCAGGTGGAGAGATGAATCTGGAGGCGGTATTCGAGCCATATGTGGATTTGGTTACACGCGTGGCCGAAGAGATTGACCGGCGCCTGGCGAACTAAAGAGCCGAGGCGAGGCGGGCTTTTGTTTTCGTTGATCGAACATTCTGAAAGAGAAGTTTGCTCTTTCCCGACGATAAAGGGGAGCGCATGAAAAGGACATGGATCGTAGTCGTTTTGCTGGTGGTGCTTGTGCTGGCCGTTGTGGCTTTGGGGATTGCAGGGACCTATGTTGCCCAGCGCAATGAAATGGTTAGGAAGAACCAAGCCGTAGAAGCCCAGTGGCATCAAGTTGATGTCGATCTCCAACGGCGCGCCGACCTGATTCCGAACCTGGTTGAGACGGTCAAGGGTTACGCGGCGCAGGAGCAGACGGTCTTTGGAGATATCGCCAAAGCTCGTTCGGCGCTGCTGAGCGCGCAGTCTCCGTCGGAGCGGATTGCCGCCAACGCGCAACTTGAGGGCGCGCTCGGGAGGTTGCTCGTGATCGTAGAGAATTACCCGCAGCTTAAGTCGAATGAGAATTTCCTGCGTTTGCAGGATGAACTCGCGGGCACCGAGAACCGGATTGCCGTGGAGCGCCGTCGGTATAACGAGACTGTGCAGGACTACAACACTTATATCGGCCTCTTTCCCAATAATATTTTCGCCGGCTGGGCCGGTTTTAAGCCCAACAATGCGTATTTTTCGGCTACCGAGAACGGCAGGGAAGTGCCCAAAGTCCAGTTCCCGGCCCCAGCGGCGAAGTGAGCCCTTTTGGGCACGTCAGTCAAAATCGATCTGCTGCAAACACAGGGGTTACAAGTGCCCTTATTGACCGCTCTCAGGCGTTCGGCTAGGCTGAGATAAGTTCGGGCCCAAATCGCTGGAGGAGATATTGCTGCTGCGGCTTGCTGCCGAAGTGTGGTTGCCGCAAATTTTATGAGACGTACGGTACAGATTGCCGGACAAGTTGAAAACCTTTTTGGCACTCTGGACGAGAACCTGAAGCTTTTCGAGTCTGCGCTTCACGTAACTACTTTCTTCCATAATGATCGCCTGACAGTTGAGGGTGAGCCCCAACAGGTGGATCGCGCTGTTCACATCCTCGATCAATATAACGATTTGGTGCGCGAAGGCCGAAGGATGGATAACGGCGCCGTTAAGGCTCTGCTGCGCGTGGCAGCCGAGGATCCAAAGACGAGCCTTCGTCATATCCTTGAGCCGGGGCAGCCGGCGCATCCGCGCCACTTTGGCAAGAAATCCATCACTCCCAAAAGCGCGAATCAGCGGCGCTACATGGAGGATATCGAGCATCACGACATGGTTTTTGCCATTGGCCCTGGAGGCACAGGCAAGACGTATCTGGCTGTTGCCATGGCCGTCTCGGCGCTGTTAGCGAAGCAAGTGAACCGCATCATTTTGGCGCGACCGGCAGTCGAAGCCGGCGAGCGCCTCGGTTTTCTTCCCGGTACTCTTCAGCAAAAGATTGATCCCTACATGCGTCCACTGTACGACGCGCTTTATGACCTTCTGGACACGGATAAACTCGAGCGGTTCGTCGACAAAGGAATCATAGAGGTGGCGCCCCTTGCTTTCATGCGGGGACGAACCCTCAATGACTCCTTCGTCATTCTGGATGAGGCTCAAAACACGACCAGCGAACAGATGAAGATGTTCCTGACGCGCCTGGGTTTCAACTCCAAAGCCGTGATCACTGGGGATATTACACAAATCGACCTGCCCTCGGGCCGTCGTTCCGGTCTGATCGAAGCCATCGACGTGGTAGGAAAAATCGAAGGCATCGCATTCGTTTACTTTAACGAGCGCGACGTTGTACGCCACAACCTGGTACAGCAGATCATCAAAGCGTATGACGAGTTCGCGGGTTCCCCGGCGCGTTCCGTTCCGGCCGCGAGTGAGCCCGCAAACAATCCTAAGCCGGCAAATACTGACGTAAAACGATAGCTGGCCCCGCAGGTATGATCCTAAATCGCCAGCGTCGCATACCATTGGCTGTGGGCCCGTTGGCCAGCTTCTGCGAGCGCGTGCAGCGCGAATTGGGTTTCCCTGAAGAAAGTGTCACGGTCTGTTTCGTAAGCGATCCTGCCATCGCGCGAATGAATCGAAAATTTAGAGACAAACAGGGGCCAACTGACGTGCTCTCGTTTCCTGCTCACCGATCAAGGGCTCACGGGGCGCGTTCTCTCTTGCGGACAAGGCCGACCAGGTCGGATCATTATGTCGGAGATATTGTCATCTCACCCGAGACCGCGCGGCGATATGCGCGGCGCCGCTCTCACGGACTGGCCTCGGAACTGCGGGTCCTGATCCTGCACGGGATGATTCATCTGGCCGGTTTCGATCACGAAAACGATAGTGGCGAAATGATGCAGCTAGAGCGGCACCTGCGCCGCCGGCTGGGTCTGCGCTAACTATGTCCATTCTTGGTTATACTCTAGGCGTGATGGGGCTTTGCCTCATCCTCATCGTATTTTCGTTCATAGATCGCGTTTACAGGCAGCTGGGCCGGGTCGCCACGGGCACTCTGCGCGAACATGCCGAGATATTTGAATCCGAGATTGAGCCGCGATTCGAACTGGACCGGCGCCGCGCGAGCCAGGGATTTGCGATCCTGGCGCACCTTTCGCTGGTAGCGGTGGCCGTGGAAACGGCACGGGGCGTGCTTATTTTTGTTCCTGCCGCGTGGCAGGCCGCCGTGCAGTTAATCGTTTATGTCACGGTTGAAGTGCTGTTATGCATGCACTTCATTCCCGAGATACTGTTGGCGCGCACGAGCACGCGCTGGATCAAGCCCCTGGTGCCCGTATTGCGGGCAGCATTGATCATCATCTGGCCATTGCGGGCGGCTTTGGAATTGGCCATTTCCGTAGGGCGGATCTCCGAAGACGAATTGCCTCCCGGAACGCAGGCGCAACAAGAAGGGATCGAGGCGCTCGTAGAGGCGGCTCAGGAGGACGGCATACTTGCGAGAGATAAGGCTCAACTGATCGAGCAAGTTGTTGAGTTCAGCGACAAAAGAGTCCTGGAAGTTATGACTCCGCGGCCGGACATCGTCGCAATTCCGGCAAATACGACCATCGAGCAGATGAGAAGGTTATTGGTAGAAACAAAATTCTCCCGATTGGTGGTTTACCAGCAAACGCTTGACGATGTAGTGGGCATTGCGCACGTGCAGGATTTGCTGCAGATTCCGGAAGGCGAAGCGAAGCATCGTACCGTGCGCGAGTTGGCACGGCCGGCCCTGTTTGTACCTGAGACGAAGCTCGGTTCGGATCTGCTCAGGGAAATGCGGCGGCGAAATCAGCAGATGGCGATCGTCATTGACGAACACGGAATGGTTGCCGGAGTTGTGACCGTCGAAGACCTGGTGGAAGAGATTGTCGGCGAGATGGGCAAGGAAGACGATCATATCGCGCCCGATATCGTGCGGGAGACTGATGGAAGCGTGATTCTGCGAGGAAGCGTTTCTGTCGGTAAGCTACAGGAGTTATTTGGGATCGAGTTTGCCGATGAATCGGATCAGGCAGCGACCACCGTTGCAGGGCTGCTCAATCAAATTGCGGGCCACGTCCCTCGTGCGGGCGAGCAGCTCAATTACGAGGGACTGCACTTCGAAGTAGTCGAAGCGAACCAGCGAAAGGTCTTGCGCCTGCGCGTTCGGCCGCGCCTCTTGGCCGCGCCGGTGTCTTAGCTTCTCAGCTGACCAGCCGAGCCAGTCCAAAAGCGGCAGCGGCTGCAATTCCGCCGGTCACTACGGTTTGAAAGGCGCCTTTCCAGGGCGAGATATCGGTAAAGCGGCTCTTCACAAAGCCGAACACTGCAAGTGCCAGGAGGGTGATGGCCACGGAGAACCTCAAGGCGGAAATCACATTGTCCAGCGACATGTACGGAGCCAGCGGGATCAACCCGCCGACCACATAAGAGATCGCGATAGTGACCGCGCTGCGAGTTGCTCGCCCCCGTTCCGGGGGTTCGAGCCCGAGTTCAAAGCGCATCATGAAGTCGACCCAATTTTTCTGGTTGCCACAAATGGCTTGCACGACCGGCGCCATCTGCGTATCGCTCAATCCATATTCTCGAAAAACCTTAGCTACTTCCTCCGTCTCGACGTCGGGGAGTTCCACTGTCTCCCGGATTTCGCGCTCCCGTTCGGAGGCGTAGTGTTCCGAATCCGTCTGTGCCGCGAGGTAACCGCCAAGACCCATGGCAATCGACCCGGCGGCAATCTCTGCAAGCCCAGCCGTGACGACGAGGTGCGTGGCGTTGGCGCTGGCGGCGACGGCACCCGTTATTCCTGCGGCGAGTGCAAAGGGAACCGTCAGGCCATCGGCCATACCGATGACGACGTCCCGCACGCTGGCGCTCGCCGTGAAATGCGACTCCACATGTGGAGTTGCGGGCATGGCTTCTCCTGACTTCCAAGATTTAAAGGCGCCGAGTGTATCACGGCCATCGGGGCGCTGCAGCGTGGAGAGCGCGGCGCCGTCATCGAACGTTGTAATATGGTGATTGATTGTGGCTTCTATGAAGAGATCATTTCGCTCCGGTTTTGTTGCCGTACTCGGGCGGCCCAATGCTGGGAAATCCACATTCGTAAACCGGCTCGTGGGGCAGAAGGTCGCGATTGTGACGTCGCGGCCCCAGACCACGCGGAATCGGATTCTCGGAATCATGAACCGTCCAGACGCGCAGGTTGTACTAATTGACACGCCGGGTATACATCGCGCCAGCACAGCGTTGGGAAGGCAGATGATGGCAGAAGTGACTCAGGCCCTGGAGGGGATTGACATACTGGCCGTGATGATCGACGCCAGCAAGGGATTAACGGCGGGAGATCGCCTCACTTTCGAGCACGCCAAGCAATTCCGCGGACCGGTGTTTCTTTTACTCAACAAGATCGATCGCATCGCAAAGCCGGCGTTGCTGCCGCTGATCGAGGCTTGCTCGAAGGAATTTGCGTCCACCGAAATAATTCCGATCTCGGCCCTGACGGGCGACGGCGTCGAGCTTGCGCTCGAACGGCTCATCGCTCAGTTGCCTGAAGGTGAGCCATACTTTCCGACAGATCAAGTTACAGACCAGCCGGAGCGTTTTCTGGCTGCCGAAATCATCCGTGAAAAAGTGATGACGAGCACCAAACAGGAAGTTCCCCATGCCGTCGCCGTGCGGGTGGAGAGTTTTGAGGAAAGCGAGAAATTGGTACGAATTCGCGCCATCGTTTCCGTCGAGCGCGAAGGGCAAAAAGGAATCCTGATCGGCCGCGGAGGCGAAAAACTGAAGGCCATCGGCACAGCGGCGCGCGAGGAACTGGAAGAGATTCTCGGTGTAAGAGTCTTTCTGGAAATTCGAGTCAAAGTCGAACGTGACTGGCGCCAGGACCCGCGCCTCGTGCAGCAATTGGATTGGCGACGCCAGTTCGAACGCCTGGGAACGGGCGACAAAACCTAATCTACTCTTCAGCCGAGATTCCCAGTGACTTCATCTTGCGGTACAGATGGCTGCGCTCCAGGCCTAGAGCTACGGCCGTCCGCGTCATATTCCATTGATTCTCGCTGAGCTTGCGCAAGAGAATGCCTACCAGCGGGAGCTTCAGGAGCGTACCGTCGAGGATGAAACGGCCTTGTTCCGTTCCGTGCCAGAGCTTCAGGGCAACGGCCATGGCGATAAAGACGACAAGAATCATCAGCCCGAAGATGCTGCCTATAAAATTGCTCAGGGCGATAACAATTCGCGTGGGTAGCGGCAGGTCCACACCCAAGCCAAGAAATAACGTGGCAAAGATCGGCACCACCTTCCACAGCAAAAGAGTGATGACGCCCCCGGCGACCAGGAGGACGGCCACTGGATAAACGAGAGCCGATTTCACCGCCCTCTTCAGCTTTACGTTTTTTTCAATGTAGTTGGCGAGTCGCTGAAGAATCGTATCCAGGATTCCACCTGCTTCTCCAGCTTCTACCAGGTTGACATAAAGTGCGTCGAAAACCTTCTCGTGCTGCCGCATCGCCGCGGAAAGAGTGGTGCCGCCCTCTACCGACGCTCGCGTGGTCGTCAATACCGATTCAAACGTCTTGTTCTCCTGTTGTCCGGCTAGAATTTCCAGGCATTGCACAAGCGGCAAGCCGGCGTCGATCATGACCGAGAACTGGCGCGTAAATACCGCTAAGTCCTTGGCGTTGACACCGCTCTTGAAGGTGGGCAAGCTGAATTCCTTGCCCTTCTCGGAGAGCTTGCTGACTTTAATTTGCTGGCGCCTGAGTAGATTGATCAGATCGGCCTTGTTGCTGGCGGATTGTTCCCCGCTGACGGCGGCCCCTGCCCGATTCGTGCCGCGATAGGTATAGACAGGCATCCTCTTTCCTCCTCACTGATCCTTGATCTACAACTCGGTTCAGGACCCCGCTGAACCCATCAGCGTCGCGCCGGTACAGGCGCACGCGCGCCGGCCGGGCTTGCCACACCGCGATTAATCATATCTTGCAATTCGTCCGGATTGGACGAACGAGAGAGCGCTGTTTCCAGAGTGATTAACTTGGACGCAAAAGCAGTGGCAAGCCCCTGGTTGAACGTTTGCATGCCCGTGTGCCCCGTCCCGGTTTGCATCGCCGAATAGATCTGGTGGATCTTGTCTTCGCGAATCAAATTGCGAATGGCGGCAGTGGGAATCAATATCTCCATGACCATAATCCGGCCGCGCCCATCCGCCCGCGGCAGCAGCGCCTGGCAGAGGACGCCTTCGAGAACCAGAGATAACTGAGCCTGAATCTGCGGCTGCTGGTGAGATGGAAATACGTCTACAATTCGAGTGATGGTGGAGATGGCCGAGTTGGTGTGCAGAGTTGCGAACGTCAAATGCCCTGTCTCGGCAATGCGCAAGGCCGACTCGATCGTTTCCAGATCGCGCATTTCTCCAATCAGTACTACGTCCGGGTCTTCGCGCAGTGCCGCGCGAAGGGAATTGGCGAAGGAATGCGTATCGGCATGCACCTCGCGCTGGTTCACGAGGCATTTCTTATGGTTGTGTAGAAATTCAATGGGATCCTCAATCGTGATCATGTGCTCTTCACGCTCGCTGTTGATCTTGTCGAGCATGGCCGCCAAGGTCGTCGATTTGCCGGAGCCGGTGGGACCGGTTACCAGGACCAAGCCGCGGGGCTTATCACACAGGCCCTTCACCACCTCCGGCAAACCCAGCGCGTCGAAACCCTTGATCTCCCAAGGAATCGTTCGAAATACCGCACCGACCGCGCCCCTCTGATTGAAGAGATTGCCGCGAAAGCGCGCCAGATTCTTCAGGCCAAAAGAGAAATCCAGCTCCAGATTTTCTTCAAAGCGATGCTTCTGGGCGTCGGTCAGCACGCTATAGGCCAGAGACTTGGTATCCGAGGCCGTAAGAGGCGGCATATCGAGGGGCCGCAGTTTGCCGTGGACGCGAACTCGCGGCGGACTATTCGTGGATATATGCAGATCACTGCCCCCCATTTCGATCATCTTCTTGAAGAGTTCGCTTAACGTGGTCCCTTGCATGGCGCAATTCTCCTCACAGCACCGTTTCGCGCAAAACTTCTTCCAAAGTGGCTAGACCGGCGGCGGCCTTGATTAGACCGCTGCGCCGCAACGTGATCATGCCGAGATCGAGGGCCTTCTTCTTCAGCTCCAAAGCTGAAGCACCCACGAGAATCAGTTCGCGCAATTCATCCGTTACTTCCATTACTTCGTAAAGTCCGACGCGCCCCTTATAGCCATTCTTATTGCAGGTGCCGCAACCTTTCCCGTGATAAACGGTGGTCTTCTTGGCTTCTTCCGGGCTAAAGCCTGCATCGAGCAAAGCTTGCTCAGGAATTTCCAACGGTTCCTTACAATTCGAACAAATTCGGCGCACCAACCGTTGAGCGCAAATTAGATTGACGGATGTGGCTACTAGGAAAGGCTCAATGCCCATGTTCATCAACCGGCTGATCGTGGAAGGAGCATCATTGGTGTGTAAGGTCGATAAAACCAAGTGTCCGGTCAGGGCGGCCTTGACGGCAATTTCAGCCGTTTCGAAGTCTCGGATTTCGCCGACCAGAATGATGTTTGGGTCCTGGCGCAAAAACGCGCGGAGGGCGGAAGCAAAATTCAGCCCGATTTGATCTTTCATTTGTACCTGGTTGATGCCCGCCAACTGAAACTCGACCGGATCTTCCGCGGTCATGATATTCGTGTCAGGCGTGTTCAGGCGGGCCACTGAGGAGTAAAGCGTATTGGTTTTACCGGATCCGGTCGGGCCCGTGACAAGTACCATGCCGTAAGGCCGCAAAATCGCTTTTTCAAACTTGGCCAGCGATTCTGACTCAAATCCGAGCTTGGTCATGTCGAGCCGGAGATTTTCCTTATCCAGCAAGCGCATGACGATCTTTTCACCGAAGAGTGTGGGAACCGTGGAGACGCGGAAGTCTAGCTCCTTGATCCTGCCGTCCCTGCGATACTTGATCATGATGCGGCCGTCTTGCGGAAGCCGCTTCTCGCTGATGTCCAGCTTGGCCATGATCTTGATGCGGCTGGCGATGGCGTCTTTCAATTTCAGCGGCGGCGTCATCACGCTCTGCAAAAGGCCGTCGACGCGAAAACGCACGCGCAATTCGCGCTCGTATGGTTCAAAGTGAATGTCACTGGCGCCGCGTTTTACGGCGTCGGTCAGTACCAGATTCACCAGCTTGATGATGGGCGCTTCGTCGGCGGCTTTTTCCAGCGCCGCCAAATCCATTTCCTGTTCTTCCGCGGCAAGTTCTACGTCGCCGGCGTCTTCGCCGCCGAGATCCTTCATCACCTTGGAGAGTTCTTCGCCGCTCTCCACCTCGCCGTAGAATTTGGTGATCGCTTCGTTGACGGAAGTTTCCGAGGCGACCACCGGCTCGACATTGAAGCCGGTCATGAACTTGATATCGTCCATCGCAAAGACGTTGGTAGGGTCGATCATGGCGATGGTGAGCGTTGAGCCGACACGAGATAGCGGTACGATCTGGTATCGCACCGCCGTATCCTGGGGAATGAGCTTTATGACGGCGGGATCAACTTCATAATACTTCAGGTTGATCGAGGGAACGCCGTATTGGCGGGACAGAACCTCGGTGATTTCGTCATCACTGACAAACCCCAACTTCATCAGCGCAGTTCCCAGCCGGCCCCCATTCTGCCTCTGATGGGCCATAGCTTGCTTGAGCTGATCGGCCGTAATCAGGTTTTCTTTGACCAGGATTTCGCCAAGCCGGGAAGACATAAAGAGAGCCTCTGAGGCCGAAAAGGCCTCAAATTGGAAAAGTAGCAGAAGCATACCCAGGCTCGCAGGTGCGTTTTACTTATCGTATTGAAAGCGCTAATACCTGACACACCCGAAATAACTGTGGCAATTTGGACACAACGTTGGCTTGACTTGCGTGCTTAGCGATAGATATCTTGCACAGTGTGGTAACGGGTGCCCGTTAGGTAAGCCATCCGCGGAGCTAGAGCTCGCGCGACCGTTGCCGAATTAGAGTCTTCACAATGAGCGATTCCCCACGCAATTCGCGGCTGTTCCTGGTTCTTGGTGGCGTTCTTTTTGCCCTTCTGCTTGCCGCCGTGATTACCCTGGGCTCACTTCGGGTACCCTTCGATCCGCCCACATGGGGCGACAGAATTGCGCTTTTCGCCGTGAGCACATTTATCTCCACGGCGTTACTGGTGTTTGGGCTGATTCTCGCCCGAGCCATTGTGCGCCTGTGGATTGAACGGCGAGCCGAGCAATTGGGGTCCCGGTTCAAGACCAAAATGGTTTTAGGGGCCATGGGGGTCTCGCTGCTACCGCTGGTCTTCCTGTTTTTCATCAGCTATGCGCTGATGAACCGTACGCTGAACCGGTGGTTCCCCCAGGAACTAGAGGACGCCAATTCGCAGGCGCTGGCGTTATTGAGCGAGACCAACCGGCTGGAGTATTCGCGGCTTCAGGCTTTGGCCGACCGGGCCGTCGCCTCAGTTCCGGCAGCGACTTCAGATGACTTTGCCTTAGCCCTCGCGCCGGTCGCACGATTTGCCGCGAGCCAGGGCGCGGAAGGAATCTGGGCTATCAATTCCTCAGGAGTATCAGTGCCCGTTGCCGACCCCTTTGCTCTTCCCGTAATCGTTGACCCTACACTGCAATTCCAAAGTGCTCTTCCGAACGGAGGGGAGTTCTGGGCGTCACGCTCCGGGTCCTTTATCGCCGCCCGCGCCCCGCTTGGCTCCGGATTTCTGTTTGTCGGGCGTCGTCTGCCTACAGATTTCCTCGCGCGGTATAACAAAGTCCATGCCCAAACTGAGGCTTATTCGGTGGAGAATCAGCGGATACGAGAATTCAAGCGGCAGATTCTACTGACCCTTTCCCTTTTCACTGTTCTGCTGCTTTTTGCCGCTACTTGGTCGGCACTCTACTTGTCCAAGCAAGTCACGATTCCAATTCAGGCCCTGGCGGAGGCGACCGGGGAAATCGCGGCCGGGCATCTGGATACGCAGGTCTACGTCAAGGCTCAGGATGAATTGGGAATCTTGGTCCGTTCCTTCAACAAAATGACGGCACAACTCTCCGATAGTCACAGACGGATCGATGAGTTTACTCAGAGCCTGCAGCAAGCCGTTCAGGAACTGGACAGGCGCCGCACTCTTATCGAAACAGTTCTCGAAAATATCCCCACCGGCGTTCTGGCGCTCGATCCCAATGCCCGCATCACGCGCATGAATCGAGCCGCCCGTGAGATTTTTGGAGAGAGCGCTCGCGAAGCGTCCGACCTGATCGCTCTGGCCGGGAAGGATGCGACACGGGATGTGCAGCAGTTGATCCGGCGTTCGCTCCGGATGGGCACCGCCTCAAAGGAAATGGAGTTCCGGTTAAGAGGGCGAATGGTGCACGCTGCCGTGACCGTGAGCGCGCTTGGCGGGCGGCGGAGCAGTGCCGGATATCTGGTCGTGGTGGACGATCTAACCGAACTGCTGCGAGCGCAGAAGGCGGCTGCCTGGCAGGAGGTCGCCCAGCGCATTGCGCACGAAATTAAGAACCCGCTCACGCCTATCCAACTTTCTGCCGAGCGCCTCTTGCGCTTTATCAGCCGTCACAATGGCGATTGTGGCGCGCCGGAACTTGTGCGCATGGTAGGGGAATGCGCCGCGCTCATAGGACGCGAGGTCGGCACGCTGGAGGCCCTGGTCAACGAATTTTCGAGGTTTGCCCGCTTTCCGGTCGCCCGGCTCGTGCCTACTGATCCCAACACCATTGTGCTCGGCGCCCTGGACGTCTTCAAAGGGCGCCTTGACGATGTGCAGATTCGCACAAATCTCGCTGAGGGAGTGCCTCAAGTCAGGGCAGATTCAGAAATGTTGCGGCGCGTAGTCGTGAATCTCATCGACAATGCCGCAGAGGCGATGGAAAGTTCGGCAGTGCGAAATCTGGTGTTGAGCACACGATTTCACCCGGGGCATGATTCAGTCGAGATCACTGTCGCCGACAGCGGTTACGGAATTTCTCCGGAGGACAAGGACAGGCTCTTCCTGCCGCATTTCTCGACTAAGGACCGCGGTACTGGGCTTGGACTGGCAATCGCCAGCCGGGTCATTGCAGAGCATCACGGTATAATTCGCGCTGAAGACAACATGCCCACCGGCGCGCGATTCGTGATCGAATTGCCCGCGGCTGATGTGGCGGCGGTGTCCATCGCCGCGGAAGGCTAAAAGCGAGTGAACTGGATGACCGTTGTACACTCAGACTTGATCCAACACGGACTTCTGAGTTTAGGAGCTGGTTGCCGCAGATTGTATTCTTGAGCAGATCTGTTTTTTGAAAATGTTCGAATTCCCTTTTCGGGGACTTGCCCACCATTAAGTTTGTATGCCACAGTCCATTCTTATTGTCGATGACGAAGCAGGAATACGCGATTCTCTCTCCTCTATCCTGACGGAAGAAGGCTATGCAGTCGAATCGGTGAGTTCGGGCGAGGAGTGTCTGTCGCGCCTTGCAAAACAACACGTCGATTTGGTGCTGCTCGATGTCTGGTTGCCGAAAATGGACGGAATTGAAACGCTGGAGCGGATGCGCCGCGACGGACATTTTCCGATGGTCGTCATGATTTCGGGACACGGCAATATCGAGACTGCGGTTCGGGCTACGAAGTTGGGTGCTTTTGACTTCGTCGAAAAGCCGCTCTCCCTCGAGAAGACCACGCAATCCGTAAAGAGGGCTCTCGAGTTTTTACGCCTGGAATTGGAGAATCGGCGCCTGCGCGAAGAGCTCGGCCAGCGCTATCAGGTGCTAGGCGATAGCGTTCCGATGAAGGCTCTGCGCCAGCAGATCGCGCTCGCCGCCCCAACTAACGGACGCGTGCTTATTTATGGAGAAAGCGGCACTGGCAAAGAACTCGTGGCGCATGCCTTGCATGCAGCCAGCCTTCGCAGCAGGGAGCCGTTTGTGGAGGTCAATTGTGCGGCGATCCCCGAAGAGTTGATCGAGTCCGAGCTATTTGGCCATATGAAAGGCAGCTTCACCGGCGCCAGTGAAGATAAGATTGGGAAATTCCAAAAGGCCGACAACGGCACGCTTTTTCTGGACGAAGTCGGCGATATGAGTCTGCGCACGCAGGCAAAGGTACTGCGGGTGCTGGAGTAGCAGCGGCTTGAGCGCGTAGGATCCAATCACCCTACAGCCGTGAATGTGCGCGTGATCGCCGCAACAAATAAAAGACTGGAAGAGCAAATTAGTAGAGGCTTTTTCCGCGAAGACCTGTTTTACCGGCTGAACGTAATACCCTTCACGGTTCCGGCCTTGCGCGAACGCATCGAGGATATCCCCATTCTGACACGCCACTTCCTCGCGGAGTTTGCCGCAGCTTATGGCCGCAAGCCCAAGGAGATCAGTGACGCAGCTCTGGCCGTGCTCGCTCGGTATGGTTGGCCCGGAAACGTCCGAGAGCTCCGGAACTTGATCGAGCGGCTGATGATCACCTGTCCCCATTCCCGCATCGAGCCACTCCATCTGCCCCCGGAGCTTTTTCGCGGACTCTCGGCAATCTCCTCGAAACCAAATGCGACGTTGCATGAAGCGCGCAGCGCCTATGAGCGCGAATTCATCTTGCGCAAGCTCAGCGAGAATCAATGGAATATGACGCGGACGGCCGTAGCTCTAGGCCTGGAGCGCAGCCATCTGTACCGCAAGATGAAGTCACTGGGAATCTCGGCTGAAGAGTAGATTAGGTTTTGTCGCCCGTTCCCAGGCGTTCGAACTGGCGTCGCCAATCCAATTGCTGCACGAGGCGCGGGTCCTGGCGCCAGTCACGTTCGACTTTGACTCGAATTTCCAGAAAGACTCTTACACCGAGAATCTCTTCCAGTTCCTCGCGCGCCGCTGTGCCGATGGCCTTCAGTTTTTCGCCTCCGCGGCCGATCAGGATTCCTTTTTGCCCTTCGCGCTCGACGGAAACGATGGCGCGAATTCGTACCAATTTCTCGCTTTCCTCAAAACTCTCCACCCGCACGGCGACGGCATGGGGAACTTCCTGTTTGGTGCTCGTCATCACTTTTTCACGGATGATTTCGGCAGCCAGAAAACGCTCCGGCTGGTCTGTAACTTGATCTGTCGGAAAGTATGGCTCACCTTCAGGCAACTGAGCGATGAGCCGTTCGAGCGCAAGCTCGACGCCGTCGCCCGTCAGGGCCGAGATCGGAATTATTTCGGTGGACGCAAATTCCTTCGAGCAAGCCTCGATCAGCGGCAGCAACGCCGGCTTTGCGATGCGATCGATCTTGTTGAGTAAAAGAAACACCGGTCCGCGGAATTGCTTGGCGTGCTCGAAAGTGAGGCGATCTCCCGCCGTTAATCCCTTGCTGGCGTCGATCATCACGGCCAGTATGTCAATCCCCTCCAGGGCCTGAGTCACTTCTGCCATCATCTGCCTTCCCAACGCTGTGCTGGCGCGATGTATACCCGGCGTGTCAATTAGTACAACCTGCGCGTCTGGACGGTTCATGATTCCGAGAATCCGATTCCGCGTGGTCTGGGGCCGCGACGTCACAATCGCGACCTTCTGCCCCACGAGCCGGTTTACGAATGTGGATTTCCCAGCATTGGGCCGCCCGAGTACGGCAACAAAACCGGAGCGAAATGATCTCTTCATAGAAGCCACAATCAATCACCATATTACAACGTTCGATGACGGCGCCGCGCTCTCCACGCTGCAGCGCCCCGATGGCCGTGATACACTCGGCGCCTTTAAATCTTGGAAGTCAGGAGAAGCCATGCCCGCAACTCCACATGTGGAGTCGCATTTCACGGCGAGCGCCAGCGTGCGGGACGTCGTCATCGGTATGGCCGATGGCCTGACGGTTCCCTTTGCACTCGCCGCAGGAATAACGGGTGCCGTCGCCGCCAGCGCCAACGCCACGCACCTCGTCGTCACGGCTGGGCTTGCAGAGATTGCCGCCGGGTCGATTGCCATGGGTCTTGGCGGTTACCTCGCGGCACAGACGGATTCGGAACACTACGCCTCCGAACGGGAGCGCGAAATCCGGGAGACAGTGGAACTCCCCGACGTCGAGACGGAGGAAGTAGCTAAGGTTTTTCGAGAATATGGATTGAGCGATACGCAGATGGCGCCGGTCGTGCAAGCCATTTGTGGCAACCAGAAAAATTGGGTCGACTTCATGATGCGCTTTGAACTCGGGCTCGAACCCCCGGAACGGGGGCGAGCAACTCGCAGCGCGGTCACTATCGCGATCTCTTATGTGGTCGGCGGGTTGATCCCGCTGGCTCCGTACATGTCGCTGGACAATGTGATTTCCGCCTTGAGGTTCTCCGTGGCCATCACCCTCCTGGCACTTGCAGTGTTCGGCTTTGTGAAGAGCCGCTTTACCGATATCTCGCCCTGGAAAGGCGCCTTTCAAACCGTAGTGACCGGCGGAATTGCAGCCGCTGCCGCTTTTGGACTGGCTCGGCTGGTCAGCTGAGAAGCTAAGACACCGGCGCGGCCAAGAGGCGCGGCCGAACGCGCAGGCGCAAGACCTTTCGCTGGTTCGCTTCGACTACTTCGAAGTGCAGTCCCTCGTAATTGAGCTGCTCGCCCGCACGAGGGACGTGGCCCGCAATTTGATTGAGCAGCCCTGCAACGGTGGTCGCTGCCTGATCCGATTCATCGGCAAACTCGATCCCAAATAACTCCTGTAGCTTACCGACAGAAACGCTTCCTCGCAGAATCACGCTTCCATCAGTCTCCCGCACGATATCGGGCGCGATATGATCGTCTTCCTTGCCCATCTCGCCGACAATCTCTTCCACCAGGTCTTCGACGGTCACAACTCCGGCAACCATTCCGTGTTCGTCAATGACGATCGCCATCTGCTGATTTCGCCGCCGCATTTCCCTGAGCAGATCCGAACCGAGCTTCGTCTCAGGTACAAACAGGGCCGGCCGTGCCAACTCGCGCACGGTACGATGCTTCGCTTCGCCTTCCGGAATCTGCAGCAAATCCTGCACGTGCGCAATGCCCACTACATCGTCAAGCGTTTGCTGGTAAACCACCAATCGGGAGAATTTTGTTTCTACCAATAACCTTCTCATCTGCTCGATGGTCGTATTTGCCGGAATTGCGACGATGTCCGGCCGCGGAGTCATAACTTCCAGGACTCTTTTGTCGCTGAACTCAACAACTTGCTCGATCAGTTGAGCCTTATCTCTCGCAAGTATGCCGTCCTCCTGAGCCGCCTCTACGAGCGCCTCGATCCCTTCTTGTTGCGCCTGCGTTCCGGGAGGCAATTCGTCTTCGGAGATCCGCCCTACGGAAATGGCCAATTCCAAAGCCGCCCGCAATGGCCAGATGATGATCAATGCTGCCCGCAATACGGGCACCAGGGGCTTGATCCAGCGCGTGCTCGTGCGCGCCAACAGTATCTCGGGAATGAAGTGCATGCATAACAGCACTTCAACCGTGACATAAACGATTAACTGCACGGCGGCCTGCCACGCGGCAGGAACAAAAATAAGCACGCCCCGTGCCGTTTCCACGGCCACCGCTACCAGCGAAAGGTGCGCCAGGATCGCAAATCCCTGGCTCGCGCGGCGCCGGTCCAGTTCGAATCGCGGCTCAATCTCGGATTCAAATATCTCGGCATGTTCGCGCAGAGTGCCCGTGGCGACCCGGCCCAGCTGCCTGTAAACGCGATCTATGAACGAAAATACGATGAGGATGAGGCAAAGCCCCATCACGCCTAGAGTATAACCAAGAATGGACATAGTTAGCGCAGACCCAGCCGGCGGCGCAGGTGCCGCTCTAGCTGCATCATTTCGCCACTATCGTTTTCGTGATCGAAACCGGCCAGATGAATCATCCCGTGCAGGATCAGGACCCGCAGTTCCGAGGCCAGTCCGTGAGAGCGGCGCCGCGCATATCGCCGCGCGGTCTCGGGTGAGATGACAATATCTCCGACATAATGATCCGACCTGGTCGGCCTTGTCCGCAAGAGAGAACGCGCCCCGTGAGCCCTTGATCGGTGAGCAGGAAACGAGAGCACGTCAGTTGGCCCCTGTTTGTCTCTAAATTTTCGATTCATTCGCGCGATGGCAGGATCGCTTACGAAACAGACCGTGACACTTTCTTCAGGGAAACCCAATTCGCGCTGCACGCGCTCGCAGAAGCTGGCCAACGGGCCCACAGCCAATGGTATGCGACGCTGGCGATTTAGGATCATACCTGCGGGGCCAGCTATCGTTTTACGTCAGTATTTGCCGGCTTAGGATTGTTTGCGGGCTCACTCGCGGCCGGAACGGAACGCGCCGGGGAACCCGCGAACTCGTCATACGCTTTGATGATCTGCTGTACCAGGTTGTGGCGTACAACGTCGCGCTCGTTAAAGTAAACGAATGCGATGCCTTCGATTTTTCCTACCACGTCGATGGCTTCGATCAGACCGGAACGACGGCCCGAGGGCAGGTCGATTTGTGTAATATCCCCAGTGATCACGGCTTTGGAGTTGAAACCCAGGCGCGTCAGGAACATCTTCATCTGTTCGCTGGTCGTGTTTTGAGCCTCATCCAGAATGACGAAGGAGTCATTGAGGGTTCGTCCCCGCATGAAAGCAAGGGGCGCCACCTCTATGATTCCTTTGTCGACGAACCGCTCGAGTTTATCCGTGTCCAGAAGGTCATAAAGCGCGTCGTACAGTGGACGCATGTAGGGATCAATCTTTTGCTGAAGAGTACCGGGAAGAAAACCGAGGCGCTCGCCGGCTTCGACTGCCGGTCGCGCCAAAATGATGCGGTTCACTTGCTTCGCTAACAGCGCCGAGACGGCCATGGCAACAGCCAGATACGTCTTGCCTGTGCCTCCAGGGCCAATGGCAAAAACCATGTCGTGATGCTCGATATCCTCCATGTAGCGCCGCTGATTCGCGCTTTTGGGAGTGATGGATTTCTTGCCAAAGTGGCGCGGATGCGCCGGCTGCCCCGGCTCAAGGATATGACGAAGGCTCGTCTTTGGATCCTCGGCTGCCACGCGCAGCAGAGCCTTAACGGCGCCGTTATCCATCCTTCGGCCTTCGCGCACCAAATCGTTATATTGATCGAGGATGTGAACAGCGCGATCCACCTGTTGGGGCTCACCCTCAACTGTCAGGCGATCATTATGGAAGAAAGTAGTTACGTGAAGCGCAGACTCGAAAAGCTTCAGGTTCTCGTCCAGAGTGCCAAAAAGGTTTTCAACTTGTCCGGCAATCTGTACCGTACGTCTCATAAAATTTGCGGCAACCACACTTCGGCAGCAAGCCGCAGCAGCAATATCTCCTCCAGCGATTTGGGCCCGAACTTATCTCAGCCTAGCCGAACGCCTGAGAGCGGTCAATAAGGGCACTTGTAACCCCTGTGTTTGCAGCAGATCGATTTTGACTGACGTGCCCAAAAGGGCTCACTTCGCCGCTGGGGCCGGGAACTGGACTTTGGGCACTTCCCTGCCGTTCTCGGTAGCCGAAAAATACGCATTGTTGGGCTTAAAACCGGCCCAGCCGGCGAAAATATTATTGGGAAAGAGGCCGATATAAGTGTTGTAGTCCTGCACAGTCTCGTTATACCGACGGCGCTCCACGGCAATCCGGTTCTCGGTGCCCGCGAGTTCATCCTGCAAACGCAGGAAATTCTCATTCGACTTAAGCTGCGGGTAATTCTCTACGATCACGAGCAACCTCCCGAGCGCGCCCTCAAGTTGCGCGTTGGCGGCAATCCGCTCCGACGGAGACTGCGCGCTCAGCAGCGCCGAACGAGCTTTGGCGATATCTCCAAAGACCGTCTGCTCCTGCGCCGCGTAACCCTTGACCGTCTCAACCAGGTTCGGAATCAGGTCGGCGCGCCGTTGGAGATCGACATCAACTTGATGCCACTGGGCTTCTACGGCTTGGTTCTTCCTAACCATTTCATTGCGCTGGGCAACATAGGTCCCTGCAATCCCCAAAGCCACAACGGCCAGCACAAGCACCACCAGCAAAACGACTACGATCCATGTCCTTTTCATGCGCTCCCCTTTATCGTCGGGAAAGAGCAAACTTCTCTTTCAGAATGTTCGATCAACGAAAACAAAAGCCCGCCTCGCCTCGGCTCTTTAGTTCGCCAGGCGCCGGTCAATCTCTTCGGCCACGCGTGTAACCAAATCCACATATGGCTCGAATACCGCCTCCAGATTCATCTCTCCACCTGCACTCTTACCCTCACGCAGATCCAATACGAGATGGAAAGGGGCCGCATTCATAGCGAATAGCTTGGCCAGCCGATCAGCTGCTTCACGCGCCGAGCTGGGCGCTTCCTGCCCGAGAGCGATCAGCGCGTGACGAAAAAGCGTACCAAACGATGAGGCGGATGCAATCAACAATTCGGCAAGCTCGGAGCGCCGGCCCGCAATACGCAAGTACGATTGGCGCAAGCGGACGACATTAACGCGCAGTTCCCGCTCAACCTGCAATTTGTGCTGAGCCATAGGCACTTGCAGCTCAGCCAGGAAATCCGCGCCCTCCAACATCCGATGTCGCGCTTTCATGTCTAGAAGTTCGATCGAGAACACGTCGGCCGAATTCCGCAACTCGG
>Ga0207106_1075_pt1 | contig 19495 bp, 13 predicted proteins | sample Alteio_BWMinHeat_78_FD_153535 | JGI IMG/M metagenome (GOLD analysis project Ga0207106, IMG submission 153535) | Enriched cells from forest soil in Barre Woods Harvard Forest LTER site, Petersham, Massachusetts, United States -... | ecosystem: Environmental > Terrestrial > Soil > Temperate forest >...
GGAACCGATTCCCGACAGCAGCGTTATTCGGATCACATTTCAGAATCCCAATCGCGCTCTTGTTCAGCCAATCTTGAGTGGAATCATTGATGCTTACCTGTTGAAACAGGTGCAATTACATCAAGGTGTGGGAGTGTCTGACGATAATTTTTTAACTAATGAAACGGTGCGGTTGCGTGCCGAACTCGCCCAAACCGATAACGAACTCAGGAAGATTAGAAGTGCAACGGGCGTGATTTCCGTTGCAGATACGCAGAAGGCCTATGCCGATCAGATTTCAAAAATTCGTCAGGATATCTTTGATGCCGAGGCTGATTTGTCAGAACACCAAGCCATATTGGAGGAGTTGGGACAAACACCGGTGACGAAACAAGAAACGACAAACATCCAATCGGCAGCGGAGGCTCCTTCCGAGCAGATTGATAAATACAGAGGGATTTGTGCGCTGATCGCCTCGTTGCAGTATAAAGAACAGAATTATCTTACGGTGCAGGGATTCACTGTGGAAAATGTGCTGGTCAAGCAAGTTCACGAACAAATTGATCAAAATGAAGAACTTAAAAGGGGTCTTGAAGAAAAATACCCCAATCTCCAGACGCTTAACATCCCTTCATCAAATCCCAACATCGCGGAGCCGGCAGAGTCGTCGTCAATTAATTTGAGGACCGAATCTGAGCAGGCGATGGCCCTCAAGGCCAGGATTCAAGTATTGAATTCACAATTGAATCAAGTCTGGGCCGAGGCGACCAATTTCGACAACGTAACGGCAACCATTTCCGACTTGGAACAAAAAAAGGAGGTTGAACAGAGCAATCTCAAGTATTTTATGAATAATTTGGAGGAAGCCCGTATTGATGAAGCTTTGGGAGCGAACAAAGCTGCGAATATCAGCATTATAGAAGATCCAACGCCGCCGGCCAAGGGGTGGTCGAAGCCTTTCAAAAAAAAGGTGATTATGGTTGCAGTGGGCGGTATTTTGGGCGGGCTGGGCCTGGCATTTATGATAGAGCTGCTTCTGGATCGGTCCGTGAAGCGTCCAACAGATATCAAGACGAAATTGCGATTGCCTTTGTTTATTTCAATTCCGGCCCTGCCAAGAAGCGTCCGTCGTGCCATGGAAAGAAATGAAAACCGTTTACGCTTACACGATGCTGGCGACAACGGACAGGACGGTGCTGGAAGGGAAGATCCTGGCGCGATTATGCAGAATCGCCAGAACCCCCTCTGCCGGTTTTATGAAGGGTTGAGAGACCGTTTGATTGTATATTTTGAAACCAGGGATATCACTCACAAGCCGAAACTCGTGACGGTGACCAGTTGCAGCAAGGGTGCCGGTGTCAGCAGCATCGCCGCTGGTCTGGCTGCTTCGCTTTCCGAGACCGGCGATGGCAACGTGCTGTTGGTCAATATCAGCGGCGAGCGAGGCGCGGCCCACCAATTTTACAGAGGCAAACTAGGCTGCAGTCTGGACGAAGCCTTGGCCAGCGACAAAGGGCAGAGCACGCTCGTCAAGGCGAATCTTTATACCGACTTGGAACAAACGAACGGCGACATGCTGCCGGCCAACCTGCCAAAAAAAATCTCGGCATTGATGCCCAAGCTCAAGGCCAGCGAGTATGACTACATTATTTTCGATATGCCGCCGGTCAGCCAGACCAGTGTGACGGCGCGACTCTCCGGACTCATGGACATGGTTTTGCTGGTGATTGAGTCGGAGAAAACAAACCAAGACGCGGTCAAGCAGGCTAATCAGTTGTTGGCGGAATCCAAGGCAAAAGTCAGTACCGTGCTTAACAAAACCCGAAACTACGTTCCTAGACGTTTGCATCAGGAGTTTCTGGACAATGCGTGAAGGCGCACACGAATTGTAATCAACGACGGTCGGTTGCAATTCGTATTTTGAAAACGTGTTGAGTGCTGCAGTATTTGAAGATGATTTCTTCGGAGACAGGGACCAACCCTTCAAGGACACGCACTTCTGAGAGCTTGGACTTGGGACGGCTCCGCGGCAAGCGGGTGGCCGTTGTTGTTTTCTCTCACTATCCCAGCGACCCCCGACCGCGTCGTGCCGCCGAGGTCCTTGTTCATATGGGCATGAACGTTGACGTTATATGTCTCAAGCAGGATAATAGCGAACCCTCGTCCGAAATTTATAAAGGAGTCAACATTCGCCGAATTTCGTTGAAGCGTCGGCGGGGCGGCAAATTTTCGTATGTCTTTCAATATTCAGCGTTCCTTCTCATTTCGTTTGTTCTGCTGGCATTTCGTTCCTTGGCGCGCCGCTACCATCTTGTCCATGTCCATAACATGCCGGACATCTTGGTTTTTGCCGCGCTGGTCCCCAAGGTTTTAGGCGCAAAAGTGATCTTGGACCTTCATGATCCCATGCCGGAATTGATGATGACAATTTTTGGCCTGGGGCCGGAAAGTTTCGGAGTTCGCCTCCTAAAGAAGTTTGAGCGATGGAGCATACGTTTTGCGGATATAGTTTTGACACCTAATGCCGCTTTTGTGAGGCTGTTTACCGCGCGCAGTTGTCAGGCGGAAAAAATCCACACACTGGTAAATTCGCCGGATGAAAATATATTCTCGTTCAGAGAATCGCCGCCAGATATTCCTCCCAACCGCGATGGGTCAAGACCGTTCATCGTCATGTATCATGGTGCTTTGGTAGAGCGCCATGGTTTGGATCTAGCCGTCTTGAGCATTGAAGTGGTGAAGCGTTTGGTTCCGAACGTGCAGTTGCGGATTTATGGCCATCCGACGCGTTTTATTGACCAGATTATGCAATCGGTCAGCGTGCGAAATTTGCAGGCTTCGGTTCAGTACTTCGGCGGCAAAAGCCTTGCTGAAATTGTCAAGGCGATTGACGAATGTGATGTCGGGATCATTCCCAATCGGCTGAATGTTTTTACCGAGATCAACATGCCGACTCGAATTTTTGAGTATTTATCTCGCGGAAAGCCTGTAATTGCTCCCTCAACCAGCGGAATTCGTGATTATTTCAAAGAGAATGAACTTGTTTTCTTCGAACGCGGAGACGCAGATGAACTCGCGCAAAAGTTGTTGTATGTCTTCTCGCATCCACATGAAGTGGATGGAACAGTTAAACGGGGACAAGCCATATATCTTGCCAACACGTGGAGCCAAGAACAGACAAAGTTAGTGACGTTGGTCAGCGAGCTTTTGAACGGGAAAGGAATGTCGTTGCCGCAAATCCTGGATAGCTCCGTCGTTTTGCCATGAAAATTAATCAATTCGCGACTCGTCTTGCAATGCTCCGGATGGCTTGTCGTTGACAGTTCTTTGCTGAACTTAGTTAGAGGACCTGCCGTGGCTAAATGTTTTTATACACAGTGAAATATATCGCAATATCACCTGTCAAAGACGAAGCAGAATCCGTGGAACGCACATTGCAATCCATGATTCGCCAGTCTGTGAAGCCGTTGCGTTGGTTCATCGTGGATGACGGATCGTGCGATGAAACGGCAACAATTATTGAACGTTACGTAAAGGATTATGAATTTATTTCTTTGATAAGATATCCCAGTGGGAAAGCCCGTCAGACCGGCAAGGCGGAGGTTGTCGCCTTCTACCAAGGACTTGAAGCGGCGGAAGGTCTGGAGTACGACTTTATAGTAAAATTGGACGGCGATCTTAGTTTTGAATGTGATTATTTTAAAGGGCTTCTGGAAAAATTTCACGAGGATCCTAAATTGGGTATCGCATCTGGCGTCTATTCTGAACGTTCCACTGACGGTAAATGGGAAGAAGTTGCGATGCCATCCTATCATGCGGCAGGCGCCTCAAAGGTGGTGCGCAAAGCATGTTTTGACCAAATCGGCGGATTTGTCCCCGTCCGGGGCTGGGATACACTGGACGAGATCCGCGCAATGACACTCGGCTGGCACACCGGACATTTCGAGGAAATAAAAATGAAGCATTGGAAGCGTGAGGGTTCTCGCATGGGAGCCTTGCGGACCAATTTCATGCACGGTGAGATCTACTACCGCACTGGTGGGAGCCGGATATTTTTCCTGCTGAAGGTGCTACACCGATTTATTTGTCGGCCCTTTATCATAGGCGGACTTGCCTTACTTTGGGGCTACCTGAAAACCATGTTTAGCCAACAAGGCCGCATCGTAAATCAAGACGAAGCGCGTTGTTATCGGACTCTGCTAAACAGGCGCTTGTTTGGCAGTGTAAAGAAGCTCCTTGAATCAAATTAACCGGAAAGCGTTGGCATTTTCTATTGTGTGCGGCATTTGTGGGATTTTCGATTTGTCAGGGATGCCTATAAACCGCGAAGCCCTCATTCGGATGAGTTCCATTATTCAGCACCGGGGGCCAGATGGTGAGGGTGAATTCCTGGACAACGAGGTTGCCTTGGGCCATCGGCGACTAAGCATCATTGACGTTGGTGGCGGCGGCCAACCGATTGAGAATGAAGACGGAAGTATCCATGTGGTTTTTAACGGAGAAATTTACAACTTTATCGAATTACGAAATGAGTTGATAAGTCTCGGCCATCGGTTCAAGACGCGTTCGGACACAGAGGTCATCGTTCACGCCTATGAGCAATGGGGCTCTGCGTGTGTCAAACGGTTTAACGGCATGTTCGCATTTGCCATCTGGGACGCGCTGAAGCGCCAACTTTTTCTAGCGCGCGATCACTTGGGTATAAAGCCCGTTTACTATGTGACAATAGGACGCCAATTCTTGTTCGCTTCCGAGATTAAATCGCTGCTACAACATCCAGCCTGTGCTCGTCAGGTGGATGTGGAGGCTTTGGCGGAACTCTTCACTTTTCGCTATGTCCCGTCACCCAAAACCCTCTTCCAAAGGATCATGAAGCTTCCGCCCGCCCATTTCATGAAAGTATCGCGGGAGGGCCTGCGAATCGAGCGGTTTTGGGATTGGGTGCCACGTCGGCAAAAGAAACACAAGGAAGGCGAATTTATCGAGGAGTATCAATATTTGTTGGAAGATGCGGTGCGGCTACAAATGCGAAGCGACGTGCCAGTAGGACTGTTTCTTAGTTCCGGCGTTGATTCCGGCACGCTACTGGCGATTATGAGCAAGTATTCCAATGGTCCTATTCAAGCTTTTACCATCGGTTTCGAGGAAGGTGAGAAAACCAATGAAGTCGAAGATGCAAAAAACCTTGCACGCATGTTCGGTGCGGAGCATTACTTTGAGACACTGGCGCCCGAGGACTATGTGAACTACTACGAACGTTACATGTGGGACCTCGAGGAGCCGGTCGGAAACGAAACGGCTGCGGCGTTTCACTTTGTTGCGCGAATAGCCAGCCAACGAGTGAAAGTTGCATTGACGGGACAAGGTGCCGATGAGCCGTGGGCTGGGTACGATCGTTATAAAGGAGTCAAGCTTTCCTCCCTCTACAACCGGATGCCCCGTTTGGTCACTGACGGCATGGCGACATTAATTGCCAAAATGCCGGGTCGTATGGAGCGACTCAAACGCGGCGCGCTGTCTTTGGGTGAACCCGATATGTTGACACGATTCACCAAAGTTTACTCTTTTTTTAGCGCGGAGATGAAAGATCAACTATATCGAGGTGCGCTGAAAGATCGCTTCGACGCAGATGCGTATGGGACAAGGCAGGCGCTGAATCGTTTACAAAGCGATGTCAAGCATCTCGACCCACTCACGCAAATGCTCTACATTGATACTCGCGCGAGCCTGCCAGACGACCTCCTGATGGTGTCGGACAAAACTTCAATGGCGAACTCGCTCGAATCGCGAGTGCCGTTTCTCGATTACCGGCTGGTTGAGTTTATTGAGAGCCTTCCCCCGAACATGAGGCTGAACGGCCTGAACGGGAAGTATCTTCACAAAAAGTCGGTGGAAAAGTGGCTTCCCAAAAATATCGTATATCGCAAGAAGAAAGGATTCGCCAATCCGATAGAAAATTGGTTTCGCGTAAGAATGAAGTCATTTGTCGAGGATTGTCTGTTGGGGGGAGATTCATTCACGGCGCGCTACTTCGATCAGAGTTATATTAAGAAGATGCTCGAGTTGGATCGCGCCGGCAAGGAACAATACCGGCGCCACATCTATCTGCTCGTCTCACTGGAGCTTTGGCATCGAAGTTTTCTGCGGAATTGAAGTCCGGTTGCGGCCAACTGTTTCACTGACAAACGATTATGAATCTACTTGCCGTCATATTGACAGTCTTGGCCGGTCTCTGTTTGTTGAGCTTGCCCCGGCGCTGGGCGACTCTTCCTCTACTGATCGGGATCAGTTACATGTCAACCGACAGTTCCGTTGACTTAGGGGCATTACATTTCACAGGCACCCGCATTTTGGTGGCCATCGGCGTTTTGCGGGTCATCTTGAGGGGAGAACGAATCGAGGGGGGAATGAACACTCTGGATCGGATGCTGATTGCCTGGGCGGCTTGGACCGTGTGCAGCAGTTTTTTTCATGACAACCCTTCGGCCGCCCTGATTTTCCGCCTTGGATTGGTCTATAATTGCCTGGGTTTCTACTTCTTACTCCGTGTCTTCATTCAAGATGCGAACGATATTTTAAGCGTTTTCAAGATTGTTCTCATTGCCCTGGTCCCAATTGCGCTTGAAATGCTCATTGAGGCCGGGAGTGGAAGAGATTTATTTTCCATGCTAGGAGGAGTCCCGGACTTGAGCGAAGTACGGGGCGACAAGGTGCGTGCGCAAGGACCTTTTACCAACCCTATTCTAGCTGGAAGCGTTGGGGCAGTCTGTTTGCCAATGGCAATCCTTTTCTGGAAGAAAAACCGTAAACTGGCATTGCTTGGCTTGGCTGCGGCAGGGTCCGTGGTGGTGACGAGCAGATCAAGCGGGCCAATTTTGACGTTGTTTTTTACTATCATGGGGCTTGCCTGCTGGAAATTCAGAAGATATATGCGGCAATTCAGATGGGGCGTTTTGATTGGCATTATTCTGCTCAATATGGTCATGCAAGTACCGGTGTACTATTTGTTGGACCGCATTAACCTTACCGGCCATAGTACAGGCTGGCATCGCGCCCAGCTCATTGATTCAGCAATCAATCATGTGGGTGATTGGTGGCTTGGCGGCACTGACTACACCCGTGATTGGACGCCAGAGAGCGGCTATGATAAAAATGACACCGACATTACAAACCATTACATCAGGATGGCCGTCTGGGGCGGGTTGCCGATGCTGTTGTTGTTTGTCGGCAGTTTGATCGCTGCTTTTGGTTTGGTGGCCAAAGCATTACAGGCGCATGAAACGGCGCCGTTCCAGGAACAATTCATAATTTGGACGCTGGGGTGTATTTTATTTGGTCATTTGGTAACAATGATATCGGTATCCTATTTTGATCAAACGGTCTTTTTTCTTTATCTCATCCTTGCCGCCATTGGCTCCCTCCGCACATCGCCGGCCGTTGAAACAGCACTTGAGGGTGAAATCGTCTGTGAAATGCCCAGCAGGTAATGAAAGCTCTCTCCGTCATCATTGTTAGTTGGAACGGGCGCGATTTTTTGCGAGACTGCCTGAATTCAATTGGAACGTCCGGCGGTCCACTGGTTCGAGAAGTTATCGTGGTTGATAACGCCTCCAGTGACGGGTCGGCCGAGATGGTGGCGGGGCAATTTTCTGAAGTGATGCTGATTCGATCAAAGGAGAATCTTGGATTTGCGCGAGGGAATAATCTCGGCATGCACCAGGCCTCAGGTTCATGGCTCGCGCTGGTCAATTCCGATGTCGTTGTGCACCCCGGATGTTTTGAGCAACTGGTAAGCTATCTTGAAGCGCATAGTGACGTGGGACTCGTTGGCCCCAGGGTGATCGGGGGGGATGGTCGGCCGCAGCCGACATATTGGCAACTGCCCACCCTCTGGAACACCGCTTGCCGAAGTCTTGCGCTTGACAACATCTTTTCCCGCTTATCGAGGCGAAGACGGAAAAACTCGATATGCGGCGGCCCTGTTGAGGTCGAGGTGCTCAGCGGTTGTTTTTGGGTCGCACGCCGCGAGGCCGTTGCGCAAGTCGGAGGCTTAGATGAACGATTTTTCTTTTATGCGGAGGATCTTGACTGGTGCAAACGGTTTCGGGATGCCAAGTGGAAGGTGGTATTTGTGCCGGAGGCCAGCGCGACGCATTTCGGCGGCGGCAGTTCCGCGGTTGCTCCGTTTCGTTACAGCATTGAACTATTGCGTGCCAATCTCGCTTATTGGAAAAAGCATCATGGAGTCCTGGGATTGGCGGTTTTCTTTTTTTTGTCCGTCATCCACCACGCAACGAGGTTGCTGGTGCGGAGGATGGAAATGGCTTTCGGCAGGGGGTTAAATTCTGCCAATAAGTGCCAGCGGAGCTTGGTCTGTCTCCGGTGGCTGTTCACCGGGAAAGAGGTTTGAAAAGAATGGTGTGCAGGCATGAAATCCATCCCAAAAACCAATCGCGCGTCTTAGAATCGGCCATGCGTCTTAAAAGTGACCAAGCTCTGTCCAGTCCGTTCGTGACCAAACTCAGAACCGGAGATATCCGGGCCAAACCCTATGAATCCATTTTAGCATTGGCCATCTGGTTAAAACTGGCACAATTCTTGTTAAGAGTTCTTCGTGATGAACATCAAGTCGTTCCTTCAATGTTTGTCCGTCGGGGTATTGATGCTCTGTTTCGGCTCCATTTCGGCACAAAGCCAAACTTATTATGTGCAGGCTGGAGCGACTGGCAGCCAAAATGGCTCTGACTGGAACAACGCCTACACGAGTCTGCCGACAACTCTGGTCCGCGGAGCTACCTATTACGTAGGCAGTGGCTCGTATCCTTCTTACGCCTTCAAGACGCCGGATAGCGGCACAAGCTGGATTACGGTCAAGAAGGCGACAGCCACGGACCACGGCACCAGCGCTGGTTGGCAGACCAGTTACAGCAATCAAGCGGTGTTTGGTGGTCTGAACATTGGCCCTGACACCGGCGAGGACTATTTTATCTTTGACGGTCAGACTGGCGGTGGGCCTGGAAGCTGGACGAGCGGATATGGCTTCAAGATAGCCGCGGGGCCAAATTGGACTGGGCCGACTATTGGCATCGGAAACAGCGGTGCCAGTTACAAACCAGAGGGCAACATCGTTGTGAGGCACGTTGACGTGCAGGGTAATAATCCCGGCGGTGCCGGTGGAAATACGTACAATTCAACTCAACAGGGAGTAACCTGCTATTGGGGTTCATACAATTGTACATTCTCCTATGTGTATATTCATGACCAGTGTGGTAATCCATTCCAGCCGCTTGGCACACATGACTTCGTTTTTGAATACATGTATATCGGCCCTTGGTGGCCGGAGAATGGCGACCACACCGAGTGGTGTTATGCACACACAGACATTTCCGATGCAACGCCGGTGACAAACGTGACGGTCAGATTCAGCATTCTTGGCAATATTCCTGGGGCAGCCGTTACTGGCGGGTTAATTATGACCGTAAATAATCTTTATATATATGGGAACGTTTTTTACAACCCGCTCGGCAACCAGTGGCCATACTGCACGGGAGGATTGATAGGAAACCAAGCGCGCGGATTTGGAACGCAGAACGCCTACATTTACAATAATACGTTTATCAACACGCTCGGGAACAATGGCTCTGCTCCCGGTTATACGGCCAACTGCGTGGACAAGGGAATTGTCTTCGGGTTTCAGGTTGACGGTGGTTTGAATATCAACATCTTCAACAATCTCTACTATCTTTCCGTGGGACTGTCATATGGCAATGTCGCAAACCATGACTACAACGAGAATGTGAACTTGCAGAACCAGTTGAGCAGCCTTGGAAGCATCACGGAGCCTAATGGAGCGACCAACTCTGTCAACCCTTTTGTTGACTATGCCAATTACAACTTCAGCCCTGTGTCCAATACTCCGCCGGGAATGAACCTTGGACCGCCATATAACGTGGATATGTTCGGGAACACGCGGACGACTTGGACGCGTGGCGCGATTGAATATGTTGGCGGCGGGGTTGTGAATGGCAACCCCAGCCTCCAAGTAACGCCAGGGAGCCTGGCATTGGGGACAATATTGAGCGGAGGGAGCAAAACTGGGAGTTTTACAGTGAAGAACGTGGGAGGCGGGACATTGAGCGGTACGGCGAGCGTGGGGTCGCCCTTCAGCATTGTGTCTGGTGGCAGTTACAATTTGAGTTCCAACCAGAGCCAGACGGTGACGATGGCATTTAATCCAACCAGCGCCGGCAGTTACAGTCAGAGTGTGACGCTGACAGGCGGAGGCGGGGCGAGTGTGGGATTGACAGGCAGTGCGACCAATCCACCGGTGAATCCTTCGATCCAAGTGATGCCTGGGAGTATAGCTTTCGGCACGGTATTGAGCGGGGGTAGCCAGACAGGCGGCCTTACAGTGAAGAACGTGGGAGGCGGGACATTGAGCGGTACGGCGAGCGTGGGGTCGCCCTTCAGCATTGTGTCTGGTGGCAGTTACAATTTGAGTTCCAACCAGAGCCAGACGGTGACGATGGCATTTAATCCAACCAGCGCCGGCAGTTACAGTCAGAGTGTGACGCTGACAGGCGGAGGCGGGGCGAGTGTGGGATTGACGGGGAGCGCGACAAACGCGCCGAATTCCGGCGGAACGGTGATAACTAATATCATTCAAGGGCCGACTATTGCGGCGACATCTGGTATTTTGAGTGGTTTGCTGACTGCCAGCACTGTCATTAATGGCGTTCTCACCAGCTATTTCTATCAGCCGCTGCCATCCATTGGGAGTACGAGCGGTGGAAGCGCAACCTATAATGTCACCATCACCAATGCCGGTAACTATGAAATCCAGGCGTTGGTTTATACACCCAATCTAAGTGCGAATTCCTTTCTCGTGAATATTGACGGCCAACCACAAAATCCAACCATGATTTGGGACATTATCCCCGTCACTTCGGGATTTGAGCAACGCATCGTCAGTTGGCGCGGCAACGGCAGCGCAGGAAATGACCAGTTCGCCCCCAAATTATTCAGCCTCGGCGCTGGCTCGCATCAGATTATTTTTGAGGGGTTAGAACCCGGCACGGCGATGGCTAGTTTCGCGCTTTTGCAGATAGTAACGACGATTCAATCACCGTCCCCGCCGGTGGCTCCCAATGGTTTGCGAATTATCTCGTCTAGTCCTTAGCCCAATTTGTTGTTCGCATTGATTTTCAGCGGGCTCAACGGCGGCTCGCTTATACCCACGATTTCAACTTTGAATACGTGTTGTCCTCGAGTTCGACCTATTCAGGGAAAATGAATCCTAGGCTTCGCCTTTTAGTGGCCATTGCGAGTTATGGCGCCGGGCATCTGCGATATCTCAAGCAGATTATTCAAAGCTATCAAAGCATGGACATGGATGTAGATGTGGTGGTGCTATCCGAGGCACCCAAAGAGCTTGGTCCTCAAATCGAAGTTGTCGTTGGGCTGCCGACGAACAATCCATGGACATTGCCATTTGCTCACAAGGCCATTTTTGCTCAAAGGGTGGATCAATACGACCTGTTCGTGTATTCCGAGGACGACATAGGGGTCAAAGAAAGCCAAATCCACGCTTTTCTGAGCGCTAGTGCTCAGTTGGAGCCGGATGAGATTGCTGGCTTTCTCAGGTACGAAGTGAATGAATCCGGCAAATGGTTGCTCACAGAGCCATGGGGTCATTATCATTGGAAACCGGAGTCGGTGAGGCGACGGGGCGTTTACACAGTCGCCGAGTTTACCAACGAGCATGCAGGATTCTATATCTTGACCCAAGAACAACTAAAACGAGCCATTGCCTCGGGGGGATTTTTGCGCGGACCCTGTAGGGGGCGTTACGATTGGCCGGAAACCGCAGCGACAGACCCGTACACAAATTGCGGCTTTCATAAGGTGATTTGCATTTCGGCCTTGGACAACTTTCTTGTTCACCACATGCCCAATCGTTACGCGAATGAGCTTCCGGTGTCACTTGCCTTGTTCAAAGAGCAAATCCAAACGTTGACGGCTATTTATGAAGGTACTCACCCGGCCAGTACGCTCTGCGAGGTAGAGTCTAAATTCTGGCCTCGGTGGCAAAAAAGTTACTACGAAAGGCCATCTGAAGAATTACTGAAAATGATTCCGAATGGAACAAGAAGTATTCTTTCAATCGGCTGTGGTAGTGGCGCGACCGAACTCAGATTAAAAGCACGCGGCACAGAGGTTACTGCAGCACCTCTTGACTCGGTCATCGGAAATTTGGCTGCGCATCGAGGGATCACGGTTGTCTATGGCTCGTTGGATGAATGTTTTAAAACACTTGATGGGCGTAAATTCGATTGTGTTCTTATGACGAACCTGCTTCATTTGCTAATGAATCCGCGACAAATTGTTGAAAAATGTGCCCGGCTTGTTCAGGACGGCGGGACGTTAGTGCTGAGCGGTCCAAATTTTGATCGGATACCATGGTTGGTTAAGCGTATATTTCGGATAGGGCATTTTTCAAAGCTAAGGAATTTTGGCCAAAGCGGGTTTAGTATGTGTGGGCCTAGAGTCTTGACAGGTCCTATTAAAAGCGCTGGTCTTCGCGTTGCCGCGGTACGATGGATTAATCACGAAATAAACCAACGCTTCCTGCGTGTAAATCGGGCGCGCCTTGGGAGCCTTACGGCCAGAGATTGGATATTGCAGGCACGCCAATAATTTTATCCAGTAGGTCTCAAATCTCTTTTATGCCGAAAATCAGCGTCATCATGCCGTGTTTTAATCATGCACGGTTTTTAGAGGATTCCATCCGGGGGGTTATTTGTCAGACGCATAAAGATATAGAGTTAATAATTATTGACGACTCTTCTTTGGACGATTCCTGGGAAATTGTAAAGCATTTTGCAATTCAGGATTTGAGAATTAAGACGGTGAGGCACGGGCGAAATCAAGGACTTTCCAGGTGCCGAAATAAAGGTTTACAGATCGCAAGTGGTGAATTTATCGCTTTCTGTGACTCCGACGATATTTGGGAGACCGATAAATTGCAGTTTCAACTCGCACTTTTGCAAGAAAACCAAAGTTATGGTTTAACATACTGTGATACGATGATAATTAATGAGGACGGAGCGCCTACTGGGCAGCGTTTTAGCGATATATTTCCAGTTCCAAAGTTACCATCCGGGTGGATGTTTTCAAAACTGGTCAGGCGGAATTTCATAAATATTCAAAGTGTTTTAATAACGAACGAGTGTATTCATTCTTTGCCGTATTTTGACGAGCAAATTGACTTAGTTCAAGATTGGTGGTGTTGGATTCAACTTTCCAGAAATTATCGCTTTCTATATTCTCCTGAATTACTTGCAAGGTATCGGGTACACAGCCGCAGCACGAACCTGACGCGCAAGTACGATTATTGTGTGGATCGTTATAAGGTATTTAAACGAATTCTCAGGAAGTACACTGATCTGCCGCATTATATAAAGGCTGATCTCATTTTCCAGATGGGAGCTGAATTGTGCGACATTGGAAAAATCAGTGTCGGGCGGCAATTGCTTTGGAATGCTGTTGGACTGTCCATGACGGATTTGCGGGCTTTCAGCAGTTTTTGCAGGGCGTTGCGACGCCTGATAATGTTCTAAATGATTCTCAAGGAAATGCAAATAGTCGCCAAAACCGACGGCACAATGTCCGAAGAGAACGGTTCCCGGCCGGATTGTGCCAATGCGAAAATATCAATAGTAGTGGCGACATTCAATCGGCGGGACTCTCTCATGCGGTTGCTGGAATCGTTTTCAAAACAGACCTGTCCTAGTTTCGAAATCATCGTTGTAAGTGATGGTTCGACCGATGGCACGGTTCATATGCTCCATGAACTTAAAGGTCATATCGGAAAATTGAGAGTCATTGATGCGGAAAATCGAGGTCCTGGCGCGGCGCGCAATGCAGGGGCTCGGGTGGCGAGTGCAGACTACCTGGCGTTTACGGATGATGACTGCGTCGCCAGTGAAGATTGGCTTGATCAATTCTTGCTGGCTTTTGAACAGACCGGAGCGGTGGCGGTACAGGGACGAACGACCACAGAGCGACTGTCTCGATCCCCGTTAACTCATCAAATGGAAATCCTTACGCCGCAGCTTAAAACACTGCCAACGTGTAATGTTGCATACTTGAAAAGCGCCTTTAAGGCCGTCGGCGGCTTCGATGAATCTTTCAAGTTTGCCCATAATGAGGATGCTGACTTGGCATGGCGCATCGAGGAGGTCGGCAAGATTGTTTTTGTGCCGGAGGCCAAAATAATGCATCCACCCCGGCCCGATTCATTTTGGAAGCGCGCATGCTGGGTTCAGGCTCTGGAAGGTGATTTCTTGCTCTACCACAAAAATCGCGACAAATATCGAAAATACAGAAGCTTCTCGCCATGGTGGAACATTTGTTGGAATATTTTTATTGTTGGCCAGATTCGAATGATAAAAGCCAATTGCAAATATCTGTTAAAGCCGTTTAGGCCGCATTATTTCTTTGTGGGGATGGCCTTGGTGGCAGCGCGATGGTTAAACCTGATTCGATTTTTTCCAATTTATTACAAAGCTTCTAATTCCTACCGTAAAAAATATTCCGGTAAATGACGAAAGAACTCCTTATTTTCTGAAAACCGTCTGATTCCCGAAAAGATACCGGAATACCGAACTTATTTGCGAAAAGAGCGATGCAAACGTTGAACACAACATCACCACAAACAATTATTTTTGACAAAACAAACGCGGATAATCTCAAGTGGAAATCTGTCCGGGGCGGAGCCGTTACCTTAGTTACGCAAGGATTGAAGTTCGTGCTTACGACAGGATCAACAATGGTTCTGGCACGATTGCTGACTCCCGAGGATTTTGGGTTGCAAGGGATGGTTCTCGCCATGACGGGTTTCATTGCTTTATTTGGAGATATCGGGCTGAGCATGGCGACCGTCCAACGTGATGTAATTACGCATGAGCAAACTTCGACGCTTTTTTGGGTTAACGCGGTCTTGGGCGCCACGCTTGCGATCCTGGTCGGATTGCTGGCTCCGGTGCTGGTGGCCTTTTATCATGAGCCCCGCTTGTTTTGGATGGCAATTGGATCGGCAGCGACGTTTCTGATTGGAGGCTTAGGCGTCCAACATTCCGCCCTGTTAGTGCGAGAAATGCGTTTTGTCACGTTGGCAAAAATCCAGATTTCATCTTTGGCAGTCAGCTCAACTGTGGGAATTGGGATGGCGGCGCTTGGTTGTGGCTATTGGGCGTTGATTGGCAGCATGGTTGCCGCGCCTGTTATCACTGTCGCTGGCATGTGGTTTTCCGTCTCGTGGGTTCCGGGAATGCCGCGACGCGGATATGGGCTTCGATCGGCGCTCCACTTTGGGGGAACACTCACGTTAAATAATCTTGTTGTTTACCTGGGCTACAATATGGAAAAGATTCTCTTAGGTCGGTTTTGGGGTGCGGCGGCCCTGGGACTTTATGGAAGAGCGTATTCGCTTGTCAATTTGCCAACGACACAACTGCATTCTTCAATTTACACCGTCGCGTTTCCTGCGTTTTCCAGGCTTCAGGGCGACCTCGACCGGTTGCGGAGTTCTTTTCTGAAGGTTTACGCGACAGTCGTATCGTTGAGTATCCCAGTTACAATTTGTTGCATCCTGTTTGCAGGAGAGATGATTCGGATTGCACTCGGACCCAAGTGGAGCCAAGCAGTTCCGATTTTCAGATTGCTGGGGCCGACGGTCCTGGCGTTTGGCATGATTAATCCATTCGGCTGGTTTCTCATATCAACTGGCCGGGTTGGGCGAAGCTTCAAAATCTCCCTGTTGATTGCACCGTCGGTGATTCTCGGAATCTTGATGGGGCTTCACTATGGCCCAAAAGGGGTCGCTTTCGGCTATTCGGCTGTGATGACGCTTTTAATCCTTCCCGTTGTCGTCTGGGCCGTGCACGGAACCGGAATTACCCTATCAGACATCTTTAAAGCTCTCAAACCGCCGGCTCTCTCAGGATTGATCGCCGCCGCTGCGGGGTTGGTTTTCAAAATTATTCTTAACGGCCCGTTAACGCCGATTCTCCGATTGATTTTGGGACTTGGTCTGGTTTTAGGACTTTATGCCTGGATTTTGTTAATCGTAATGAGGCAGAAGGATTTTTTTGCAGATTTGGCCAAGCACGCGCTTCGGAGGAATCAGCACAATACTCAAAAGACAGATTCATAGTAAAATGGCCACATCTATTCCAAAAGTCAGCATTGGTTTGCCAGTCTACAATGGGGAAAAGTATCTCCGAACAGCATTGGATTCGATCTTACAGCAGGACTATACTGATTTCGAGTTAATCATTTCCGATAACGCCTCTACAGACGCGACACAAAATATCTGTCAGGAATATGCCGATAAAGATCGCCGAATCCGGTATTATCGGAATGGCAACAACATCGGCGCCAGTGGCAACTACAATCAGTTGGTCACGTTGGCACGTGGTGAATACTTTAAATGGGCAGCTCATGACGATGTGCATTTGCCAGGGTTTCTGAGGTGTTGTATTGAAGCAATAGCCCAAGCCCCGGCGAGGGTTGTGTTAGTTGCTCCAAAAACTGAGACGATTGATGAGCATGGAAAAATTATAAATATACCTCTTGAGAGCCTCGATACGAGACGTCCCAGACCCTATCAACGCGTCAAAGACATACTTCGGAGTGTTTCTTGGGCAACTGCCCAATTCGGATTATTCCGTACGGACACTTTGAAAAAGACGCGTCTGATTCAATCTTTTTTCGCGGCGGATCACGTTCTCTTGTTGGAAGTTGCCTTGCTGGGTGAAATTTGGGAATTGCCAGAAACGCTGTTTCAACGAAGGGTGCATTCGGGCATATCCACAACGGCTAATAAAAATTGGCGTGAGCTTCAAGTTTGGTTTAATCCTTCCCAAAAAGGACTCAAGAATTATCTTCCCCCGCCACTACGTCTGGGATTGGAGTTTAGCCGCGCAATTGCACGGTCGCAACTGCCGTTGCGAGAGCGCGTTATATGCCACCTGGGCATTTTTATGGTATGGCTCCCGAGGGAATGTCAGACACTAATTACTATCTATAGGAACAAGCTCGCGTTTAGAACCAGAGTCAGGAAGTTTTTCAGCGGATTGCCGAGAGAATCGTTGTGAATGGTTTACAAAAGCGCCTGTTGGGGCAGCCGATCAATCGGTCCGGAAGGACCTGAAATCCACAGAGGCTGGAGCCGATGCAAAACCGACAGAGAATTTGGATATTGGTAATTTGACATACCGCAATGCCCTGCATGTGAATTACGAATGAAAGCAAATCTCCTAGTCACTTTAGCGGATCAGAGCTTCCTGGATCAGGCAAAGCAGCTTTTCTCGAGTGTTTACTGGAATGCCGGATGGCATGGTGAGTATATGCTGCTTAGTTGTGGCGTTCAAGAGCCAGAGCTTAAATGGTTCAGAAAGAAACGAATATTAGTAAAAAAAGTAGAACCATTTTCTCATGTAAATCCCGCCGCAGGAACATTGCATTATCCGGCTACAGTAACGAGCAAGCTTGCCTTGTTTTCAAAAGAATTCAAAAACTGGAATACTGTGGTGTTTATTGATGCAGACTGTATCGTCAGATACCCGTTGGACTTGCTTGAAAAGACAAAAGGTTTTGCGGCGGCTCGTGATTGGCTGGGTACTGCAATCATAAAGTATCAAACGAGGAAACCTGAACGCATGGATGAGTCGGAATACTCCCAGCAATTCAAGGGATATAACCTGACCGCGACTGCATTTAATACCGGCGTCTTTGCATTTAATGCCAGCATAATAAACGGCAGCACAGAAACGATGTTTCGGCAAATATCAGACAAATACAGGAACTTTGGCCATTTCCCCGAGCAATTATGGATGAATCTTTACTTCTACAAAAAATGGACGATGCTACCCATGGAATACAATTTGTTTGCTTCCTATCTGCACACAAGGCGGCGTTTACCCAAGAAGCACGTTGACGGTGTAGTATTACATTTCCCACGTTACGGAAACGAAAAGGCCTTAAGATGCTGGGACCCAAAAAATGCGTTTTACGATGAATGGAAGGAAAATCTGGAACGGGCTGAACTGATTGATTTGAAGCACATCCCCGAACCGAACCGTAGATGGCCCGGCTTAAGGCATCTTTTATTTCGAAGGTGGCTGTTGAGACTTGCATTGAGCGGCGAGTACATGAGATTTTATAGGAGCAAGGCTTCCATGCGCAGCCGCATACGAGGACTCACTTCTGCTCTAATAGCCGGTTAGAAATGCGGGTCATGTAATTGAAGAAGAACGAGAACAAGCCATTCGATGGATACGACAGTTGCAAAATTACGAGCAGGGGACTGGGTGGAAATCCGCAGCAAGGAAGAAATCCTGAGAACACTGGACAGGAGAGGACAATTGGAAGGACTCCCCTTTATGCCGCAGATGTTTCGGTATTGCGGCAAACGATTCAAAGTGTACAAACGGGCACATAAAACATGTGACACGGTTTTCCCGGTGCGTGGACGATGGATGGCCAATGCCGTCCACCTTGAGACAAGGTGCATTGGTTTGGGTTACGGAGATTGCCAGGCGGGCTGTTTAATCTTCTGGAAAACCGCTTGGTTGAAGAGAGTCAAAGACGAAAGCGACCAAGCGGAGGCATCCCTCCAAAAAACAATGACTCAGGATGCTGTTGAGAAAAACGGGAGTTGCACTGAACAAGATGTTTGGGCTGGCACTCGCGCGTCTGGAGAACAAAACGAACTACATCCAACATACGTTTGTCAGGCCACCCAGTTGCCATATGCGACAACACAATTACATTGGTGGGATATTCGGCAGTACGTTGAAGATTACACATCCGGCAATGTCGGACTAAGACGGATTATAAGTGGCGGAATTTATGCCGGCTACTATAGATTAAGTGTATTGGGTATTGGTCTGGGGCCTATAATGCGCTGGTTTTATGATAAGTTCCACCGACTTTGGGGAGGAACACTCTTTCCTCGACATACAGGTGTCATACCGCTTGATAAGCCGACGCCGGCGGCGAAAGACATTCTTAATTTGCAGCCGGGTGAGCTGGTGCGCGTCAAATCCCATCAGGATATTCTCGAAACGTTAAATACAGACAATAAGAATCGTGGACTTTACTTTGATGCCGAGATGGTTCCCTTTTGTGGCGGCACATACCGGGTATTAAAACGGGTAAGCAAGATACTTGACGAGAAAACGGGAAAGATGACAAGGATGAAGAATGAAGCCATCGTACTAGAGAACGTTTTCTGCCAATCCCGTTACAGCAATTGTAGGATGTTTTGCCCAAGAGCCATTTATCCGTATTGGCGCGAAATTTGGCTGGAGAGAATCGGCAAATAAGCGCTGTGTTCCGATGAATAATTAAACGACAAAGGTAAATATGCGTATTTGTGTGACAGGTAGTGAAGGGTATTTGGGATCGTTGCTTGCCCCGGAATTGGTGCTCTGTGGCCACGATGTGATTG
>Ga0207106_1078_pt1 | contig 19091 bp, 18 predicted proteins | sample Alteio_BWMinHeat_78_FD_153535 | JGI IMG/M metagenome (GOLD analysis project Ga0207106, IMG submission 153535) | Enriched cells from forest soil in Barre Woods Harvard Forest LTER site, Petersham, Massachusetts, United States -... | ecosystem: Environmental > Terrestrial > Soil > Temperate forest >...
TGAAAGAAACTTCAGCCCAGTCGCGATGTCTTGGCGACTGATTTCTCGCCGGAACGTGAAGGCTAGCGCACTGCTGAGAACTAACACAGCGGTGTTCAAAAGGGAAAGCCCCGCATGCAAGGTCGGTGTCCCCGCGGGAGGCCACATAGCCGACCCCATCCGAAGGACCAGATAGGCTCCGATAAAGCAGGAAAAAAGGATCGTCTCCGTCCCCAGTAAGAGCATCATCCCAAGACGACCATTGGACAGTGGAGGCCTCGGACGATGTTCCGGCAGAGTGATATACCCAGCGTGGCTCGATAAATTCTTAGCCGCTACGGATTCGAACTTTATCATAACCCTCTTAGAATTTTTTGTAGACGCGTCTCATCCGATGGTTCCGGCAGCTTCCCTCGTACTTTAATGACAACCCATGAATAGACCACTAAACCCGTGATAATCAGGACCAAGCCCCAGGCTGTTCGCTTGTTCTTCTCACGTAATACCTGTGCCTTATTAGATTCCATCCAAGACCATCCAGGTCAAAAGCGCGGGGAGATAAATGACCGAGGCCAAAAGCAGGCGCTTTGCATACGCGGGGGTACGGAAAAAAGCGGTACACGAACCGAAAAATAGAAATACCATCCCTAGAACCAGTGCTCCCCAAAAATAAGAAAAGCCCGCCCATCCCATACGAGACGGCATCAAAGTAACGGGGATCAGAATCGCACAATAGAGAATGATCATGCGAGCCGTACTACCCCCCTCAGGATCCACAACCGGGAGCATGGAGCAACCCGCGCGCGCATAGTCATCGCGGTACATCCAGGCGATGGCCAGAAAATGAGGTAATTGCCAAAGGAAGAGGATGGCGAACAGAACCCAGGCTTGCGGCCCCAAAGATCCGCGGGCCGCCGCCCACCCGATCATGGGTGGGATGGCCCCCGGAACGGCACCGATCAGGGTGCAACAATTCGTTCGCGTCTTGAGCGGGGTGTAAACCAACAAATAGGAGAATAGCGTCAGGCATGCCAACAAAGACGCCAGCGCGTTCACGAACAAGAGCAGGTCCAGAACCCCCACCGTCGCCAGGACCATCCCAAAGATCAACGCATGTCGGGGCAGAAGGCGCTTCTGAGGAAGCGGCCGATTCTGCGTACGGCGCATCTTAGCGTCCAGTTCTCGCTCGATGTATTGATTGAGAGCGGCTGCTCCGCAGGCCGCCAACCAAGTGCCTAGCAGAACACTCAACCAGAGCCACTTGGGGGGGTGAGCCTTAGCTCCCAATGAAAACCCCAGCCACGTGGTGACCAACACCAGCGTGGTTAAGCGCGGTTTCGTGAGTTCCGCATAATCGGCCAGTTTCTCATTACCGATGAAACGCATTTTCAGACCACCACCAAGCCCCGGTAGGATTGCAACGTCAGCACGGCCGAGACAGCCAGAATCAGGGCGCCCACGGCAACGTGAGCGGTGGTGATCGACACCCATCCCGCTTTCCAGGAATAAAATCCCAAAACAAGCTGGATCCCCAACAACCCCAGCAAGGTCTGCGCCGGCCTTTCCAAGGCGGCTGCATCCACGTAACGCGTGAGAATCCGTCGCCCCCAGAGGAGGATATGAAGGGTGACCAGAAATGCGACGAGAAGATGGAGATGGAAAGCCCACCGTTGGCCGGTGTGACGAAGGGTTGCGCCGATCATCAATTGCAGGTAGACGAATATTGTCGTCATGATGCCCATGCGGCGGAGTTTGTCCAATCGCGCCGACTCTGCAGGCGGCACACGGACCCTTTCAACGGGAGCCGTCAAGACGGCCAGGCATACCAGAAGGGTGAAAAATGTTTGCCCGAGTGTCGCATGCGCCACAGAAACTAAAGAGGGGAGATGCATCAGCACGGTGAGGCCTCCCAGTAGCGCCTGAGCCAACACCGCGGCCACCGTCCATCCGGCTAAGATGTTGATGCCACGCCCGAGCTTACTTCGCCAGATCCAGATTGCCAATACAAAGGTCAGAAGACCCACGCCGCCGGCGATCATCCGATGGCCATGCTCAAAGAACACACCCCCGACCATAGGCGGAAAAAATCGTCCAAAGGAAAGCGGCCAATCGGGTACGGCAAGCCCTGAACCCGTGCTCGTAACTAAGCCTCCGGCGACGATCAGCACAAAACCGCAAACAGCGACGAAAACGGCATACTTGTGAACGGATGGCGTCATGCAGATTGGTTCTGCGGGATCCAATCGGTTTGGCTCTGATCCGGGCGGCCGTATTCATAGGGGCCGTGATGAACGGTCGGAAGGGGGTCGAAGTTGTAGAACGGCGGAGGAGAAGTCGTGGTCCACTCCAAGGTGTTGGATTCCCAGGGATTGTTCGGGGCTTTCTTCCCCCTGAATAAACTCCAGAAAAAATTGATGACAAACAGGATCTGTGTCGCGAAAAGCAAAAATGCGCATATCGTCATGAAGGTTCGAATCGGCTGAAGCACAGCCAGTTGCGGATAAACCGCATAGTCAAAGAGCCGCCTCGGTTCTCCTTTTAATCCCAGAATGAACATCGGATACATCACCAAGTTGAAAAAGATAAACGTGAGCCACACATGGATCGTCCCCAAGGGTTCGTTCATCATCCGGCCGAACATCTTGGGAAACCAATAATACAGCGCCCCAAAGATACCGAAGAGCGCCCCGCCGACCATCATGAAATGAAAATGGCCGATAACAAAGTAGGTATTGTGCACGAAGATATCCACAGGCGTCGAGGCCAGAAAGATTCCCGTGAGGCCGCCAATGATGAACATCGAAATAAAACCGACGGCGCACCACATCGGCGGCTTAAAGCGGATATTGCCTCGCCACATCGTGCCCAACCAGTTGAAGGTCTTGATCGCGGAGGGCACGGCGATAACCATGGTGGACATCATGAACGCGGTACCCAGGGTAGGATTCATTCCGCTGACAAACATATGATGGCCCCAGACGACGAAACTGAGCGTGGCGATCCCTAAGAGGGAATAAACCATCATCCGATAGCCAAAGATCGGACGCCGGCAGAAAGTGGACATGATGTCGGAGATGATCCCCATCGCCGGCATGATGACGATATAAACCTCGGGGTGACCAAAAAACCAAAAGAGATGCTGCCAAAGCAGGGGCTGCCCCCCGTTGCGCTCCAAGGTGTTCCCTCCAATGATGAGACCGGCCGGGAGGAAAAAGCTTGTCCCCGCTACGCGGTCCATCAAGAGGCACGCCAAGGCCACCGTCAACGATGGCAACGCCAGCAGCAACAGAATGGCCGTTATGAACACCCCCCAAACGGTCAACGGCATCCGAAACATGGACATCCCGGGCGCCCGCAGGTTCAGAACGGTGGTGATAAAGTTGATGGATCCAATGATCGATGAAGCTCCCAAAATGAGAATGCTGATAATCCAATAGGTCTGACCCGTTGAATCCACCGCGCTTAAAGGCGCGTAGGCAAACCAACCAGTTTTGGCCGCTCCCCCCGCAAGCCCGAAACTAGAGAGCATCACCAAGCCGGAGATCAGATAAATCCAATAGGACATCATGTTCAACCGCGGAAAGGCCATATCCTCCGCGCCTATCATCAGGGGGACGACGTAGTTGCCGATGGCCCCGACCAACAGCGGGATGACCGCAAAAAAGATCATGATCGTCCCATGCATGGTAAAAAGCATATGGTAGTAGTCTGGAAGCATCACCCCTCCTGGCATCCCTTGAGGGGCGATGCGCCCCATAAAAGGGAGCGGTTTTCCTGGGAACCCCAATTGCCATCGGAAAAGCAGCATCAAGGAGCCTCCGAGGACCAAAAAGGCCAGAGAAGTGAACAGGTATTGCAAACCGATGATTTTATGATCGGTTGAGAAGATCCATTTCCGAATAAATCCCTGCGGAGGCTGGTGGTGAGTAACGGCTGAATGAGAATCGGTGATCATGTTCAAACTCCTAGAAGGCCGCCGCTTTGGCGCTGGCCAGCCACGCCTCATAATCCTGAGGCGTGTCCACGGTGATCTGGCCCTTCATTTGGTAATGGTTGGTGCCGCAGAACTGAGTGCAACGAATATCATAGGTGCCTAACTGCGTGGCCTGCAGCCAGACCTCCGAGGAAAGTCCCGGGACAGCATCTTGATGCACCCGAAAATCAGGAAGGTAAAAACCATGGATGACATCTTGCGAACTGACATCAAATCTTACGGGCTGGCCCATCGGGATGTGAAAGGAATTCTCGACCGTAATATCGTCATCCGTTCCGAACACATGGTCTGGCCCCGCATAGGTGAAATGCCAAAGCCACTGTTCGGCTTTCACATGAATCACTAAGGGATTGGCGGGAAAAGCCCTGGGATCCCGCAGCGCAGACCACAAGGATTGGCTGGCGAATCCCAAATAAATTAGGATGGCCGCCGGGATAGCCGTCCAAATGATCTCAGCCGTCGGATTTCCGTGACTATAGAACCCCTTCCGTCCTTCACGATGGCGATACCGAATACTGAAAAATATAAGCGCGGCTTCGGTGAGAACGAAAACGATCCCCGTGATCAACAGAATTAGATTGTAGAGATGGTCAATAGACGGGCCCAAAGTCGAGACAGAAGGCGCCAGCAGCCAACCGGTTAAAAATTTCATGGAGAGTTCCTTATATCAAATTCTGAAGTCTTCTCTCAAACGACCCACTCCCTGATCACGAGGGATCGCCAGACCAGAGGGGTGGGATTACATGGGAAAAGTGGCTTGCAGATCTTCAAGCAAAAGGTCTGTGGTACGGCCCGAATGGACATCCACATCGATAATCTGCTGCATGGGTTGAAACTCCATGCGCCCCTCGGAGCTTTTCCCTCGGGGAATCCACCCTTCATGCCAAGCCCGGAGGGTGTAGCGCCCCGGCGGTACATCGGCCAGAGTAAACCGCCCGGTGGCATCGGTCACCGCGACGTAGGGATGCTCCGACACATAGATCCAAGCTCTCATCCAGAGGTGCCGGTCGCAATTCACTTGATACAAACCCGGAATGATCAACGGGCGGCGAACGGGGGATCCGCCAGATGGCAAATCAACATTAAAGATCGTTAGTTCCTGCGATAAAGCATGAACATTATGGAGGGCCGGATCGTTATTTTTCAAAACGAGATTGACGTTTTTGGAGACCCACTGTACGCGGGGGCGAAACACACAGTTTTCATTGACCAATTGCGCCGGAGACCGTGGGGCGGGTTTCCCTCGATGGATCTCCAGAATAATAAGCACATTCTGAATTCCTCGGTTTTCTTGTTTCACCAAAAGGTGATCCTGCGCGATGCCGTGGGGACAATTCGGTTCATCACGGTTGGTGTACATCGCCGCCGGCGCCGTCTCACCGGGGAACTTGACCAGGCCGGTGATTGTCCCCCCATCGGTCACATCGACGGGTTCGTAATCGGCAACAACCCTCTCAGAGAGCAGAATGCAGAGCGCAGAGATAAGAAAAAGGATCCTTATACCCTCTCTGCGTTCTGACGTCTGAGTTCTGAGTTGGTTGTTCAGGGTGCTTTTTCGATGTACTGCCATCCGGCGAGATAAATACCGGCCCAGCACTGGATGAGACCGCCTAAAAACAACGTCGCTGTGACATGAGCGGGGATGTTCGGGACCCACAGCCATTGATTGATGCAGGCGGGAACAGTCATCAAAAACCACGCCAGCGTTCCCATGAGTAAAGCGGTTTTGGGACCGGGACCCAGACGCGGCCGCGCCAAGGCATACAGCCACGTCAGAACAAAACCAATCCCCAGATCCTGCAGGAACAAGAGGGGAATCGTGTACGGACGGAGATCCATCAATTGTCCTTGAAGGTGTAGGGTATGCCAAAAGCGGCCCAAAACCAGGTGGTTGATCACAAAATCCAGACCGAATATCGCCAAGCCCGCCAGTAAAGCACCCGTCCAAATGCGGTTCCAGTTCATCGTGCCGATTTTATCTTCGGCACAGACGGCTGTCAACGCGCGCCGATGGCGGAATCAGACGGCGGGGGACCTTCGAACAAGGTGGCGGGGATCTGGACGCCATCCGCGATGGCTTTTTCGATGAAAGGAGGGATAAAACCTGTGTGGCGGAATTCCGCCCGGCCACTCACGGGATGACGATTCAGGACGTAGATGTCATTCACGACGATGGAACCCGGTTCTGTTTCCGATACGGCCGTTACGGAGCTGAGCAAGCGCGCCCCGTCGGGGGTGCGAACCATATGGACAATCATATCAATCGCCCGTCCAATTTGCTGCCGGATGGCCAGAAGAGGAATCTCATACCCCGACATCAACGCCATGGTCTCCAGGCGCGAAAGCGCATCCCGAGGGGAACTGGCATGAATCGTGGCCATGGAACCATCGTGCCCGGAACACATCGCTTGGAGAATATCGAGGGCCTCGCCGCCTCGACATTCGCCCAGAATAATACGGTCCGGTCTCAGATGCAGGGAATGCGCGACCAAATCACGGGTGTCGATCGGCTTTTCACCCCGACCCTGGTAGACTGTTTCCATCTGCAGCCAATTGGGATGTGGCAAAGATATCTCGAAGGTATCCTCAATGGTTACGATCCGCGTATTGCGCGGGATAAGCGCCGCCATCGCATTGAGTAGCGTGGTTTTCCCCGTGCTGGTACCACCGGCGATTATCATATTCAACCGAAGATGAATGGCCAGCCGTAAGAATTCCGCCATCGGCGCGGACATCGTCCCCTTCTTGACGAGTTCTAAAAGGTCCCACGTCCGGAAGCTGGGGCGGCGGATGGTGAAAGAAGGAACCGGCGTCACGGGAGGCATCGTAATGGTCATGCGCGAGCCGTCATTCAGACGGAGATCCATCAAGGGCATTTGGGGACTTAAATTCTTTCCCGAAACGGCGAGAAGTTGCCGGATGACCCGCAAGACTTCTCCCTCATTCGGGAAGCGCCTCTCCAATTGGATCAGTTTCCCGGCTTGTTCGATGAAAATTTTGCCCGGGCCATTGACCATAATCTCCGACACATCGGGCGATGCCAGATAGGGCGCAATTGGTCCGAAATCTTCTATCATAGGCATAAGGTTCGCTCAAGCATATAGAGCCTTCATCAAAAATGCAATAGGAAATAAGGGTAATTCTTTTGAGTCTTTCGTCTCAGGGTCCAGTGACCCAATTGGAACCATCGACCTGCCATCATTTCGGTGTATGTGGCGGGTGTGTCTGCCGTCCAAATAGCGATGGCTTCCTCGCGCCCGCCCCCTATGCCGAAGAACTCGCTGCGAAAGAAGACCGGGTTAAAAAACTACTTTCGTCCTTTGAAATAGGCGAATGGCGAAGCATCAAGGCTTCCCCGGAGTCCTGGTTCTACCGGAATAAGATGGAACTGGCCTTTGGACCGCCTCTCACCCTGGGGTTACGGCAAGCAGGGCGTTTCGACCGCATCGTGGATCTCGAAACCTGCCTGTTGATGTCCACTTCGTGTATGGAAGTCGTGGGTCGAGTGCGGCATTGGGCAGCCACCCATGGGCTATCCGGGTATGATCGGCGCATGCATTGTGGAGATCTGCGCTACCTGATCCTTCGGGAAGGAAAAAACACCGGCGAGCGGATGGCCATTTTGATTGCGCATCCCACGGCCCGCGGCCGAATTTCTATCGACGACCTGCGGGATGAGATCGGATCGCTTGTAAACACGTGCTGGGTCGGATGGACGGACAGTTTGAGTGATGTCGCTCGCACCCAAGAGATGGAGTGCCTTTGGGGTCCCGTCCACATCCATGAGACCCTGGGGCGCCTCCGTTTCAGAATTTCCCCTTATTCCTTCTTCCAAACGAACACTCACGGGACGGAGAAGCTTTATAGCTGGTTGGCCGAATGGGCAGGATCCGAAAATGGCGCACTCCTGGACGTCTACTGCGGTTCCGGAGGGATTGCGCTTTCGCTCGCCACTCACTTTGACCGCGTGATTGGAATCGATTCCAATCATGAAGCGATCCAAGACGCTCAATGGAACGCTGTGCAAAACGGTCTCTTAAATACAGAATTCGTCGCAGGAGACGCCGAGGACTTCTTAAAGAAGCTGCCAAGCTCCAAACTCGCTGTCCAATTGTCTGCTGTGGTGGTAGACCCTCCGAGACCGGGACTCCACCCCAAAGCGCTCCGAGCGCTATTGGACTTGGCCCCTTCCCGGCTAGCCTATGTGTCCTGCAACCCCGAGACACTGGCACGTGACTTACAGGCGCTGGTTCCCTTTTATGCGATTCGAACCGTTCAAACGATCGACTTATTCCCCCACACTCCTCATGTCGAGACCCTGGCAACATTGGAACACCGATGAAAACAACCCATTCAGAATGCAGAAGTCAGAATGCAAAGAGAGGGCCCTTTTCGTATGGAGCGTTGTTTGCCTTCTCTCTGAGTTCTGCATTCTGCGTTCTGAGCTGCGGCCGCCTGTTGGCGGCCGAGGTGCCTGCCCGTCTATTCTTCAGCGATGCGAAAATCAGCTTCACGTTACCTGAGGATTGGACCTTGTCGCCTTCCTTTCCCTACGGGCCACTCTTCACGCAAACTCTACCCGACGGCTCGACGGCTACCATTTCCTGCGCGATCTCGGCCCCTCTGGATCCCGACCATGTCTCCGCGGATGTCCCTACGGGAGTGCTCAGAGAGCTCGCTCAACGCGACTTGACATCGCGGGTGCCCGGCTTTAAATCGATCGTCGATACCGATCTTTCTCTAGGCGGTCACAATGCTTACGCCATCAGCTGGGAAGAATTGAAGGACGGGCAAGTGGTTCAGCATCGTTCCGCGTATTTCTACGTAGAAAACCGTCTCTATGCGGTAGCGCTGGAAGCCCAACGACCCCACTTTGCCGCATTGGTTGGTTTTTTTGATGATTGGTTAAGTTCATTGGACATTCTCTCTCGGAGAGATTCCGGATCTTTGACGCTACCCGCACAGGGTGGTGTGTGGGTGCATCAGACGGGCGGTCTGCGGATATCCATCCCTTCGGCGTGGCTCATCGGAGTCGCCGATGACCGGAGCGTGGGCGCCACCTATGCCGAGGGCAATGCTCACACCGAGCTGACAGCGACCTTGGATAGTTCGTCCCCCGGTGGAAAACCGCTCACCCGCCGCGAGAAAAAAATGGCGCGGATACTCGTGAAAAAAAAGGGCCACCGAATCCTCAAAGAATCCGAGGTCGCCTTCCATAATTTACCCGCTTTTCAAATTCAATACGAGGGAATGCGAGGCGATCAGTGGGTGGATGGGACAGACCTCTACGTGTCCGGCCCGAAAGCCCGCTGGCTTTTCAACATTGAAGGGGATGTATCGCTTTATCATGCGTTGAAGGAACCTTATCAGAAAATTTTGGATCATATCGAATTCCTATGAGTCTTGACTTCCAACAATTGAATGCGCCCCAGCGGGAAGCCGTTCTGCAGACCGAGGGCCCCCTCTTGGTTCTCGCCGGCGCCGGCAGTGGGAAGACACGCGTGATCACAACACGAATTGCTCACCTCATCGAAAAGGGCGTTCCACCCTGGCATATCCTGGCGGTGACCTTCACCAATAAAGCGGCAGAGGAAATGCAGAATCGGGTCAATCAGCTCACGGAAGGGAAAGGCAGCGGAGTGCTTCTTTCGACTTTTCACCGATTCTGCGCCCTCCTGCTTCGCCGCGAGGGCAAGGCCATAGGCCTGTCGCCGCACTACGTCATTTACGATGACCATGACCAGAAGGACCTTATCAAAGATTGCTTGCGTGACCTTAATCTGGATGAGAAAAAATTTAAACCGGGCGTTCTGCTTTCCTTAATATCGCGTTCCAAAGATGAGTTGATCGATGCCAAATCCTATGAGATCCACGCTCTTACCTCTCCCGATCCATTCCGCGCCATGGTCTCCAGCGTCTATCTCCTTTACCAGAAAAAGCTCGCCGCATCCAACGCCTTGGATTTCGGAGACCTCATCCTGAAAAGCGTTGAACTCCTGCGGGACCAACCTGCCATTCGAGAAAAGCACCAAGACCGTTTTCGCTATATCCTTGTCGATGAATATCAGGACACCAACCGCGCCCAGTATGTTCTTACTAAAACGTTGGCGGCCAAATACCGAAACCTCTGCGTTGTGGGAGATGATGACCAATGCGTTTATGTGTGGCGCGGCGCTGACATCCGGAATATTTTGGAATTCGAAAAGGAATACCCGGAAGCGAAAGTGATCAAGTTGGAACAGAACTACCGCTCGACGCCGGTCATCTTGGACGCCGCCTGGCGCGTTGTCCAACACAATAAATTCCGCAAGGAAAAGAAGCTCTGGACGGCGCAGACGGGAGGCGACCTGGTCGCGTCCGACGAGTTCGCCGATGAACGGGAGGAAGCCTTGGCCGTAGCCGCCACCATCCGGGAACATGTCAGGCAGGGCGATGGCGATATGGTCTACGCCGATTTCGCCGTCTTTTATCGCATCAACGCCCAATCCCGCGTGTTCGAAGATGCCCTTCGGCGCATGGAAATCCCCTACAAGATCATTGGTACGGTCCGGTTCTACGAGCGGGCAGAGGTCAAGAACGTACTGGCTTATCTTCGGACGGTGGTGAATCCGGCCGACACGCTCGCCTTAAAGCGCATTATCAATATCCCGGCACGCGCTCTGGGCAAGACCTCTGTAGAGGCGCTGGAGCGTTTTGCGGAGGATCACCGGCTTTCGCTTTTTGAGGCGCTGGCGAGAGCGCGTGAACTGACGGCGTTGAGCGCTCGCGCGCAACGAGCGGCTGTGGAATTCCATACCTTGCTGTCTACGCTGATGGGTAACCGCGATACCCTTCGGGCTCGGGAGATGGCGCAGCAAGTTTTGGACGCCACCGGCTACCTCAAAGGGCTTGAAGAGGAGGAAGATGCCGAATCGCAGACGCGCGCTCAGAACATCCGCGAACTGCTGAACGCCATCGAAGAGTACGAAGAACGCTCGGAAGACAAGTCAACGGCGGGCTTTCTTGAACAGGTCTCTCTGGTCGCTGACTCCGATGAATTGGAGACCGGCCCGAACTACGTCACCCTGATGACCGTTCATCTCGCCAAAGGTCTGGAGTTTCCTTTCGTCATCATGACCGGCATGGAGGAGGGGCTTTTTCCCATCGGGGAGTCCGATTTTTCACAGGAAGAACTGGAAGAGGAGCGTCGACTTTGCTATGTGGGCATGACGCGGGCCAAAAAATGGCTGTATCTGACGTGGTGCGGCAGCCGACGTCTGTTTGGACATTCCCGCTGGAATGCCCCCTCACGATTTATCGAAGAAGCCGGGCTGTCAACATCGCAGCATCAGGCTCCAAGCTCAAGGCCCCAAAATACCGACAGCCTACAGCCTGGAGCCTCGAGCGGTCTCGCAGGACCGGGACATGGCGCCATGGACGCGGGTCTCTGGACGCAATTTGCCGTGGGTGTGCGGGTACGTCATCCGGAATTTGGAGAAGGAAAAATCATCGAAAAAATCGGCTCCGGCGAAACTCTCAAAGTCGTTGTCCTTTTCGATTCCGGGCAGTGGAAGAAACTTTTGGTAAAATACGCGAACTTAGAACAACTATGACGGCGAAAATTACGAAGGAAGACGTAGAGCACGTCGCCCGGCTGGCACGTCTGGCGCTGACCGAGGAAGAAAAAGAGCGCTATACGGCACAACTGGAATCCATTCTCGAATACATTGGCCAGCTCAACCAGTTGGACACAAAAGACGTCCCTCCCACAACCCACGTCCTTCCTCTGCGCAATGTTTGGAGAGAAGACCAAACGGACCCTGAACGCTTCGGCGATCGGAGAGCCATTTTGAAAAACGCCCCAGAAGCAGAAGGTCCATTGTTCAAAGTGAAGAAAGTTATTGAATGAAAAACGAGAGTAGTAGACGAGGCGCCGGTAACGGGGAGCAGGTGTGGAAAACTTCTAAATTCGTCATTCCCCGCGGTCGCTGACGGAGGATGACGGACAATGACAGCAAACCCATGAGCTTCACCCAACTGACCGCCGCCGAGATCGTCCGCAAAATTCACGCCAAAGAATTCACGGCGGAAGCCGTCACCATGGCCTATCTGGATCGGATCCGCCTCCTTGACCTGCAGATCCACGCGTTTAACGAGGTCTTTGCGGATCGAGCCCTGGAGCAAGCCAAGGCCGTTGATGCCCGCTTGGCCCGAGGCGAGACCGTAGGTCCGTTGGCCGGCGTGCCTGTTGCGGTCAAAGATAATCTCTTGATCCGGGGAGAGCACTGCACCTGCTCGTCCAAGATTCTGCAGAACTTCGTTGCCACCTATGACGCCACGGTCATTCAAAAACTACGCGAAGCCGGTGCGGTCTTCATTGGTCATACGAATCTGGATGAGTTCGCCATGGGTTCTTCGACTGAAAATTCTGCTTTGCAAGTGACGCGTAATCCCTGGGATTTAACCCGCATCCCCGGCGGTTCTTCCGGAGGCAGCGCTGCGGCGGTGGCAGCGCGGATGGCGCCGCTCGCGCTGGGGTCTGACACCGGAGGATCGATTCGACAACCCGCCGCCTTGTGCAGTGTCCTCGGATTCAAACCGACCTATGGCCGCGTGTCGCGCTTCGGTTTGATCGCTTTCGCTTCCTCACTCGACCAAATTGGCCCCTTCGCCACCAACGCAGAAGACGGCGCGCTTCTGCTCCGAGTCATAGCCGGACACGACGAGCAAGACTCCACCGTCGTTCACCGCCCTGTTCCAGACTATAACGTCAGTATTCAGAAGGACGTAAAGGGACTTCGCGTTGGACTTCCCAAGGAATACTTCATTGACGGGATGGATAAGGAAGTAGACGCCGCGGTGCGGCAGGCGGTTAAGGAGTTGGAAGGTCTGGGTGTGACCGTCAAAGAGATTTCTTTGCCGCACACCGAGGCCTGCCTGGCCGTTTATTACATCCTCGCTCCCTCCGAGGCGAGCGCCAATCTTTCACGCTTCGATGGAGTGCGCTACGGCTACCGGACGCCGTCCAGCAATAACCTCCTAGAGCTCTATGAAAAAAGCCGCGGCGAAGGGTTTGGCCCCGAGGTCAAACGCCGCATCATGCTGGGCACCTACGCCTTATCGGCGGGCTATTACGACGCGTACTACGCCAAAGCGCAAAAGGTCCGGACGTTAATCAAACAGGACTTCGACAAAGTTTTTGAACAAGTCGATGTGATCGTCACACCCACCTCCCCCACACCGGCCTTCAAGATCGGCGAAAAAACGGCCGATCCTCTCCAGATGTATCTGTCGGACATCTTCACCATCTCCTGCAATCTGGCCGGGCTGCCAGGCTTAAGCATCCCTTGCGGCTTCACCCAGGCCAAACTGCCCGTCGGCTTGCAATTTCTGGGCCGGCCTTTTGAAGAGGAAATTCTTTTGCGGCTGGCTCACCATTTCGAACGCGTGACCGATTGGCACAAGCGGGTCCCGCCTGTTTCAACCGTGGCAGGCCAGATCCACCAAGAAGAGGGTTCTGCGACGGCGCCCCGTGCTTAAGGGCAAAGAAAAGGTCCGTTTTGAGTTCTCGGCGGGAGGCATCGTTCAAGATGGGGACCAGCTCCTCATGGTCAAAGTGGAAAACTTGGAACATCAAGTGACTTGGACATTCCCCAAAGGCCATATCGAAAAAGGCGAGAAAGCTCCTGGAGCAGCCCTGCGCGAAGTCGAGGAAGAAACCGGCTACCGATGTGAAATCATCAAACCATTCGAACGCGTCCAGTATTGGTTTAAGCGAGAGGATGGACTGATTAAGAAAACCGTAACGTGGTTTTTGATGAAGCCGGTCGTTAAAACGGGCGTCCCCGACGCCTCTGAAATTTTAGAAACCCGGTGGGTCTCCTTGAAAGAGGCCAAGGTCCTGGCGAAGTACAAGTCGGATAAGAAGCTGCTGGCAAAATTGAAAGGATAAAACGTCATTCCCGCATGTTGTGAGCGGGAATCCAGGTGTTAAAAAATACGGGGATCCCCCGCTGACAACCGCGGGGGATGACGACAAAGATGATGACCTTCGAACCTGTTATTGGCTTGGAAGTTCATGTTCAACTGAAGACGGCGTCTAAGCTCTTCTGCCGCTGTTCCACACTCTTTGGAGCCGAACCCAACAGCCAAATCTGTCCCATCTGCGCCGGCCATCCGGGCGTGCTGCCGCTGCTCAATGAGCAAGCGGTAACCCTCCTGGTGCGAGCCGCCCTCGCCTTAGGTTGCAAGATAACGCCCCACTCTGTTTTCTCTCGCAAACAGTATTTTTATCCGGACTTGCCCAAAGCGTATCAGATTTCCCAATATGATCTGCCGCTGGCGATCGGCGGGCACTTGGACATTTCAGCGCTTAACCACACTCCAAAAACTATCCGCATCCACCGCATTCATTTGGAGGAAGATGCAGGAAAGTTGCTTCACGCGATCGGTGCGCGGGAGCTCGATTACTCTCTGGTGGATTTGAACCGTGCCGGCGTTCCCTTGGCGGAGTGCGTGTCCGAACCGGATCTTTCCTCACCGGAAGAAGCCTACGAGTACTTGACCCAGCTCAAGGCAGTGTTGCAGTACTTGGAAGTTTCGGACTGCGATATGGAGAAGGGATCGCTGCGCTGCGACGCCAACATCTCGCTCCGGCCGGTCGGACACAAGACGCTGGGCACCAAGGCCGAGATCAAGAACCTTAATTCCTTCAAGGCGGTCAAGGAAGCTCTCCATTACGAGATCAAACGGCAGATGGAAGTCCTGAACACGCAGGGGCGTATCGTCCAAGAAACGCGATTGTGGGATGAAGCCCGGGGTATCACGGCGAGCATGCGCTCCAAAGAAGAAGCCCACGACTACCGCTATTTTCCTGAGCCGGATTTGGTTCCCATTGAATTGGACGAAGCGTTTTTGTCGCCCATCCGAGCCGCGCTCCCAGAGCTTCCAGCCCAGAAGAAAAACCGCTTTATGACCGCTTACGGGCTTTCCGATTACGATGCCAACGTCCTCATCGGGGACAAGGCGCTGGCCCAGTATTACGAAGCCGCTATGGCCAAGGTCTCGCCCGAGGCTGCGAAACCTCTGTGCAATTGGGTAACGACCGAGCTCATGGGCCAGTTGAACGCCTCCAGCAAGACCATCCAGGAATCACCCGTTTCTCCAGAACATCTGGCGGAACTTGTCAGCCTAATCCAGAAGGGCACTATCTCCGGCAAGATGGCCAAGGATGTCTTCGGGGAGATGTTTGAGACCGGGGCTGCCCCGGAGAAGATCGTTCAGGCGAAGGGGCTTGTCCAGGTCGGCGATGAGACCACCATAGCCCAATGGTGCGAGGAAGCTATCGCAGAGAACCCTAAAGCCGTCCAAGAGTACAAAGGCGGCAAGTCCACCGCCATCGGCTCCCTGGTGGGGGTCGTCATGAAGAAGTCTCAAAAGCGCGCCAACCCCCAACTCGTCAACCAAATCCTGCAGAAGAAACTGGCTGATAAATAGTATCCCCTAAGTCCCTTGCTTGGCGTCTTATCGAAAAGGCACAATAAGCCTATGCGGACCTTTCTAAGATGGAGCTGGGGCATTCTCTTGTTAACGGTTTTCATGCCTTGTGGGGCAACGGAAACGGCTTCTACGTTTGAACAGGCCCTCCGGTTTTACCGTAACGATGATCTGAAATTCCAGCTGAAAGTCCCGAAACATTGGATCGAAATCGATTCGAATTCCATGGTAGGGTTTAGACGCCTGAAGCACGGGCCGAGCGCGGCCATCGGTGTTCTCCGCCGCGCGGAGAAAAATCTTTCGATCGGAGAGGCGGCCCGCCGGGATTACATGGCTTGGGAGCATCCGAAAGATTGGAGTCAGCATCTGATGAAAGTCGGCGACCATCCAGCGATGGAAGTTGAAGCAACGGTCGAAGAAGCCGATCGGTCTCCGGGGAGGCCTTCCCCGGGTGGCCCCCAACATCTCAATGTATATTACGTCGAGGCTTATGAGGGCTATTTTGTGATCGAGTGCTTGGCTCCCGCGAATCAGTGGCCCCAGCAAAAAGCACTCTTCAAAACCATCGTACAAAGCTTCGACATTCTCTAAAGCATCCTGGGCCCACGAGTTCTTAGCGATCGAGAGATCGTGGTGAACGAAGCCCGGCAACGCCCCGCACGCTCCGGCGGCGGTGCCCGTGGAGGTAGCGGCGGTCGTGGCGGATATGAACGCCAGGCACACTATTAATTAGCATCACCCTAGGCAAAAAGCTTGCCAATAAAAACCCTTCGAGAAATCGAGGGTTTTTTATTGACCTCAGAACTTTATTGCTGAGCACGCAAATATGAGACAAACTTATTGTCTAACGGAAATTCATGATGAACACGCTAAAAATACGCAGAGGATTCACTCTCATTGAGTTGATGATCGTCGTCGCCATCATAGGTATCCTCGCCGCTATCGCCATTCCAAAGTTTTCAGAGTTGATCATCAAAGGAATGGAAGCCGACACAAAAGGAAATCTGGGAGCCATCCGGTCAGCTCTCACCATTTACTACTCCGACACGGAAGGATGGTATCCCATCGATACCCTCGGTGGCACGAATGGCAGCCTCACAACAGGTAGCAAGTATCTGAGCAATATTCCACCCGCGAAGTTCCCACAGGTGACCGGGAATAATCCCGGCCATCCTGACAGTTCAGCCGTTGATGCAATTCATATAAACGGGGATGACAACGCTGGCTGGGCCTATGATAACGTTTCAGCGGATCCCAATTGGGGCCGGATTCTCGCGAACTGCACTCATTCGGACTCCAGAGGCAATCTCTGGACCTCGTACTAAGTTATCAGGTTTGATTGCGGCCGCTCATATTTTGATAGTTCCACATTACTAACTGTCTCAATGCTCCAGCCGAAAAACTACAAAAACCGTTGATAAATCGAGGGTTTTTTGTCCCATAGCCCATAAATAGCTTCTTAATAGTTTCCATATTTAATTTAACACAGAATTCACATTTCCGAAACCCAGCCGTAACACATGGAACGCATACTCAATCCTAAGAGGAATGATGAGCGAACGACAGGTTCATCAATGGTTCTGGGCGGGTTGCATCAGTATGGCGGTGATGGTACTGGTCAAGCTTCCCGCGCACGCCGAACATGTGGATTTCACTTCTCAATTGAAGAGTCAGGAAACAAAGTACAAAACGCCTGAGGATATGTTTTCGATGATTCCCTTTATAGGTCAGATCCCTCGCACATTCCTCATTGGGGATGGGTACCATTTCAAACTATCGGGTCAAGAATTGCGTATCGACCACATGGGCACACGGTCCAACTCACCAGCAGGTAAACGGAATTGCCTCATTAGCTTAAACTTCGCTGCTCCAACAGCCTTCTTCGGCTCCAGTCTGGAGCTTCCTCTTTTCCATGCTGAATCCTTCCATATCGCCGATTGGGAAAGGAACTCCATGGGGGATTATGTGCTCCATCTATCCAAGGACTCCGCCGTCGAACATCCCACGATCGGCCTGAAAGCCAGCGCCCGCTTCTAAACCGCCGCCCAACCGCTCTGCTATAATCAAAAGGGAAGTTTTTTCACGCATCATGCGATCCAACACGTCAAAACCGAAGGGCCCAAGACGTCGCCGGCCGCTCCGTACCCCGGGACATCGAAATAGACTCATTCCCGCATCTCGTTCAGAGCCCCGTCTGACGGCTGAAGAGATACAAACCGCACAGATCTTCCTCAACTCCATCGTCGAAAACATTCCCGACATGATTTTCGTTAAAGACGCCAAAGAATTGCGCTTCGTCCGGTTCAATAAGGCCGGAGAAGAGCTGCTCGGTTATCCTCGGCAGGAGCTGATCGGTAAGAACGACTACGATTTTTTCCCCCAACAGGAAGCAGACTTCTTCACTGCCAAGGACCGCGCGGTCCTTCAAGGGCACATGCTTGTCAATATCCCCGAAGAGCCGATCCATACCAAATACAAGGGAAAACGCATCCTCCACACGAAAAAAATTCCCATTCTCGATAGCCAGGGCAATCCCTTGTATTTACTGGGCATTTCCGAGGATATCACTGAGCGAAAACAATCGGAAGAAGCTCTGAAGACCGCCTATGACAGCCTCGACCAACGCGTTCGAGAGCGCACCGCTGAACTCTCGGTCTCTAACGAGGAGTTACGAGCACAGATGGAGAAGCGCCGGCGGGTGGAACAAGCGTTAAGAGAAAGCGAAGAGCGGTATCGCTCCTTGGTCTCGGCCTTGGCCGAAGGCGTCATCATGGTGGATGCCGAAGGCAAGATCCTTGCGGTTAACCCTAGTGCGGAGCGCATCATGGGACTCACCGCCGACGAAATCCGCCGGCGCGGAACGCTGGATCCACGCTGGAAACCCCTGCGGGAAGACGGCTCACCCCTTCCTCCTGAGAATTTCCCTACCGCGATTAGTCTGCGAACGGGACAACCGGTGCTGAATGCCACCATAGGCATCCGCCGGGCAGACGATGACGCCTTGATCTGGCTCTCAGGCAATATCCAGCCGCTTTTTCGACCGAAGGAAAATCAGCCTTATGCGGTAGTGGCCTCCTTCTTTGACGTCACGGAACGCAAAAAGGCTCGCACTGCTCTGGAAAGCTCCCTTTCCCTGCTGCGCGCGACCCTGGAATCCACTGCGGATGGCATCCTTGTAGTTGACGCGGCCGGAAAAATCACCAGCTTCAACCATAATTTCTCCGAAATGTGGCGGATCCCATCGGATATTTTAAACTCAAGAAATGACAAGGAAGCTCTGACGTTTGTGCTGGACCAGCTCAAAGAGCCAGAGGAGTTCCTGTCCAAGGTCAACAAGCTCTATGCCCATCCCGAGGCAGAAAGCTTCGATGTCCTAACCTTTAAAGATGGCCGCGTTTTTGAGCGATACTCCAAGCCGCAACGCGTGGGAGACCGTTGTCTGGGGCGGGTGTGGAGCTTCCGAGACATCACGGAACGCCGACGCGCGGAAGCGGAGATTCGCCAGTTCACGGGACAACTCGAGCAAAAGGTGACGGAACGCACCGCGGAACTCATGAACGCTAACCAAGAGTTGGAGGCGTTCAGTTATTCCGTCTCGCACGACCTGCGGGCCCCCTTGCGAGCGATCGAGGGTTTCGCCCAG
>Ga0207106_1079_pt1 | contig 19083 bp, 19 predicted proteins | sample Alteio_BWMinHeat_78_FD_153535 | JGI IMG/M metagenome (GOLD analysis project Ga0207106, IMG submission 153535) | Enriched cells from forest soil in Barre Woods Harvard Forest LTER site, Petersham, Massachusetts, United States -... | ecosystem: Environmental > Terrestrial > Soil > Temperate forest >...
TTGTATTCAAAATAATTTCCGCGGAAAATATTCGGACGGCTAAGATATACTGCTGTAGGCCATGCATAGTTTTGAATGATCACCACTTTGGCATCCTGCTGGTTAAATATATTTATATTGCTATTCAACGTGACAGCCACATTTACTTTTTGGTAGGTCTGGAACCATTTTGCATTGAACGGTTGCTGAACCTGGGCCGCAATTGCTGCTTTGTTGTCAACTACCAGGAAGCGCCTGGTGAAAACAAGTTTTGATGTGTCCCCGTCTAAAAAAAACTTTTAGTAAATAATTACCCGAACGTGTGGGGATGCAATTACGATCAGGCAGTACAGCCTGGTAATGTGTGTAGCGTGTGAGGGCAATAGAGGAGTTCCTGTAATTGCCGATACGCACATTTTGAAAACCGCGTATATAATCAAATGATGTATAGGAAGATTGTGTCCAATCAGCATTGCATAACAGGTATGAATAATAATAATTTTTTACGTCGGCATCGAGATCATCAAAATCAAGTTCAAATTGTTCTCCACTATTTAACGTCATCACAGGATAACTATAAATATCACCACTCTTGGTAAGGGTAGCAGAGCGAATATTGGGTTTATAAGTATGATCAGGTATCTGTGCCCGAAGTGCAGCTACTAATAACAACGAACAAATTGCAAGGGTAAACTTCATGAAGATGATTTTACGAATAAAACTATTTATTTATAGTATTGTGAAATTCCGAAAAAAAAAGGACAAATCTTTTTTACCAACTTATTTTTGTCTTTAATCTTTCGATAAGACAAACATTTAAAAGTGAAGGTTGCAAGCTTTATAGCCAATCGTATTGCATTTAACCGGCAAAGATCTTTTTCACGATTCATCATTCGTCTTTCTATCGTTGCAACAGTCATTAGTGTAGCCGTAATGATCGTCACGCTTGCCTTCACAAATGGGTTCCAGGAAACGGTAAGCCAGAAGGTTTTTAGTTTCTGGGGACATATTCGCGTACAATATAAACAACCTCTTAAAGCAAGCATCGCAGAGGAAGAACAAATTGAAAAAAACGATACCATTGCAAAGGCCATTCAACAAAATCAAAACGTGGTCAGCATTCATCCTTTTGCTACCAAATATGCCATTTTAAAAACAAAAGAAGAAATGGAAGGTGTATTGATGAAAGGTCTTGACAGCAGCTATGACTTTGGTCATCTCAAGCAATTTATAAAACAAGGGCGATGGCTACACTTCAATGACACCACGTACAGCCGGGAAATCATTATTTCCAGCTACACTGCCAATGAATTGAAATTAAAATTAGATGATAAAGTGGTGATCTATTTTATAAGGCCCGACGGATCATTAAGGCCAGACAAATTATCTATCGTTGGCATTTACAAAACGGGAATCGAGGATTATGATAAAACCTTTGCCATCGGAGATATCAGGCTGATTCAAAGATTAAATGGATGGAAACAAAATGAAATTGGTGGTTATGAGATTTTTTTAAAAGACTATCATCAAATGCAAAAAGTTTCTGATGAGCTTTATTACAATATTGAAAAATTTCCTGCAGCGTGGGATACGCAAACCATTAAAGATCTTTATCCCAATATTTTTGACTGGCTCGGCATGCAGGACATTACGAGAAATGTTCTGATCGGTTTTATGGTCGTTGTGGCTGTTATCAATCTTATTACCTGCCTTATTATCCTGGTACTTGAACGCATCCGCATGGTTGGAATTTTAAAAGCACTTGGAGCCAGGAACTGGACCGTACAAAAAATATTTTTGCAGCATTCTACTCTCATCACCATTGTTGGTATTATCGGAGGAGCTTTATTTGGTATCGGCCTTTGCTGGTTGCAGCAACTCACCGGCTTTATTAAACTTGATGAAGAAGCTTATTACATGAGTGAAGCAGCGGTAAAAATCATTTGGTGGCAAGTCGCTCTTATTTGTTGCGGAACTTTATTCGTTTCTTTTCTTGTTTTAATGATTCCATCATTTATTGTAAGAAGAGTACGACCTGTAAAAGCAATACAATTCAGATAAAACGGGGTAGCAAAAAACTATCATCCGTCATCCATCATCTATCATCTAAACATTATCTTCGTCAAAATTTTTTTAAGATGAACTTACATGAATACCAGGCCAAGGAATTATTAAAAAAATATAATGTGCCTGTGCAGGACGGTTTCGCTTGTAGCACTGTTCACGATGCAGAAGAAGCTTATCGCCAGATTAAAACCCAGTTTGGGAGCAGCTTTGCTGTAGTAAAGGCACAGATACATGCGGGTGGTCGCGGCAAAGGAAAAATCAAAGAAACAGGGATCAATGGAGTAAAAGTGGGTAAAAGCCTCGAAGAGATCAGTGATTTTACAAGACAAATTTTAGGTGGCACATTGGTGACTGTTCAAACGGGACCTGCCGGCAAAGTGGTACATAAAGTATTCGTTGCCCAGGATATGTATTATGAAGGACCAAGCGATAGAAAAGAATTTTATTTATCTGTTTTACTTGACCGGGCAAAGGGACAAAACGTAGTAATGTATAGTACAGATGGCGGAGTAAACATTGAAGATGTAGCCCACAATACCCCGGAAAAGATTTTTAAAGAATGGGTTCATCCTTCTGGTGGATTGCAGGCTTTCCAGGCAAGAAAGATCGCTTTCAACCTGGGACTAACAGGCAATGCTTTTAAGAATTGTGTAAAGTTCGTTACCAATTTATATAATGCCTATGTAGGATTAGATTGCTCGATGCTTGAGATCAATCCTCTTTTTAAAGCAGCTGATGATAAAATTGTCGCTGTAGATTGTAAAATGAACCTGGATGAAAATGCACTGATGCGTCATCCCGACCTGTCTGCCATGCGTGATGAAACAGAAGAAGATCCTACAGAAGTAGAAGCAGGCCAGTATAATTTGAATTTTGTGAAGCTCGACGGCAATGTCGGTTGCATGGTAAATGGTGCTGGACTTGCAATGGCAACAATGGATATGATAAAACTTAGCGGTGGAGAACCTGCAAACTTTTTAGATGTTGGTGGAACAGCGAATGCACAAACTGTAGAAGCCGGCTTTAAGATAATCCTGAAAGATGCAAACGTAAAAGCAATTCTTATTAATATCTTCGGTGGTATTGTCCGGTGCGACCGGGTTGCCCAGGGAGTCATCGATGCTTATAAAAATCTTGGCAATATCAGGATTCCGATCATTGTCCGTTTACAGGGAACAAATGCTGAAGAAGCAAAAAAATTAATTGATGAAAGTGGTTTGAAAGTTCAGTCGGCTATATTGTTAAGTGAGGCTGCGGAGCTGGTAAAGAAAGCGGTGGCTTAGATAAATTTACATTACCAGGAAAGTTAACCCGGGTAATTCTGTTGTAAAAAAGCCCCCGAAGAAATATTCGGGGGAATTTTTTTGCAGGCGTTTAGGTATCAATTTAGTTTCATTGGGTTAGGACGCCTGTCGGATTCACAAGGATTGGATTATAACGGGCTTTTCAGACACTGGATTTGGTTGTTTTCTTAGGATTGGTTTTGTTTTTCTTAGGTTTGGTTTATTTGTTTTCACAGGTTGTTTGCTGACACAAAGATGTATTGGTAAAAACCGTAAACAAAATATTTTGCAGTTGTTTTTAAACGGTTAACTGATAATTCTAACTGCATCTAAGCGAATGTACCTATCACTAAAACCCTTTACGGGACTGTATTATAGCTTAGTAAAAATACGAGGTATAACTACAAAAATTTGATTGATTCAAGACTGGAAAAATAGTATGCCTGCATCATCTATCAAAAAAAGGTTTCTTGTTTATAAAAAAATAAGTTGAATTTCAGATATTCATACTATCTCTACTTCATACACAGGGCTGAATAAATAAACTTTCCCGGTTCGTACCTCAATACATTTAAATCTTTTTCTCATCTTTACGCCCTTCTTAAAAATTCTTCCATCATTACATCGGAATATTCCATTCTCAGCGATCTCTTCCACCAAACGTATGTGACTTTTTGCGTCATCATATTTTCTCAACACCCTGATCAGTCCATCTTCCGCACAACTGGTTGCCGCGGGATTTTTTAAAGAACTCAATAACTCCTTTTCGATATCACGGGGAAAAATTTTATTCTGAACGAACTGTTCTAATAATTTTCCATAAATCATTTTCCATTCTCTTCCATGGGACAGAACCTTGTTTCCAAATTGCTCAAAGGCCAGCAAATGTGCCAGCTCATGGAGCAGTGTGATCAAAAAAGAAAATTTATTCAGGTTACCATTCACACTGATCCTGTGATTGGAAAAATTTGTCCGGTGACGATAATCACCAAGAATACTTTTTCGTTCCCGTGCCACCGTAAGATGCACTTTATAAAACTGCAGGTATTGTACAACCGCATCATAGGTATCCGGAGGAAGAAATTTTTGTAAATGATCAAGGGGTGCTTCTTTTTTAGGCATTTTTCTTTTCTTTCAACAGCCTTGTGAGAGCAGATACTTCAATAAATGTATAAACAAGATAGAGGCCCATACAGGCAAATAGGGCTGGCTTGTTTATGTTTTTTCTGAATAAAAAAATATAGATCACTGCCGCGATTAGGGCTATAAAAAGTTTTACCATAATGCTCATGTACACACTGCGTACAAATGCCCGGGCGTTTTCAGATACTAAGCCCCGCTTTGCAAAAAAAAAAGAAAGAAGTGTTGCGGCAAAAAGAACCAGGTTGCCTATAATTAGTACTGACTGATCAAAACCATTTCGCTCCAAAAAACTTTTGTCGGCTATAAACAAACCATTTAATACAACAAAAAAAATGATAATGGGAAGTAAAGGGTTCCTGTTATTTCTTCGCATCTGTATCCTTTTGTTTCGATGTTTCTTTTACAATCTTATAAATAAAACCTGCCAGCACCATTACCGGCAATATTATTACCAGCAAAGGTGCAGAAATTTTTAACCATTTGTCTGCCTTAAGGCCAATGAAAACTGCCAGTCCAAGCCCCACAAATATTTGTGTACCTATACTGGCATAGCGAAGAATATCACTGTAATTTTTGTTACTGGGCTGTTGCTTTGACTCCATTTGTATTATTAGCCATATCCGCTACATTCTTCACGCTGATCTTTTCATTAGTTCCCATGTGGCATTGACCGTTGAATATAGCGGTAGGTTCTACCTGCAATTTACCGGCATAAACATTGCCATTCACTACGCAATCTCCGCGTAATTGCACCAGGTCCTTTGTTTTAATATTGCCGGAAACTTTTCCAACAATATCCGCCTGGTTGCTGGAAAGGTCGCCTTCAACATTTCCGCTGGCGCCAATTACAATTTTTGCAGAACTACTTACATTGCCAACAATGTTTCCGTCTATCCGCAGATCACTGTTGCTGCTAATGTCGCCTTTTAGTGTGGTGCCTGCGCTAATCAGGGTAGCGCCATTGCCACCATTGGTTTTTTCATTGTTCATAATCATTGGAGTTTTGTTTTTAAACATAGGTATTTATAGATTTTCATTTTGGATCGCCACTTTCATAGTCGTGAATCGTGAGACGTCAAACCTGAGAAACTCACGTCTCACCTTTCACGGCTCACGATCACCTAGTCATTTGACTCGTCCTTAGGCAAACTGATCTTGGTTGTATCAAGAGTGACCGTTGCATCGCCCTTTAAAACTTTCTTCAATCCATCTATATAACGTGCCTGGTAGCCGATCTGTTGTTCAAGTGAGTCAGTTCTGTATTTTAATTGCCTGTATTCCCTGCCGATCTTCAGATCATCATAACCCGGTATATAATATTTTAAAGGGGTAAAGACGATCAGGGCAACGGTAAATCCCACGAGGACAACAAATATGGTGCTTAGCATCACATATACACTCAGCCTGGACAACTTAAACGTTACCACCTCTTCATACGTATCATCATTCATTACGACCAGCCTGTAGCGGTTTCGCAGACGTTTAAAAGTGCTGCTTGTATCAAATTTTACCATAAACTAAGTATATGTGCTAAAGATAACAAAAGTGCGGGGAGCGGAGAGCGTAAGAGCGACACCATTTTCAATTTTCCCCACTCTTACGTTCTCCGCTCTCACACTGCCATTGCTGGCATTGTTTTAGAATATAGAATGATTAAATTTTAAACTATGAAGGCAATATTAAAAATTTGCGCAACGATCTCATTTGTGTTCCTATCATATTTCGTAAGCGCACAGGCAGTGGAAAAAACCACTCATGCAGTTAAAAAGACGGCAAAAAAGGTTGGAAACAAAACTGCTGAAGTTGCTTCGAAAGGTAAAGCGACTGTAACCGACAAGGTTTACAAAGATAAAGTAGGTCCCGAAGGCCAGACAATTTACATAGATGGCCACTCAAGATATTACTGGATCGATAAAAAGGGCCATAGAAATTATGTGACAGAGGTTGAATTGAAAGATAAGGTCCGGCAGTAAAAAGTGATCATTTATTGATTAGTATCGGGGTTTCCTTGCAAAAGGGGAAACCCTTTTTTATTTCCTGATAAAGGTCTATCAGGCCGACCATAGTCCTCGATAATTTTTTTTTCATCATCTTTGCTTTGTTCATCATATTTGCAATTTTGAAAAATTAAGTTACATGATTGACCTCTCTAACGAGCTTGCGGTAGGAATTGATATTGGCGGAACCAATACAAAATATGGCATTGTTAACCATCGTGGAGAAATTATGGAGAAAGGGGAATTGAGAACAGATGCTTATCCACATGTAAAAGACTACGTAGATGCCTTGTATAAGGCTTTACAACCCATCATTCAAAAAAATGGCAACGAGGGCTCGATCAAAGGAATCGGCATTGGTGCTCCCAATGGAAATCCTTTCAGCGGCACGATCGAATATGCGCCTAACTTAAGATGGAGAGGAGTAATTCCTCTATGTGAATTAGTAACAGCTAAGTTCAAAATGCCTTCAGTAATTAATAATGATGCAAAATCTGCAGCCATTGGAGAAATGACTTATGGTGCAGCAAGGGGAATGAAAGATTTTATCATGATCACGCTGGGCACAGGAGTGGGTAGTGGCATTGTTGTGAACGGACAGGTTGTATATGGGCATGATGGTTTTGCGGGTGAATTAGGACATACAACTATTCGACCTGGGGGCCGCAAACATTCGGGCACAGGAATGCATGGAACCCTGGAGACATACGCTTCAGCAACCGGCATTGCCATCACAGCCAATGAAATGCTGGATGAAGATCCAAAAGCTAAAAGTGTTATGCGCAAGTATAAGCGGGAAGAAATTACTGCAAAAATTGTGGCAGAAGCGGCTGAAAAGGGCGATAAAATTGCGGAGGAAGTTTATCGTTTTACGGGACAGATTTTAGGCGAAGCTCTTGCAAATTTTATTATGTTCTCTTCACCGGAGGCCATCATACTTTTTGGCGGTGTTATTAAAGCAGGCGATCTTATCTTAAAACCAACAAAAGAACACATGGAAAAAAACCTGCTCCCCATTTTTCAAAATAAAGTGAAACTTGTTTTTAGTGAATTAAAAGAAGCAGACGCCGCTATATTGGGAGCCAGTGCGCTTGTTTGGGAAATGAAGCAGGACATTGCGAGTTAGTTTATAGTTATCAGGGATATTATTAATTATTCATTATTCATTGTACACTGCTGCCCCCGTAATTTTTAAATCATTTTTCTGCTGCGTGTATATTATAAGTTGCCAATTGTCATTTGAAATTTCATCAGGAACAGAAATTTCAAAATTCATTTTTTCTTTTGCCGGCTGTTCAAAAAATGTTCTGACCACATTTGTATGAGATAATTTTGCGCCATGATTTTCTCCTGCTTTTACGTTCACTTCTGCATGCTTTTGCACAACTGCAGCCAGCAGGTCGCATCTTTGCCAATCGCCTTCCAAATGACAGATCACTGATAATTTATTGTTTTCTTTTTTTACATCATCAATTGTTGGTTTCACAGTGGCATTTTCTTTCAGTAATTTTTTAATATCATTTTCAGCGGCTGACCGGTTACTTCCTACTAATTCATATTCTCCGTTGATGATTAATTGTGGTGTATAAATACTTTCCAGTTTAAAATGTTGTCCGTAATCTTTTTGACGATCAGAAAATTCCGAATGGCTGAACGGATCTTTCCATCCAAGATTATTCCAGTAATCAACATGAAAGGATAAGGGAATAATATTGGCATCAAGACCTTCTAATTGCGGAAGCAAGCGATCTGCCGGCGGGCAGCTTGAACAACCTTCGGAGGTAAATAATTCAAGAACAGCAAAAGAGGTATATGGTTTCCTTGTTTGAATGGATTTTTTATTATCGTGATTATTTTTTTTCACAATTCCAAAAACGGCCAGGCCGCAAATAATAATAATAATGATAAACCATTTCATATAATGCAAGCTACAAAATAGATTTGTTCGATATGCCAGGAAAATGATAAAAAGCCTTCTTGAAAAAGAAGGCAGTTGGATGTTCAATATTTGAACATACCTATTGACGATTGCTTGTATGATTATTTGCCATTTAATTATGGGCAGCTGATATTTAGTCGGAATAAATGAATAAGATGGAAACAAATTGAAAAAAAACCTTCTCATAAAGAGAAGGCTTTTGCAGTGTGTAAATGACTGCTTTTAAAACTTTACAAATAGAAGTTAAAAAAATTGATAGCTTAACCCTACCTGACCGTGTATTGATAGCAGTCACTTGTAAGAACTGTTGCCAGGCTTGTTGCATCTATGACCTGGAAATGAATATCGAATGATGTTCCCCTTGCAACGGCTGACACATTCCGCCATAATTCTTCACTGCCATTACCATGAGCATCAGTCAGGATTGACTGAGGCGTTAAACCTTTGCCGAGTGTAAGCCATGATGTGCTGGTACAATTGCCATCAACAACATTGGGAGCATCAACTGCACGCTGCAGCAGGTATTCATGGTTCGGGATAAGATTTACAACGCTTGTTTCAAGCGTAATTATCCTGGCAGTGTCGGGATCCTGACGAAATTTAATAAACCCGAATTGTTTTTCCTTGGTATTGCCGTTCAAAACAACATCGAGATTATAACAGGGGCCGGTTGGATTAGTATGACCAATGGTACAAGCCAGTTCTTCGTGTTGTGGATTTTTAACGCAGGAATTCAGGCTGAGGATGATTAAAGCATTTGCAATAAGCATCGGGAATAATATACGTTTCATCTTTAAAAAAGTTTAGATTAAAAAATTTGTTTCGATTGCTGAGTTGAAAATAGCTTACAAAATTGCCCTACCTCAGCGCCACAGAGTAGTTGGTAAAAATTAACTGGTAATTCGTCGAAACGAGTCAGTAATCAGAGCTAAACGGTAAAGGGAACATCCCTGTAAGGGCGGATAAAAGATTCTTTCTAATTATAATTTTTAGTTGGCCGATTTTGCCCCTGATTGGTAAATCAAAATAATTTGCTGAATCGCCTGCGGTCAGCACCACAGATTGGTAATCAGAACCCGGCGGTAAGTGGAAAAAATATTCAGTAAACGTTGATCATGGAAAGATAGGAAAACGTCAGCTAAGGACAATGAAATATAAAAATGATCAGAACCATTTCATCAAAGCATCTTTCCGGCTGCGGGATACATTCACGGTTGAGCCATCACTCGTGACGAGATACCCGCCTTCACCGCGCACATATTTTGTTACTTCATTCAGGTTCACGATCCATGAATGATGCACACGGATGAAGAAAGAAAAATCCTGCAACTGTTCTTCCATTTCTTTCAATGTCCGGCATGCGGTTATTTTATTTTTATTTTTCAGATAGAGGTGCGTATAATTATCATCTGCTTCGCAACGAATCACCTGTTCGACAGAAATTAATTCAAAACCCTCAGAAGTGGGTACAGCAATTTTTGTAAATCCGGTTTCTTTATGTTGTATTTGATCAATCAGCATCCGGAACTGCTCTGCTGATGGTGTCATTTTACGTACTTCTACCCTATGCACCGCCGCTGCCAGTTCTTTTGGATCAATTGGCTTGAGCAAATAATCCAGTGCGCTAAAACGAATGGCTTTGATGGCATACTGATCGTAGCTGGTTGTGAATATAATCGAGAAAGATATTTCTTTAAACTGTTCAAGCAATTCAAATCCATTCATCAGGGGCATTTCAATATCGAGGAATACAAGTTCAGGGTGAAACTTTTCGATTACTTCCAGTCCTTTTTTTGCAGAGACACATTGCTCTATTACCTCCACTTCAGGACAGTAATCACTCATCAGCATATTCAACGTGTCCAAACAATGAACTTCATCGTCTATCAGAATTGCTTTAATCATATATAACAGGCATTTTAATGATCACTTCGGTGCCGGCTGCCGTTCCATCTGCGTTTATCAGGTCATTTATTGTTATAGGAGACTCATTGCCTTTTGAACTTTGCATCATGGCGATCCTGTCGGCTGTAATCCGCAGCCCCATTGATTTGTGTTTGGTAGCTGATTTGCTTGCCAGTTCTGCTGCCTTTTTTCTTCCAATGCCATCATCTGTTATCTTAAAAAACAAATGATCACTTTCCTGAGATACTTCAATATCTAATTCTCCCTTCTCTTCCTTATGCATTAGTCCATGCCAGATAGCATTTTCCACATAGGGCTGAATGATGAGGGGTGGAACTTTCAATACTGAAATATCAAGATCGTTTGGGATAGAAATTTTATAATTGAAATGGTAATCAAAACGCAGCGATTCCATCTCGAGATAAAGTTCCAATGATTCCAGTTCACTTTCCAGGGTAATTAATGAGTTTTGTGAATTCTGCAATATCATTCTCATAAGCCTGGAAAATTTTATAAGATATTCAGAAGCTTGTGCACGATTATTCTGCAAAATAAATCGGTTAATAGAATTGAGTGAGTTGAAAATAAAATGCGGATTCATCTGCGTACGCAGAGCCAGCATCTCAAGTTCGAAAGCTTTGGTTTGAAAATCTGATTGCTTTTTTTCGTTTTCAATTTTCTCTATTTCCCATGAATGATGTAAACGGGCTCTTTCCAGTTTTTCATTTTTTCTTTTTAAGTCAATAATCCCATAAACACCAAACCCGAGTGCAAATAACACAACAACGCAGCCTATAAGAATATTCCTTATTACTGCGTTTTTCCGAATGCTGCTTTCTTTAAGTTTATTGTCTTTATTAAGAGCTGCTATTTGTGCCTGTTGCTCTTTTTCTTTTGTTAGCTCGTTTATTACTGCCAATTTACGCCTGTATGTATCAGTAATCGCCGAGTCTTTAAGTTCGGTATATTTTAAATAATAATTGTAAGCCATGGCCGAATCCTTTCTCTTGTCGTATATCTCCCAAAGCAGTTGATAAGCATTTTTTATATAATGACTCGCCTCTGTTTTCTGTGCAAGGGTTAGTAATTTCTGCACGTAATGAATCGCATCGTTATCCTTTCCTTCCAATTCATATATCTGCGAGATATTAAGAAGCACTTCTAATTCCTCAATGATAACATTGTTTTTCCTGTCATATTGCAAGGCCTTCATAAAAATAGGCAACGCTTCCTGATATTTACCGAGGCGCTGATACAATGAAGCTATATCGATATCATTTCTTAAAATCATCCTGTTTTTCATAATAGAATCAATTCCTTTATAAGATATTATTAAATTATGCGTCTGCTTATAATAGTATTGAGAAGAATCCCATTTACCTTCCATAAAATATTTAAAAGCTTTGTCATTAATTCCAGCTGTATCTAAGCCCATCTGTTTTTTGTATGCAATAATTTTAGCGGAATAGGAAGCGGCACTATCAAACCATTCGGCTATCTGGTATAATTGCTCTTTTCTATAAAGTACATTTAACACACTGGCAGGATCGGTTAAATTTTTTATGAGATTAAAATCAGCTTGTAATGATACAAACGCTTTTTCAGAATGTCCTTCCCAGATATCACATTCCCATAAATATCCCCATACACCTGCTTCCTCCGAAATAGCATGAATATTTTTATAATACCTTAATGGTATTTCAATTTTATTTCGAATAGAAGGAATATCACATTCATAAAATAAAGCGTCTATCAAACTCATATAAGCATGGATCAACTGAGGCTCAACCTTTAATTCTTTGAACAAAGGGATAGCTTTCCCGAGATACTTCTGCGCAATAAAAAAATTAAACCGGACTAAGTATATTTCGCCAAGATTTAAAAAAGCATCTGCAATTCCCAACCTATAATTTAATGCGACGGCTTCTGAGTAAGCTTCATTAGCACATAACTCTGCACTATCTGTTCTTGCATAGTGCTTATAGTGCTTTGATAAAGTATAATTACAGTAGTATTTACTCAGCTCATTTAAGCAGTTTACTTTTGCTTCGCTGTGCAAAGAAGGCAATAATTTTTGCAAACTGTCAATTTGGTTTCGTTGTGCAACGCAAACAAAACAGAAAAAACATACCTGGCTTATTAAAACAGCTATTGATTTTAAGAATGACATAAGAATGTTGAAAATATTTTTTTCGTTGGGTACAGATATATTTTTTGTTTTGTCTAAATAATGCCCGGCTTTTGAAGAATAAAAATCCAGTTCAGTTAGTGATAGCTTGTAATAACAACTGCACATACAGTGAAGTCGCTTCATTAAGATACTTACTTTTTTGTACTTATAACAAGTATCTCAAAACTACTCGCCTGGTAATCTTATAATAATGCCATTGAGTGGTTAACGGATATGATAAGTAATTTGCGGAAATGGTTAGGTAACCTGTTGATCATTTCTAAAAAAGGGAAAACAAAAAGCTTTCTTAAAAAAGAAGGCAGTTGGATGTTCAATATTTGAACATACCTATTGACGATTGCTTGTATGATTATTTGCCATTTAATTATGGTCAGCACATATTTAGTCGTAATAAATAAATAAGATGTAAACAAATCTTAAAAAAAGAATGAAAAAAAATTTAAGCGATCGAAGTTCTTTTGTCAATTGCTAACCTGGAATATTATAAGAGTGATTGACTGAGAATATTTGTTTATTCCTCATAATCATATAAATCCTATAAATCGCGGTTCTATTTAATTATAGTTGCAGTTCCCCGCACCTGGTATCCCTTCCCGCTAAAATCTTCAGCACTTATTATCCATACAAATGTTTCTGTACTTTGAGGTTGGTCATTTAAATATCCATCCCATCCCTTATCCATATCAGATGTTTTAAAAACAAGCTGACCCCATCGGTTATATACAGCAAAATAATCGAGATGTTTAATTCCATTGTATCGTGGTCTTAATATATCATTCAGCCCATCATGATTTGGCGTGAATGCCGTAGGAACAAGCACTCCCGGAAAATTAAAAACCCTGATTTTTACCGAATCCTTTGCAACACAGCCTCCATCAGTAGTTCCCGTTAAATAATATACCTGGTCATTTTGTAAAATAGAAATGGGATTAAAACCATATATAGTATTCAGCCCCGTCGAAGGTGACCATGTTAAATTGGGTAACCCATTGAAATGTCCACCCCAGCTTGCACCAAGCATGAATGGAATCTTTGATTGTACCGAAGTATCTTTTCCGGCATCGACAAAAATATCTTCGATATCAACTTGTGCTGTAGTATCATTAGAAATACAACCATCATTAGCAACCACAGTAAGATGAATGATTTTTGTACCACTTTGTGAATAAATATGAACAGGATCTTGTTCATGTGATAATTGCCCGTCATCAAATTGCCAGGTCCACTGAGTAATAGTTGTAGTATTATCAATTTGCTGTCCTGAAAAATTAATCGGCTGTTTCCAGCATCCATTGTTCGCCTCAATAGAGACAACAGGAATAGGATTGATTAAAAAAGTTTTTGCTGCAGTGTCGGAAATACAGCTATAGATACTATTTACTGCCAACTTTAGCTCATGAGTACCTAAAGAAAGATTGGAAAACGTTGGTTGTTGAACAGTCGATAATGAAACGCCGTCAAGTAACCATGACCATTTTGACACAGATCCAAAAACACTGCTTGACTGATCAGTTAATCCCAATGTTTTATTCGTGCAGGCGTTGGAAATAGAAAAATCCGCGATTGGTTTTGCGCCGATGTCAATTATTTTTTTCATCGTATCGCTGATACAGCCATCCATTCCTGTAATTACATGCTTTACAACATAAGCACCCGGTAAAGCATAAATATGAGGCGGAGGGTATTGCAAAGTGCTGGTTGTTCCATCACTAAAATCCCAATAAAAACTTTGAATTGTCGTGAATGATTCTGACCGGTCAGAAAAAGTTACCGGGTTGCCAACACAAGTAGAACTATCTGCAAGACCTGTGGCAAATACGGGATTTAGTGATGTACAAAACTGTTGTAAATTGTAACGGCTTCCTGTTCCCCCGCTAAAACCCCAGTATACCATTGGATTGTTATTAAAAACCCTGGCGACGAGATCGTATTGAGCTTGCAGACGGAATATTCCGTCAAAATAAGTAGCTAAGGTTTTTGTTGAAGCGTCCCAGGTAATTCTAAGCACATGCCATTTGCAATCTTTGATGTTATAGGATGTGGCGGAAGCAGGTACCGGTCCTGCCAGGTCATTACCATGAGTGATCTGACCATTTAACTGGATGCTGATATGATCATACCATGGATCGTTTCGCCCGGGGTTTTGCCAGGTGTCCAAAGAAATTCCTGCTGATGGAGAAACGCCCTGGAAGCCCATCCCCTCGCCGATGGTGCCAATGCTGGTGCTTATGGGTTGTAAAATGAATACTATCCCATCGGCGCCCGTAGAATCAATACAGCCAAGGAATACATTAAAATGAAAATCGAAAGAATTTTTCAGATCGATCTTATGAGAATTCCAAACACTTCCACTTTCATACTGCTGCTCAGTAGTGAGTATATAACAATTGCAACTGACCTGTTTCGCTGAACCATTCAGTATATACTGGGAAAATAAATGCGTTGAAATAAAAACGAAAAATAGAAATGAAAAAAAATAATTAAGCAGCGTTTTCATTTTCGCACGAGACATTTGGCTTCAGGATAAAAAAGAAAAAACAAAGTATGATTAAAGGCTGCTCTTAGTCATCTCCCACTGCTTTCTTCCAATACCGGCGAAAACATGTCTCTCACTATGATAGGATGATCTTACTAAGGGACCACTTTCAACATAATCAATTCCCATACCATAGCCTATCTCGCGGTATTCCGCAAACTCGTCGGGATGCACAAACCTTACAACGCCCAGATGTTTTTTAGTTGGCTGAAGATATTGTCCCAGTGTGATCACATCTATACCTACGTTGACAAGATCCTGCATGGTTTGTATCACTTCCTCTTTTTTTTCACCAAGACCCAGCATGATCCCGCTTTTTGTCCTCACGCCACTTTGTTTTAAAGTTTTCAACACTTCCATACTGCGCCAATATTTTGCCTGTATGCGTACTTGTTTTGTCAGCCGTTCTACGGTTTCAATATTGTGACTTACTACTTCGGGTGCTGCATCAATTATTCGCTGGATATTTTCTTTCTCACCTTTGAAATCAGGAATCAATGTTTCAAGAGTTGTCCCATAATTCAAAGACTTAACCGCTTTGATGGTATTGAACCAAATTATAGAACCGCCATCTTTTAACTCGTCCCTGTCAACAGAGGTAATCACAGCGTGTTTCACTTTCATCAGGTAAATAGCTTCCGCGACCCGTTGCGGTTCATCCCAATCTACGGCATCAGGCTTGCCTGTTGCCACTGCACAAAAACCACAACTGCGTGTACAGGTATTACCCAGTATCATAAATGTAGCCGTACCTGCTCCCCAGCATTCACCCATATTTGGACAATTTCCACTTTCACAAATAGTGTGAAGCCGATGAGTGTCAACAAGATTGCGAACTTGTTTATAATTTTCACCAACAGGCAATTTTACCCTAAGCCAATTGGGTTTCTTTGGCCTTTGTTCTTCTTTATTTATATCAATACCTGGGGACTCAATCATAATGCTGATTCAGGGTTTGATTTTTTTGCTGAACAAACCCGAATGTAAAAGTATTTCAAAGGACCTCTTTGGGGAGTGGCACGACAAACGCTGAATTAATTAGCGAACGCCGATCAAATAATCATACAAAAATACGTTATCATTTTCGACGACCAAAGACAAGGGCAATATGCCCCTGGAAGAAGACTTGTCTTTCTTTAGCAAAGAGAACTATGGGTATTTTTTGGGAATAAGCTTCCACACTCAGGCCGATTTCAATGCCGGAAACCATTTCATTATAATGTCCCCAGTCAAACCGCAAAACAGCTTGTGCAAAAGCGCCGGGTTTGAATTTTATTTCACTCCAGCCCTTACCTAAACCCGCACTCCCCTGGATAAGTGATTGATCCAGGAATGTTGCACTATCCTCAACACTATATTTTATTTGTCTGCTTGCACCATTATCTTGAACCTGCAGATAGTATGGACGCAATAAACCAAGAGAAATACCACCCTTGTAATTACCGGTTATCGCTACACCATTTTTGTTTCCCTTTTGCCCAAAAAGATACTGCTGACCATAACCAATTTTGAATTGGTAAAAATTATTGATCTTACCAAATATGTATGGATTGCTAAATGAAAAAAAACCGGTGGGTGTCTTTTCTTCTTTTGGATCTTTTATTTCAGTCAATTCGATACCGTAGATATTTGTTTTACGTCGGGTCTTGGTCCTCCCTTTCTCGTAAAACAAACCATAACCATTGGTTCGCAACTCGACGCCGAAAATACTTTGTTTGTTATAGATCAATGCCCCTTCTTCCTCCTGTTTGATCATCGCATTGACGCGCTGTTGCCGTTCTTCTTTGCGTTCTTGTTTTGAAACTTTCCTTGTTTTAGTAGAATCCTGGGCAAATAAACTGAGTCCAATTATGGTAAAGATGGCAAGAGTGATAAGTCTTTTCACAAAAATCCTTTTAATTATAGTAACGTAAATTTATGGCAAATTATTGACTAATGACTTCGACAGTAGTTTACAATGGTGATCTGCGAACAACCTGCACTCATTTAAGAAGCGGAAATAGTTTTGAAACGGATGCCCCTGTGGATAACAATGGAAAAGGTGAACGATTTTCCCCAACCGATCTGATGGCGACAAGTCTTGGCACCTGCATGCTAACCGTAATGGGAATCAAAGCAAGAGCAATGGGATTCGATCTGAATGGAATTGAAATTGAAGTAGAAAAAATTATGAAGGCCGATCCACGGCGTGTTGGCGGCATCAACTTATTTTTTCATATCCCCGTGAGTTTGAGAAACATTGATGAAAAAGAAAAAATTATTTTAAAAAATACCGGCGAAACCTGCCCGGTTATGCGAAGCATTAACCCGAACATTGACGTGAAAATTAATTGGGGAGAATGGAACTAATGTTTCGTGAAACGTGAATCGTGAGACGTGAGAATCGACTCACAACTGACGTCTCACGTCTCACGTTATCGGTTCCCATCCTTTTTGATAAGTTCTTTGCCATAACGCCATGGCTTCTTTATTATCTTCTATATGACCATTTGATGGATCACAATGAAGCGTTGTCCCGGTACGCTGCGCAATGTTTGCGAGGTGACAAAGCAATACTGATTTATGCCCCTCATCCATCGGTGAGTTTACTGCTGCTTCCCCTTTTACTGATTTAATAAAATTGTCAAAATGAAAAAGATCAAGATTGCCACTTGCGCTTACAGGATTATTTGGATCTGGCTTCACGTCTGATTTCATTTCCCTCACCAGTTTATTATCAGTATCAAAAATTTTATAATCGTCACCACCTCCATTTATCAATGTTCCCTGGTCACCATAAATAATAAAACCTCTGCCTGCTTCTTCAACCGGATTGTTATTACAACTCCTGCCTTCCCAACTTATTGTTGCTTTATCTCCAAATTCAAAACTGGCTATTTGTGTATCGGGAGTTTGCCAATCATCTTTAAATGCATAACGTCCGCCTGCCGAAGTAATTTTTGTCGGATAATCAACTCCCAAAAACCAGCGGCAGCAATCAATTTCATGAGTTCCATTATTGCAGGCTTCACCGGTGCCCCAGTGCCAGAACCAATGCCAGTTGTAATGAACTAAATTATCCTGGTAATCTTTTCTTGGTGCAGGCCCTTGCCACAATTCAAAATCCAATGTCGATGGAACAGGAATTTTTTTTCCAAAGCCAATGGACTTGCGATTATTGGTATACCAGCATTTCCCAAAATAAGCATTGCCCAATAATCCGTTGTGCACTTCTTTCACAACAGCAGTCAAATTTGGAAATGAACGGCGCTGATCACCCATTTGCATTTTTTTACCATATTTTTTCATAGCCTCTATCAATAACTCGCCTTCACGAGGATTATGCCCACAAGGCTTTTCAACATATACATGTTTTCCATTCGTTACTCCTAAAATAGCAGCAGGTGTATGCCAGTGATCAGGCATTGCAATGATGAGTGCATCAAAATCATTTTGAGTTACCAGTTTATGGATATCTCTGACAACGGTTGGTTTTTTAGGGGCATCTTTCAAAGCATCCAGTCCATTTTGAATTGCTTTTTCCTCTACGTCGCAGATATATGCTACTTCAACATCGGGCAAACTGGCAAATGATTTTGCCAGGTAAGAACCGCGACTATTTACGCCGGATACAGCAACAATTACTTTATTGCTCGGTGCTTTTTTTCCAAACACAGGAAAATTTAAAATAGTAATTCCTGCGGTTGCAAGGCCTGCATTTTTGATAAATTTTCTGCGATGCATTCTGTAAAGATTATTAAGGTTATTGTTTTTCGTTGCTGATTTCCGGTTGCCAGTTGATTGAACTCACTCATTATTGATCACTCATAACTCATTTAAGTTCCCGAATCTTAATACTTCTAAAACTCACCTCAAATCCATGATCCTGCAAAAGAATATAACCTTTTTGAGCTTCGCCAAAATGATCCCAGATCTTGTATTTGCTGATGGCAACAAGATCGCGGTATGCCTGTGAGCCTCTATCATACTCCAATACTTTTACTCCATTTAAATAATGTTCAACATGATTATTGGGATAAACAATTATTCTTCCCGAATTCCAC
>Ga0207106_1072_pt2 | contig 19006 bp, 17 predicted proteins | sample Alteio_BWMinHeat_78_FD_153535 | JGI IMG/M metagenome (GOLD analysis project Ga0207106, IMG submission 153535) | Enriched cells from forest soil in Barre Woods Harvard Forest LTER site, Petersham, Massachusetts, United States -... | ecosystem: Environmental > Terrestrial > Soil > Temperate forest >...
GCAGGGATGGCGACGTGATCCGTTTGTCGTCTCAAAGGGGGAAAAATTGGAGCCGATCCTCGTCTCCCGCGCGCGAAAAAAACCGGAGCTGGAATTTCTGGAAGAAAAACAAGCCGCAAGCGCACTTTTGAGCGCCGCCTTGCAAGATATGCGCACCTCCTTCCAACATTCCTTAGGTCGAATTCAGAAGGGACTCTCGACGCTTGAACAACGAATAGCGCACACGGCGTTGAACCATGACCCTTTGGAACAATCCTTAGAAGCATCCTGGAAATCTTTGGAGGACGAGTTTCTGAAGCTACGAGAAGCGATTTTGGCCGATGCCTTGTTTTACGAAGCCTGCCGCAGCCAGTTGAAAAGTGTTCAGGAGAGAGTCTTGTATCTTCGCTGCCTGGAAGATGTCTATGGGGCAGTCAAAGGCTCCCGTTCGTGACGGGGAGGTGGCTGCTCAGGTGTCGTTGCGAGGAGGCCTTCCTTAAACCGTTTTTCATGGCCGACGTGGCAATCCGCCACACAGCTGGCGGACGCTATCGTGTGGCGTTTCGTCGTTAGCCTACCTTAACGGAAATAGATTGCCACGTCAACTTTTCCTGTTGAAGATTGGAGGATAGCTTCCTCGCAATGATGTGTGTAGTTACGGCGGGAAAACCCTACCGGAAAAATAAGCAATCCAACAGAAGGAAGTAAACCAGGGAGGATCCCGTAAGGACGGCATGTGCGCGTTCGGATTCGGTCATCGACCGGCTGACGTTCAAAAAGCGCGAGACACCGTCCGCGGCGAGGGCTGCCAGGAGAACCGCCACAAGAACAGGGCTTCCTAAGGGCTCAGAGACCGCCCAACCCACATTTTGGCCGAAGAAAGCGAGGGGTAAGGCAACCAGCACAAAAGAAACCCCAGCCGTCAGGCGAAACCCGGTTTTATGCAAGCTACCCTGTCGGACCAATTCTCTCCCTAGCAAAGGACACCATAGACCCGTTAAGGATAATAGATGCCAGGGCCCCAGCCAGACATCCTTGCCACGAGTCAGGAGAAGATCGGCCAAAATTAATATAGCGACCAGTGCCATGAGATCGGCGATATTCGCTCGACGATCGCGAAGCATTGCGGACACAGATTTCCCCGTAACCCATACCCCAGAAATAAACAGAAAAGGCGACAGCCAACCGTTGAGCGTCAGCAGTCGATGAACGAACGCCGCTTCCGCACCGTGTAGTGACTGCCAGAAACCTTGCGCCAAGAATCGCCAGACAAGCCGCCCTCCCTCTGCCGGAGCGCCGACCACCGCCCAATGTCGCAGCCCCGCGCAGACCAACGTCCAAAACCCTAAGAAAATCGCACTACCTAGGAGGAACATCGTCACGACGATCCCCAGGGCTGGCACCGGCCGCCGGCTGAAAAATACCCAGGGCACCATCGCGATCAGGATCATCACCGCCGTAGGAACATTCACCCCGAGGAGGACCGACCACGCGAGCGCCAGAACGATGGCCCGCATGAACGTCGACCAATGCTCCGTGCCCAGCGCCAGGCTGATAAAAAACAAAAGCGCCAGAGTGACCAGGATGATTCCTCCCTGCAATTCCAGCTTTGACGGCATCACCATCGCCACGGGGTTTAATTGAAAGAGAAAAAGGGAGGCCACCGCACCCCGGAAAGCATCCCGGGGACCAGCTAACATCCAGCCGATGCGAAACACCAAAAGCGCAGCCAACAAACCAAGTAAACCGTTGGTTAAAACCAGGGTTGTCGAACTTAGTCCGAACACCCGTCGAATTCCATGAAGGAGGAGGAGATAGGGGACATTGTTGTCGAAGGTCAGAGGGGGAATTAGGGGTGAAGCCGGGGAAACCACTCGGAAAGCAGATAGGAGAGAAACTGCGTATAAAAGAAACAATCCTCCTATTACAAGAAGGGTGCCTCGCTGTTTTATTTTTATAACTTACCTCGGGTGATTACAAGATGCATTAAGGTTAGGATACTACAGGCTTTCCACCCTGTCAAAAGGTCAAACCTCATTCCTTTCTGGGGTATACTAATTTAGTAAATTCTATGGATCTAAAAACCCTACCCCATTCCCCTGGCGTTTACCTGATGCGGGATTCCGCTGGGAGGATCATCTATGTGGGCAAAGCTCGCGACCTTTTCAAGCGTGTAAGTTCTTACTTCTTGGATCGGGGCGTTCACACAGCCAAAACGCATATTTTGGTATCCTCCGTTCAGCATATCGATTACATCCCCACCACCAGCGAGCGGGAAGCCCTCCTAGTTGAACAGAGTTTAATCCATCAGATGAAACCCACGTTCAATACGATGTGGCGAGACGATAAATCCTACCCTTACGTGAAAATAACACTCCAGGAGGACTATCCGCGCATATTTCTGACACGGCAGGTAGTTCGCGACGGCGCCCGATATTTCGGACCCTATCCCAACGTCCGCGAGACGCGCGGCCTTCTGCGTTATTTCTGGAAGCACAAATACTTTCCGTTGCGCCCCTGCCGCTACGAATTCAGCGAAAAGAACCCTCTCCCGGTTGAAACCGCGAAACAGTGTTGGTTCTATCACACGCGGGAATGTCCAGCGCCGTGCGTGCAACGGATCTCTAAAGAAGATTATCGCCGTATCGCCCAGGAAGCTGTACTTTTCTTCGGCGGGCGCTATAAATCTCTTCTGAAGCAATGGAAAAAAGAAATGCGGGAGGCCTCCGCGCGACAGGACTATGAACGCGCCGCCCAGCTGCGCGATAACCTCACCGCCCTGGAACATGTCCAAGAACGGGTCACTCTTCGGCGAATTCAGCTAACCGATGTCGAAGGCCAAGTCGACCGCTCCCGATCGGTCAGCGATCTCCAGAAAGCGCTTGATCTTCCCGCACCGCCTCTGCGAATTGAATGTTTTGACATCTCGCATATTCAAGGGTTGGAGCCCGTCGCTTCGTGCGTGGTTTTTGAACGCGGGCTGCCGAAAAAAGAGGACTACCGCAAATTCAAGATCAAGACCGTCGTGGGGATCGACGATTTCGCCAGCATGGCCGAAGTCGTCGGCAGGCGCTACCGCCGCCTCCTGGCGGAGAGCAAACCTTTACCCAACTTGATCCTTATTGATGGGGGAAAAGGCCAGTTGTCTGCCGCTCAAGCGGCTCTGCGCCAGGTCCTTGATGCTTCGGCGCGTAAGATCTCCCTGGCCGCCCTCGCCAAAGCGGAGGAGGAACTCTTCCTACCGGGGCGGCCGAATCCCGTTCACCTCCCTAAAGATTCCGCCGCACTGCACCTGGTTCAACATGTCCGCGATGAAGCGCATCGGTTTGCCGTTGCCTTTCATCGCTTGCGTCGCGCGAAGCGTCTGCTCAACAAGACCTGACGTAACCATCGATGGTTCTCTGCCTTGTCTTGATCTACTGGAAACGTTCACCACTGTTGTAAAATCCACTTATGGAAATGACGCCTAAATCACATGACTAAGAAAATCGTCTTTTGCGCGGACGGAACTTGGAATCATCCGCATCGATCCGCGGAAGTCCGCGGGCAGGATACCAACGTCGTCAAGTTGTTCCGGTCGCTCATCGCTCAGGACGGTGTTCAACTTCCCTTCTACGATAAGGGCGTCGGCACCAGCCAGCTTCCGGTAGAGCATCTGCTGGGGGGGATCTTCGGCGACGGCCTCTTCCAAAAAATAAGGGATGGCTATCGGGACATCGCTCGACATTACGAGGCGGGGGATGAGCTCTATATTTTCGGCTTCAGTCGCGGCGCCTATACGGCCCGCAGTTTGGCCGGGATGATCGCGATCTGCGGACTACCTATCCGAAACAACACGATGTTTCCAGTCGACACCGCTTTCCAGGCGTATCGAAATAAAAATCAGCGCCAAGCGATCCTCGCAAGTCTATCTACTTACGGGCTCTTCGATGCCAAGATCACTATGCTGGGCGTCTGGGATACGGTAGGTACCCTGGGGATTCCAGGAGCGTTCGGTGATGCACGCTTCAATTATGGGTTTCTAGACACCAGTCTCCATGTGGATGTCTTGTCGGCCTACCATGCGCTCTCGATTGATGAGCGCCGACGTGAGTTTCCACCGACCCTTTGGACGGGGCCGCCGGCCACGGGACAGATGGTGGAACAGGTCTGGTTTGCCGGGGTACATTCGGATGTGGGTGGGGGTTACGAGGAAACGGCGCTCTCCGACATCGCCCTCAGTTGGATGTTGAACAAGGCGGTCGGGCGAGGGCTGCTGGTGCGCAGCGATGCGATCGCTCGATATGGGACGATGGACCCCGCCTATGCTCTTGGCACGATCCACGAATCCTGGCATTTCTGGTGGCTACCCTTTAAAAGACGCGACATCCCGGATAATGCCGTGATCGCTAACGGCGTAAACCAGCGAATTCAAGGCAATGTCGGATACCACCCTCCGAACTTGAAATATGATCTCTCCGGCCCCCTTGCCAGCGGCTATGGTTCGGAAAAGGTTGTGTAGAAAGTTCTTTAGATTTAGAGCGGTTTCTTCAGTCTAAGAGTGACTTGGCAGGTGCCATCATCCGCCCACTGAGTCTTGACCACATAAGCGTCGCGGAGAATTCCAGCCTTGAGTTTTTCCTGATCTTCGACGCTGTCTGAGGGGCGATTTCGAAGGATAGAAAGCATTTTGGCTTGCGCCTGAGTGAGCGCCGCATCGCGGGCTGTAGCTAGGCGCTGGGTTTCATTGGAGATGGAGGGATTCACCATGCCCACCCCCAGCGTTTCAATAGAACCCGTCCCATTTTGACCATAGGATGCACGACTTCCGGGGCCGGCCATGCAAACCAGGAGTAGGGCCGAAATAATCGTTTGTCGCATACTTATTAGACGCATTAGCCGCTTCAAAGGATTCACGTGAGCCCCGTCACTTAGTAAAATTAAAAAGTGCGTGGCCGACTCTTTGCAGCAGTTATTGTCTTGTTCATTGGAATAGGTGTAATATGGGAAACACGAAGGATGCTTTCCTCCCCGCCAACTCCGCAACCGGTGATACCGCCCAGGGAGCAACCCGTCACCCACGAAATGCCATCTGTGCCACCCAAGGAGCAACCGGTCACCCCCGAAATGCCGTCGGTGCCGCCCATCGTACCCGTCAAAAAACCGACGCTTCCTAAAACTCTTAAAAAAACCGCTCCTTCTCATAAGGCTTCTACACCGCCGCACACAGCACCCGCCGTTCCCATACCATCCGTAGCGCCACGTCCCACGTTACCCGTTATACCACCTTCTCCTGTGACTCCGTTGTCCCAGGAATGGAAGGGAAACAATGATACGGCCATCACACATGCGGGCCAGATCATCGTGCAAAATGACAATCAATGGACCCGGTTTTGGGCCGAGCATCATCCGCATGAAGCCTCTCCGGATGTCGATTTTTCACGGTATATGGTCGTCGGCATTTTCCTGGGACAACGCCCGGCGGACGGTTTTTCCGTGGAGATCACTGGGATTCGCCCCCTCCCGGATGCCGTGGTAGTCGATTACCTCGAACGCGCTCCGCCACCCGGCACTTTTCAAATGGCCGTCGAAGCATACCCGTATGACATCAAGGTCATCCCGCGCTCGGGACTTCACATCAAATTCAACAAGCTGACCTCGGAGTATCGACCCTCATCGCCTTGATTTTTTTCTCCGTGAATAACCATCGAGTTCCGTGCCAATTAAGGCAGTTTGTGGAACTTACATTGTTTTAGAGTAGATTCATCTGTTGCAACATTTTTATGGGTAAATACGTCTAAGATAGAGAAGATAAAGTTAGCTGTACCTAAGACAAGGAGGTCTTAAATGCAAGTCTCATTGAAGAGAATCGTTATGACAGCTGTTACTCTAAGCCTTTTCGCCCCAGCCATGTACTCGTTTGCGCTTGAACAGGGTGAACCCCATCCTCGTGTCCACCAAGTCAACCGGCGGCTGCGGAGGCAGAATCGACGAATTAAGCAAGGTCTCAAGAACGGCACGCTCACCCAGCAGCAAGCTCAACAACTGAGATCTAATGACCAGGCCATCAATGCCCAGAAGAAGGCCGATATCGCTGCTAATGGCGGGGAAGGCTTGACCAAGGCGCAGCAGGGACAGTTAAATCAGGAGGAAAACGCTAACAGCAAGATGATCTACGACGAGAAGCACCCCGCGGGTCAGTAACTCGTCGTTAGTTCGTCAGCCATAAAAAACCCGTCCCTAGCCGGACGGGTTTTTTGTTTGATGAGACGCTGACCCATTGAAAGTAAACAGGGTTGACACTCTATCGACTTCCTGTTAATCTACCTTCAAATGACTCCGCCTCCGCTTTCTAGAACCCCAACGACCTTTTCGCCGACCTCCTCTAACCTAACAGCTGTCGAATCGCAGATCGAACGGGTGTTCGTCGGAAAGAAGGATGTGGTCCGCCGTTCGTTGACCACTTTTTTAGCGGGCGGGCATCTCTTGATCGAAGACGTTCCGGGGGTAGGAAAAACCACGCTGGCGCTTTCGCTCGCCAAGACTACCGGCTGCACCTTTCAGCGCATCCAATTTACAAGCGATCTCCTGCCCTCGGATATTTTGGGCGTTTCCCTGCTCAATCCCAGGACCCAGGAATTTGATTTCAAGAAAGGCCCTCTGTTTCACCAAGTCATTCTGGCCGATGAGCTAAACCGCGCTACGCCTCGCACTCAAAGTGCTTTACTGGAAGCGATGAACGAACATCAAGTGACCGCCGACAACCAGACCTACCCACTGCCTAGGCCCTTCTTCGTGGTAGCCACGCAAAATCCTCATGAACATCATGGGGCCTTTCCGCTGCCCGAATCGCAACTCGATCGCTTTATGATGCGCCTATCAATCGGATACCCGGACGCCGAAAGTGAAAAAAGTATCCTGAGCCAAAACATCGATATCGATTCTCTTCACCAGTTGGAGGCTTGTCTTACCCTCCCCGATATCCTAGCGTTGATGGACCAGGTCCACCAAGTGCGCGTAGCTTCTCCCGTAGACGACTACATTTTGGCGCTGGTTCGGGCGACCCGTCGCGCATCGCGCGTGGAAGTCGGCGTCAGCCCTCGCGGGGCTCTGGCCTTGCGTAAAGCGACCCAGGCCTATGCGCTTATGCAGGAGAGGGATTACGTGACGCCGGACGACGTCAAGGCGCTGGCCGGCGCCGTGCTTGCGCATCGCCTCATTTTCTCCTCCGAACAGGTATCCGATACACGTCTGGAATCGGAACGTCTCATCGAAAGCTTGCTTCAGGAAGTTCCCGTTCCTCTTTGAGGATCACTCGTACGCGTTTCCTTCGCTTCATCACCTGGCCGTGGCGCGCTTTGCGTTGGGCTCTCCTCACACGCCCCATCCGCTTCACCCGGTTCGGGCTTTTTTACATCCTCTTTACGCTCGCAGTGGGCGGGGCGGCCATCAACACGGGCAACAATCTGCTCTATCTCATGTTGGGATTCCTCCTAGGTTTCATTGTAGTGTCTGGAGTCTTGTCCGACAGCGGCCTCTGGGGACTTTCCACCGAGTGGGAAGCGGCCGGGGACTTTTATGTCGGACGGCCCGCCGAATTCGACGTCCAAGTCCGAAAAGCCTCGTTTCCTGCCGTCATCGTTTGGATCGAAGCGCAATGGAATATGCTCACGAGCCGTCACCTGTTGTATTGGGTGCCGAAAAACGGCTCGCGGAGGTTGCGCGTATCGATTCATCCGGAACGACGAGGGCTTCTCGAACTTCGCGGTCTACGCTATCTTTCGCGCTTTCCTTTTGGTCTTTTTGAAAAATTCCACGACGTCCCGGGAGGGCGAAACGGGCCCCACCCCCTGCCTACCCGCGACAGCGGGACTACCGACCCGAGTCAAGAGGTAGGGTGGGTGGTCTTTCCTCGAGTGGAGCCTTTGCCGCTCAACCGCATGCAAATTCCTGGAATGAATTTTTCACAGAACCCGGTTCCGCAGAGGGGCCCCGGAACGAGCCCCTTTGATTTACGGGACTTTCGCGCAGGCGACTCCAGCAAAAGAATTCATTGGAAAACGACGGCCAAACTGCAGCGGTTAATGGTTACCGAAATGGAGCGGGAAAGCGACGTGGGCCAAACGGTTCACGTGTCAGGTTGGCCGATAGACTCGGAAACACCAGAAAAAATCGAACGTTTTATTTCCTTCCTCGCCTCTTTGGTATTTACCCTTTACACACGGGGCCAGCCCGTGGGCTTGGTAACCCCCGGAGCAGCCTTCGCACCGAATCCATCCCGCGCGCACTTAAAAAAATTACTGACCTACCTAGCGCTCGTTGATCCAGTCCAAGAGCCACCTGCGAAAGGACGCTTGATTGAACGTCGAAGGAACTGGGTGGATGCGGTTTTATTGTGGAGAAAGTATGGGGGTGAGGGGTTTTCTGATCATGAATAGTCTTGTCCCGCTCCTTTTTACGATCCGGATCGCTTCCGCTTTGGGATTGACCTCTCTGAGTTTGACGGGGGAAATCAGCCTGACGTATCTGGCCATTTGCTGGGGCGCATGGTTGGCCAGCTTTGGATTCGATCGAATGCCCCAACAACAAAATCGACTTCGTGCCTATGAAGCCTTTGCCGTCTTGGGCCTGGTAGCCACGTTCGCGGTGGACTTTTTCATTTGGGATTACTCCATTTTTGTCTGCATGGCCCATTTTCTTCTTCTCTTCCAACTCTTCAAACTGCTAGGACCCAAAACACGAAAGGACTGCCTCCAGATATTGGTTTTCAGTTTCTTTCAGATCCTCTCCGCTTGCACACTTTCACTCGATGTCTGGCACGGCATCATCTTGCTCCTATTAATCCCCACGGCCACCGCGGGTCTTTTCTGGCAACAAATCAGCCGGGAAGAAGAAATGTCAGGGTCCGTCTTGCCTTCGGTGGCACAAAAACCTTACCGGCGCCTGGCTTTTCTCATGTGCGGCGCCGCCATCCCGCTGAATCTGGCGTTGGCCATCGGCGTTTTCCTGATCTTTCCGCGATTTGTGTTCCGGGGCGCTTTCACCGGTCTCGCTCCCAATCGAGTGGGCTACACGGAACAAGTGAACCTCACCCAGACCGGTTCACTCGGCGCTGACGCCACGCCCGTCCTATGGTTGAAGATTACCCCGGCGCAGGATCACGACCGTTGGAGCGGTTACCTCCGGGGCGCGACATTGGACTTTTTTGATGGTAGAAAATGGAGTCGAACAGGCCGGGGGCCCGTGCGCTCATTCTTTGCGGATTCCAATGGCGTTTTTCGCATTCAATCCGCGAATTCTTTTCCGAGACGGCCTCTGCGACAGACCGTGACGCTCTTGAACACAACCAACGCCACGGTGTATGCAAGCCCCTGGCCCGTGGAAGTCGTGGCACCGCTATCGGTCCTGCAACACTATGCGGATGGTAGTCTGCGGTGGACCATCAGCTGGCGCAAACCGCTCGCCTACGAGGTGTTATCCGTGGACCAGGCCGCCCCGGATAGCACGATGGAATCCAACAGCATCCCTCACCCCTCCTCCCCTCTCCCTTCTCCACCACTGAGCCTTCGGCGGGTCCGCCAAGACGGAGTGGCGGAAAGAGAGAGGGTGCAGAGTGAGGGATGGTCGAGGTATCTGCAACTTCCCGCGCTGCCGATGGACCGGGTCAAGACACTCACCGAATCCGTTGGAAAAGGACGCTCCCCCTTGGCCAAAGCTCGTGCGATCGAAACCTATCTTCATAATAATTTTCGCTACAGCCTTTTTATGGGAGATCGGCATTCCGCTAGTCCCGTCGAAGACTTCCTCTTTGTCACCCGTCAAGGTCCATGCGGTTATTTCGCCTCTACGATGGCGGTGATGCTCCGAATCAAGGGAATCCCCGCACGCGTGGTGGCCGGTTATTACCACGGGACATGGAACACCCGGGCGGAGCAATTCTTGATTCGTGAAAAGGACGCTCACGCTTGGGTGGAAGCCTACATCGACGGTCGCGGGTGGGTACGTTTTGATCCTTCCCCGCGGCCCCTCCCCCAGTCCATGGCCGCCCAGTTGTGGCTGCTGCGCGCGCAGGAGTACTGGGAGTTCTTGAACTACCGCTGGAATCGGCTCGTGATCGAGTACGATCTTTACTCCCAAATGAAAGTCGTGGAGGACATTCATGACCGATCCAATCGCATGAACGCCGCGGTGTCACGCTGGCTGGAAAAACCTTTCTTTAACTGGCATTCAGATGCCAACTCGCCCGGGGAATCGTCTAGCGCTCATCGTGGAATGGCGTGGGGGGTCGGAGCCTTGACGTTCCTAGTTGTTTCGGGAGTTCTCGGGATCGTGCGGGCTCTCTTCGTTCGCCTCTCCTTGCACAGGCGGTCATCGATCCGTCGGGACCCTTCGATTGATTTTTATAGACAATTTTTGGAAAAGATGGCGCGCGCGGGCCATCCGAAAATAGCTTCTGAAACGGGTTGGGAATATGTTCATCGCCTAACAACCGTTTTGCGTTCAACAGCCAAGACCTCTCAACGCGAAACGGCCGTTCCGGTTACTTTTGATCCTTTCGACGCCCGCCAATTGACCGACCGCTATTACCGTATCCGTTTTGCCGAACTTAAAACACAACCGTAACCCTGCACGCCAATCGTTTTTTTGTTATTCCTCTTATTTTCTTCTAGAATGGCGTGGTGAGGATTCGAGCGTGGTACACCGGTTTCTTGCTGATCGCCACAGCCGTCCTGGCCCAGGCGGAAGAGACTAATTTAGAAAAACGCGTTGTCGAACATACCTGCCCCAACGGCATTCACTTATTGATTTTGGAGAGACATTTCTCACCCACCGTTTCGATCCGCATGGTGTTCCGGACGGGAGGAGTGGACGAAGTCAGTGGGAAAACAGGCCTCGCGCACATGTTTGAGCACATGATGTTTAAGGGAACAAAAACCCTGGGAACCAAGGATTATCAGACTGAAGCTCCCATCCTCGAGCAGATCGACCGTCTTAAACAGGACCTCGACCGTGAAAAATCCAAAGGGAACCAGGCCAACCAGGACCGGATTTCTAAGCTTTTAGACACGCTCAACGCGCTTCAGCAAAAAGAGTCTCCTCTAGTCATTGAAAATGAGGTTTTTCATCTTTATGAAAAGGAAGGCGCCTCCCAGATCAACGCCTTCACGGCTCCGGACATCACCGAATACGTCCTGGACATTCCCTCCAATAAGATCGAACTTTGGGCTGCGATGGATTCCGATCGTGTTAAGAACCCGGTGTTTCGCGAATTCTATACAGAGCGCGATGTGGTGAAGGAAGAGCGCCGTATGCGAGTGGACACCAACCCGGAAGGCGCTCTCGAAGAGAATTTCCTGGCCGCGGCTTTTCTAGCGCATCCGTATCATCACCCAACCATCGGTTGGGACTCGGATCTTGACCATTTGAGCGTCGCGGACTTGCAGGATTTTTATCGCCGTCACTACACGCCGGATCGTCTAACGATTGCCGTGGTCGGTGACGTTAAAGCGGACTCCATCATCGAGGTGGTCGACAAAAATTTTGGATCATGGGCGCCGTCCGGCGTCCAAGAGGGGGAAGTCATTACCCAGGAACCTCCTCAGGCCGGTGAACGGCGCATCCTGCTTGAAACGGACGCAGAACCGCACCTCTTGATCGGTTTTCATATTCCGACTTACCCGGACCCGGATCATCCCGTTTTCTATGCCTTGGCGCGTTTGTTGGCCGATGGGCAAAGCTCTCGGCTTTATAAATCTTTAGTCGAAAAAAAGGAGCTGGCCAGTGGCGTCGCCGCAGATGAGGATACACCCGGTGATCGTTACCCAACTCTCTTTGTGGTGAGCGCGACCCCCCGCTATCCCCATACGCCCGAGGAAGTGGAACGTGCCATCCTTCAAGAACTCGAAACGGTCAAAAAAACCCCTATTGAAACCTGGGAGTTGGAAAAAGTCCGCGCCGCCGTGGATGTCGGTCTTCTCAACACTTTGCAGACCAATGACGGCATGGCGGGCACCCTGGCCTATGATCAAGGCGTCTTCGGCGATTGGCGCTATCTTCTGCGATTCCAAAAAGTCATCAACACGCTGACCCCGGCGGATCTCCAGCGCGTGGCGCAGAAATACTTTACGCCAACGAATCGGATCGTAGCGGTCTTGGTGAAGAAGAAACCGTGAACAGAAAAGTAAAACTCAGAGCCTTCCTTCCATTTTTGACATTTGCAATTTGCAATTTGCAATTTGCTTTTTCATTCGCTAATCCACCTCCTTTGCCGACCTTTTCGCCTCTGGTATTCCATCCACCCAAACCCGAGCGTTGGGTCCTGCCCAATGGGCTCGTCGTTTTCCTTCTCGAGGACCATGAACTTCCGTTAGTCAAATTGGAAATGCTCGTGCGCGCAGGCAGTCAATACGATCCGCCGGATAAGGTGGGCCTGCAATCGCTCTTCGGCGAGGTACTGGCCGTGGGGGGCAGTCTCCATCATACGCCAGAAGAGATCCAGCGTGCCTTGGACGTCACAGGGGGATCCCTGGGGTTCTCGGTCAGCCTGGAGGATGCCTCGGGCTCCTTGAGCTGCCGCGCGGCTGATTTTGACAAGCTGTTTCCTCTTTGGGTTGATCTCCTGCGGAACCCTCAATTCCAGAACCATTACCTGGATATCGAAAAGAACAAAACGATCGAAAGTCTGCGCCGTATCAACGACGAGCCGGAAGAAATCACTCGTCGCGAATTCCGGCGGCTCATCTATGGAACGGCGCACCCCTACGCCCGGATTCCCGACCCCGCGTCCATCAAGCGCATCGCTCGCAAGGATCTTCTGGACGTTCACGCGCAATATGTCCACCCCAACGCTATGATGATTGCCGTCTCGGGCGACTTCGACCGCTCAGCGATGAAAATCAAGCTACAGACGGCTCTGGGTGATTGGCCTCGAGCGGATGTTGCCTACCCGAACGTCCCAGCCGTAATCCCGACAACAGAATCCAAACTTTATTACATAGAACGTCCGATCAACCAAAGCCAGATCCGCATGGGCCATACAGGACTCAAACGCCACAGTCCCGATCACTTCGCGTGGGAAGTTTTCAATGAACTCTGGGGCGGAGGGTCTACATCGCGGCTTTTTTCCATTGTCCGAACGCAAAAAGGTCTGGCTTATGAGGTAGGAAGTACTTTCTGGGAACCGAAAGATCTTGGGCTCATCCTTTCCATCTGTCTGACACGAGGACCACAAACAACGGCGGCCATCCGGTCCATTATGGACATCACTCAGGGTTTGCAGAGCGCCCCTTTTAACGAAAAAGAAATCAGTTTCGCCAAGGATTCTATCCGCAATCGATTCGTTGAGAACTATACGTCCAGCGCCAAAATCGCCTCCGATGCCATGGCCATGGAATTTCGGGGTTACCCCAGCGACTATCTGGATACCTACCCCGAACGCATTGGGAAGGTGACGGCGGAGGATCTGAGCCGTGTCGCTGGACTATACCTTCAACCTGATAAAATGATCACTCTGGTCGTCGGAGACCTGAGCACATTTGACAAGCCACTTTCTACGATCGGTCGACCCCAGGAAGTTAAGCCGCTGGACTATAGCCAGGAGGAGCCATGAACCCGTCAATTCAACAAAAGATGCAAAAGTACCCGTCGTTTTACCAGAAGGTATGGTTGGCTTGTGCCAAAATTCCCCGGGGACAAGTACGCACCTACGGTTGGATCGCTCGTAAAATTGGGCATCCCCAGGCTGCAAGAGCAGTCGGCCAAGCCCTCGCCGTCAACCCTTTCGCTCCCACCATCCCATGCCACAGGGTCATTGGCTCCAATGGCCGTCTGACGGGATACTCCGGCAGAGGGGGCCTAACTCGCAAAAAAGCTCTGTTAGTAAAAGAAGGTGCGTTGCCATCTTCAATATCTATTGAAAAATAGATATGTTCAATATGCCCATGAATTTCATGGGTCTTACGGCCCTCCATAATTAGCCTTTCGTCTTATTGTTTCAATCCTACCTACCGGGTACTATTACGGTATGGAAGAATTGTTTTCATTTTTAGACATTCGACCCAGATTATCTGTATCCAAGACAAGGGTTTTGCTCACTTTCCGAACCTATTATCTGGGCCTTTGTGGTCTGGGGTTGCTGTTCCAATTGGGATTAACACGTGCAGAAAGACTGAACCAGAGCCTATTGGGCGGTTTGCTGAGAAATTCTTCGGTGACACCGCTGGTTTTTGGAACCGGCCTAACGAGACTGCCTCAGGTCCCAAAAGTCCCAATAACTCCATACGACGTCATCATCACCCGGGCGGCGCGGCATTATCAACTAGATCCTCTGCTGATTAAAGCGGTCATAAAAATTGAGTCGAATTACGATCCACATTGCCGGTCTACCCGAGGCGCCCGGGGCTTGATGCAGCTCATGCCTCGAACCGCTCGTATTTTAGGCGTGAAACGTATCGACAACCCATATCAGAACATCTGGGCGGGCACTCGGTACTTGAACCACCAGATGATCGCGTTCCACGGTAATTTGCAACTAGCCTTGGCCGCCTATAACGCCGGTCCAGCCCCAGTGAAACACTTTCACGGCATTCCACCTTACCGCGAAACACAAAACTACGTCAAAGGGGTCCTTCGGACCTACCATCAATACCTGCCGGACTGACGGAAAACCGTTGGTTTTCACTCTTGACATTAAAAATTCATTCTGTTAGCCTTATTTCGACCTCAGGCATTCTGTGAGGTTTCCCTGCCCTGTTCCTAGCGGGCCCGATCTCGTCGGTGAAAAGGGAGCCCGTCCGCGACAGTCGGCGAGCAATATCAGACCATGTGAGGTGAACCGAAGTGCGAGGCAAAGTGAAATGGTTTAACGATCAGAAGGGTTACGGGTTCATCGCCAAAGATGATGGTTCCGGCGATGTGTTCGTGCATTTTTCGGCGATCAAAGGTGAAGGTTTCAAATCCCTGGCGGAAGGCGATGCTGTAGAGTTTGAAGTGGTCGATTCCGAAAAGGGCCCCAAAGCTTCCAACGTCGTAAAAGCCTGAACCCGCTTTTCAGGTGCCGTGCAAGGACCCCGATCAACGATCGGGGTTTTTTGCGCCACGACTTCCTTGGCGCACCCGCCAAGGACTTAGTGGCGGGGTTTTTCATTTGTACGGGGAACGCCGCCCTGGTTATTTTGTTCAATTTGTTAGAATGAGGTTGTATGGACTTTAACTTTCCGGTTCTCCGTCGAATCTTTGGTTCCCAGAACGAGCGCACGCTCAAGCGCCTGCACCCCCTCGTGGGCCAGATCAGCGCCTTTGAACCCGCCTTGGCGAAGCTCTCTGATGCTGACCTTCGGGCCAAAACGGATGAATTCAAGAAACGGCTGGCCGACGGAGTTCCCTTGGATGACCTCCTTCCCGAGGCTTTTGCTGTCGTACGTGAAGCTTCCAAACGAACCATCGGTCTACGCCACTTTGACGTCCAAATGCTGGGGGGAATCGTCCTGCACCAAGGCAAGATTTCCGAAATGAAAACCGGAGAGGGTAAGACGTTGGTGGCCACGCTGCCAATTTATTTGAACGCCCTCACGGGCCGAGGGGTCCACTTGGTGACCGTCAACGATTACCTTGCCAAGCGCGACCGACAGTGGATGGGTCCTATTTTTGAATTCCTGGGAATGTCGGTAGGACATGTCATGCACGACATGTCGCCGGACGAACATCGCACGGCTTACGCCTGTGACATCACCTACGTCACCAATAATGAAATCGGTTTTGACTATCTCCGCGACAACATGGTCGTCCGCAATGAAGACCGCGTGCTACGCTACTTGCCCAAACCGGTCGAACGCGATGGCATCTTCCGCCGTCTCCCTTTCGCCATCGTAGACGAGGTCGACTCTATCCTGATCGATGAAGCCCGGACGCCGCTCATCATCTCCGGACCCGCTGAGGAGTCTACGGAAAAGTACGTCATCGTGAATCGTCTGGTCCCTCATTTGAAGGGCCGGACCGTTACGGAGAAAGAGGAAATTGAATCCAAGTACTCGGGTGAAGACCTGGGCAAGGGGTACGATTTCCTGATCGATGAAAAGGCTCACAACGTCACCCTGACCGATCAAGGAATCGCCAAATGCGAAAACCTCTTGGGCATTCCAAGCCTCTACGATGACGTTCAAGGTGAATGGGTGCATCACATCAACCAGGCTCTGCGAGCGCATAATCTCTATCACCGCGATGTGGATTATGTTGTGAAAGACGGCGAGGTGATTATCGTTGATGAGTTCACCGGCCGTCTGATGCCGGGCCGCCGGTGGTCCGAAGGGCTGCACCAAGCGGTTGAAGCCAAGGAAAATATCCGTGTCGCTGAAGAAAACCAGACCTTGGCCACCATCACGTTTCAAAACTTCTTCCGGCTGTACGAGAAACTGGCGGGGATGACCGGCACCGCCATGACAGAGGCTCAGGAATTTTGGGAAATCTACAAGCTGGACGTGGTAGAAATTCCAACCAATCGCGACATGATCCGCGTGGACTCCACGGATGTGATCTACCGGACGGAACGTGAGAAATTCAATGCGATCGTGGCCGAAATCACCGACTTATGGAAAAAGGGGCGGCCCGTGCTGGTCGGAACGCGATCGATTGAAAAATCAGAAAAACTTTCCACGATGCTGCGCCAGAAAGGCGTACCACACCAAGTCTTAAACGCGAAATACCATGAGATGGAAGCGCAGATCATCACCCAAGCGGGCCGCCATGGCACCGTAACGATCGCCACCAACATGGCCGGCCGAGGCACCGATATCGTCCTGGGAGGAAACCCACCCGACGCCGAGCAGGCGAAAATAATCAAAGGCCTCGGAGGCCTCCACGTGCTAGGCACCGAACGGCACGAGTCCCGACGTGTGGACAATCAGCTCCGTGGCCGCACCGGCCGTCAGGGCGACCCCGGCTCTTCGCACTTCTATCTCGCGTTGGAAGACGAACTCATGCGCCTTTTCGGTACCGACCGGCTATCCGGCATCATGGGCAAGCTGGGCATGCAGGAGGGCGAAGACATCCAGCACCCGCTTCTCACCCGCGCCATTGAAAACGCACAGCGCAAAGTCGAAGCGATGAACTTCGACATCCGCAAGCAACTCCTCGAATACGACAATGTCATGAATAAGCAACGAGAAATGGTCTATACCCTTCGCAATCAGATTTTGGGGGGCGAAGACGTCAGCCAAAATATCACGGGGATGATTGAAGAAACTTTACAGGAAAAGCTCGATCTATGGGCGCCCCCCAAAGCCTTGCCGGAAACCTGGGACATTCAAGCCTTTTATCACTGGCTGACCCATACCTTTAACCAGGATTCCGACGGAAGCGCCACCGATTGGGCCAAGCTCTCGCGTATGGAACTTGAGGAAAAAGCGAAAGAGTTTGTTCAGGCCGCGCAGGCCGCACGCGAGAAAGAACTCGGCGAATCCCTTTTTAAGCAACTGCAGCGCATGGTGCTCCTGCAGATGATCGACGTCACCTGGAAAGAACACCTCTATGATTTGGACCAGCTCAAGAAAGGTATCAGCTTGCGCGCCTATGCGCAGAAGGATCCGCTCATTGAATTCCAACAGGAAGCCTTCAATCTTTTCACCGCCATGATGAACCGAATTCGGGAACAGACTCTGGAATACTTCTTTAAAATGCATCTGGCGGCGCCCCCGTCACCCGTCCAAGGGGAAAGCGCTGCCCCGTCCGTTCCTCTGATTCCCCGATCGGTCTTCGCGGGCGCGCGTGCCGAAAAACCTGAATTCGCCGGAACCGCCGCGGCCACAGCCGCGGCCTCTCCCCTGGCCACGTCCAATCCAAGTTCCAGCCCGCGTAACGTGTTGGATACATCAACCCGCAAGGGGACCCCTCCAGAAAATGGGGCGAAGCCTATGCCTATTAACGTCCCTGCCAAGATCGGCCGCAACGATCCCTGCTCCTGCGGCTCAGGCAAAAAATACAAAAAGTGCTGCGGCGCCTGAAGATTCGCCTCTCCCTCCTTGGGAGAGGCCGACCCGTAGGGTCGGGTGAGGGTCCTTTGGATGGTAATTCTTAAAGACCCCACTCACCCACACCCTCTCCCCCCAGGAGAGAGGGGAATAATGGGGGCCATTCTCTCTTCTCTACTCTACATCCTCGCCTTTCCCAATTTTAATCTTTCTTATCTCGCTTGGGTTGCGCTCGTTCCACTGACTTTAGCCGCAAGTCGGAATCCGCCAGCCCGCGCATTCCAAATGGGATGGCTTGCCGGAACGCTGGCTTACACCGGCATTCTCTATTGGATCGTGGGCACATTCCAAGCTGCACATCTTTCCATTTGGCTGACTTGTATCTGCCTCCTTCTCCTCTCCGCGTATCTCGGCGTCTATTGGGGGGCGTGGGCTGCATTCATTGCAGCGATCACCCTTCCCTTTGAAAAAGGGACCTCAGGAGGGATTTTGACCACGGCAAATCTCCCTCCATCCCCCTTTGCTAAAGGGGGAAAAATCCTTTGGCCAATTCTCTGCGCCGCAGCCTGGATTGCTCTGGAATTTCTACGCGCCTATCTCTTCTCCGGATTCCCCTGGACATTGCTCGGAGACTCTCAATGGCAACACCAGGCGCTGATTCAGATCGCTTCCATCACAGGCGTTTATGGTGTTTCCTTCCTGATCGTGCTGGTGAACGTCACCTTGGCAGGATCCTTTCTCACGTTACATTATCTCCCTCTCTCCCTCGCGGGAGAAGGTGGGAGTGAGGGGGGAAGCTCCAATAAAGGACTCCTCTGGAGGACCCTTACCCAGCCTTCGGTCACCCTCTCCCGATTAGGGAGAGGGTTATTACTACCCATCTTCCTTTTGACAGTTATTTACCTCTACGGCCACCATCGCATCGCGCGGTATCACGAAGCCGATCCAAACACACACCCCATCCATGCGCCATGCCCTTCCCTAGGGCTATCCCGCAAGAGGATAGCTTCGTCCATTGGAAACGGATTTTTGATATTACCGTAGCCATGGCCTTATTGGTGGCCTTATCCCCGTTTTTTCTGCTT
>Ga0207106_1080_pt1 | contig 18855 bp, 15 predicted proteins | sample Alteio_BWMinHeat_78_FD_153535 | JGI IMG/M metagenome (GOLD analysis project Ga0207106, IMG submission 153535) | Enriched cells from forest soil in Barre Woods Harvard Forest LTER site, Petersham, Massachusetts, United States -... | ecosystem: Environmental > Terrestrial > Soil > Temperate forest >...
AGAGGAATGCGGCTGGTTGCTGCAGCACCTAACGATAAAGCCAGGGGCAATGCGCCCAGCGACATGGCAAGGCTTGTCATCAGGATGGGACGTAACCGTTGAGTCGCAGCATAAATAACGGCTTCTGTTTTTTTCATTCCCTTATTCAGACGATTCTGATTCGCGAATTCAACAATTAAGATCCCATTTTTTGTAACCAAACCGATCAGCATGATCATGCCTATTTCGGAAAATATATTCAGGGTTTGATGAAATATCCATAATGACAGGACTGCGCCTGCTATAGCGAGTGGTACAGTGATCATGATAATAAATGGATCAATGAAACTTTCAAACTGTGCAGCAAGAATTAAAAAGATCAGCCCCAATGCGAGGAAGAACGCGAAACTTGTATTGCTTGAACTTTCAGCAAAATCTCTTGAACTTCCGGCAAGCGAAGTGGCAAACGTATCATCAAGAACTCCCTTTGCAATTTTATTCATTTCAGCAATACCATCACCCATTGTTTTTCCGGGAGCAAGATTGGCAGAAACAGTTGCTGATTTATACCGGTTAAAATGATAGATAGTGGAAGGTGTTGTGGCTTCCTGCATGGAAACCACATTGTCAAGACTTATCATGCGCCCGCCGGTGCCTCTCACAAAAAGATTCTTGAGATCGGAAGGATTATCCCTGTTGGATCTGTCAACCTCGCTCATTACCTGGTATTGCTTTCCTTGCATTGTAAAATAACCCAACTGCTGGTTGCTGTATGCAAGTTGTAATGTTTGTGAAATATCGTTAATGTTCACACCTAGTTCACTCGCTTTATCCCTGTCAACGGAAACCCGTAATTCAGGTTTATTAAATTTAAGATCAACATCCACATTTTGAAATACCGGATCTTTGCCGGCTTCATCCAAAAATTTGGGCAATGCTTTTGCCAGTTTATCAAAATCATTGTTCTGAATTACAAATTGAACCGGTAATCCTCCGCGGCGATTCACAGCAATGGTTTGTTCTTCTATAGCAAAGGCACGGCCTTCATTGAATTTGGGAAGATTTCGATTTACCATTGCTACAATTTGTTTCTGCGAACGTACCCTTCCTTTTGGATCATTAAGAGTAACACGAACCATACCTGAATTAATAGCGCCACTGGCAAAACCTGGTGCTGTGATCGATAAAATGGTTTCTTTTTCCGGAACAGAATCCAACACAAAGTTTGAAAGGCTGTCAACATATTTTTCGGTGGCATCGTAAGACATTCCTTCCGGCCCCGTTATTTGCAAACGGAACTGGCTCCTGTCTTCCATGGGTGCTAATTCAGATTGCAGGTTGCTTCCAATAAAATATATGATCGCGCAACACGCGGCGATCACTACAAATGAAAGCCATCTTACTCTCATAAAACTTTCCAGCAACCGGCGATAGCCGTTTTCCATACCCCGAAAGAAAGGTTCTGATTTAGTATAAAACCAGGAATGTTTTGTAATATTTTTTCTTACAAGTTTTACATTAAGTACAGGAGTAAGTGTAAGTGATACAAAAGCAGAAATGAGCACAGCTCCTGCTACAACGATCCCGAATTCACGAAATAATCTGCCCACAAAACCCTGTAAAAAAATGATAGGAATAAATACAACAGCCAGCGTAAGTGAAGTAGATATAACAGCAAAATAAATTTCTTTTGAACCTTCAGCAGCCGCCTGCCATTTGTTCATTCCTCTTTCAATGCGTTTATAAATATTTTCTGTAACTACGATCCCATCATCCACCACAAGTCCGGTAGCCAGCACAATAGCCAGTAATGAAAGTACATTGATGGTAAAGCCGGCGAGATACATAATAAAGAATGCGCCGATCAATGAAACAGGAATATCGATCAGGGGGCGAAGTGCAATGATCCAGTCGCGGAAAAATAAATAAATAATAAGTACTACCAGGCAGAAAGCCGCAAGCAGGGTTTCTTCCACTTCGGAAATTGATTTTTTAATAAACCTGGTTTGGTCCAGGGCAATGTTGAGCTTGATATCTAATGGCAGTTCTTTCTTTAACTGGTCATAGCGCTTATAAAACTCATCAGCGATAGATACATAGTTAGAACCGGGTAGTGGTACCAATGCCAATGCTACCATCGGCACGCCACTTTCCTTTAACTGAGTTTCTTCATTGGCGGGACCCAAAACAGCCTCCCCGATATCTTTCACTTTTACAAGGCTGCTGGAATCAGACTTGACGATCATATTGTTGAATTCGTCTTCAGTTGTAAGGTTTCCAAAAGTTCTTACTGTTAGTTCAGTAGCGTTTCCTGTAATTTTTCCCGAGGGCAATTCAACATTTTGTTTTAACAGAGCCGACTGTACATCAGACGGGGTAAGATTGTAAGCCGTTAATTTTTGGGGATCAAGCCAAATGCGCATGGCATATAATTTTTCACCCCAAACCTGTATTGAGCTTACACCCGGAATGGTTTGTAACCTTTCCAACAAAACATTTTCTGCATAGTCTGTTAATTGCAATGGATTGCGTGTGCTGCTTTGCACCGTCATGGAAATAATAGCATCAGCATTGGCGTCGGCCTTTGATACTACTGGCGGCGCTAAAAGATCTGAGGGCAATGATCTTACGGCTTGCGATACTTTATCCCGGACATCATTAGCGGCAGCTTCAAGATCAACGCCTAAATTAAATTCTACATTAATAGTGCTTGAACCAAGACTGCTTGAAGATGTGATATTTTTAATTCCGGCAATGCCATTAATTGATTTTTCCAGTGGCTCGGTGATTTGTGATTCAATGATCTCAGGATTGGCTCCGGCATAATTGGTACGAACATTTATGTTGGGAGGATCGATGGCAGGATAGTCTCTTACGCCAAGAAATTTGAAACCAATAACGCCGAACACCACAATAATAATGCTCATCACTATAGCCAATACATTACGGCGTAAACTAAGTTCAGAGATGTTCATGGTTTCGTAAATATTTTTAATGTGGGTGAACAGTTACGCATATTATTTTTCATTCACTATTCTTCCTACTTGTATTTTCCCTTCCGGTTTCACACTCATTAAACCCGTTAAGATCACGGTATCGCCAGGTTTCAATCCTGTTAATATCTGCACTCTTGCTGAATCACGAATGCCAGTTGTTACGTCCACAAATTTCGCTACACTATCCTGGAAAATCACCACTTTTTTTCCTCTTGCCTGTGGAATGATTGCCTGTGAAGGTATCATCAACGCATTAGGATCAGGTTCAAACCTCAGCATCACTTTGGCAAATGATCCGGGTACAAGAGAAGCGTCTTTATTCTGTACAACTGAACGTACATTTAATGTTCGTGTATCCAGTGTTACACTCGATTCAGTTGCTATTATTTTTGCTGTATAAGTTTTATCCGAACCTTCTGTGGTAAATGATACTTCTCTTCCTGTTTTCATATCTGAGCTGTACTTTTCCGGTATGCTGAAATCAAGTTTCAAAACATTAATTTGCTGGATACTGGCTAATATTATAGCAGGAGTTACATAGGCCCCCGGACTTATATTCTTCAATCCCAGTTTCCCATTAAACGGCGCTCTTATTTCGGTTTTGGAGATGTTGGCCCTGGTAATGTTAATATCAGACTGGATGTTAATTACATTCAGAAGGCTTGCGTCATAATCAGTCTTGCTTATACCTTGTATCTTTAATAATTGCGCTGAACGTTGTTCATTTGTTTTCGCAATATCTAACTGTACCTGCAATTTCTTTAACTGTGCCTGCAGATCGCCATCATAAATTTTTGCGAGTAATGCTCCCTGTGTCACAAATTTTCCTTCATCAACGTTTAATTGAACAATCCGGCCCGAGATTTCTGGGTGGATATCTGTAGCTTCATTGGCAATTAGTGTACCGGGAACATCAATTCTTTCACTAATACTTGTTGGTTTTACCACGAATGCATCAACCTTCAGGGTCATTTGCCGTGCTCCGGCAGCCGACCGGGTGGCGTCTTGTTTTGATGAGTTTCCGCAAGACAATAAAATAATACAAACAAAAGCTGTTAAAAAAAGTTTGAAAGTCAGGGCTTTAAATTTCACTTTGTTCAGTTGTGTTTAAGCAATAAAAATAAAAAGATAAGCCAGCATATAGACGTTAAAAACAATCAATACTTGCACACAAATCCCTCCTGGTTACAAGCGGTTATTCCTTCGGATAAAAGGAAATGTCTATGATCTTGCTATTAAAGTTCTTTTTACTTTGTTTGATTTGTACAGCAGGTCCTGTTTCTCGCGACTGATCAAAGTAACATGGCCCATCTTTCGGCCGGGTTTTGTTTGCTTCTTTCCATACAGATGTACAAATGCATTTTCCATTTTCAGTATTTCATCAAGACCATCATATTTTACATCCCCGGTGTGTCCTTCCGCACCCAAAATATTGATCATTATCGACGGGAGAATGATGTTTGTATTTCCCAAAGGATAGCCAAGCATAATTCTCCATAACATGTCAAACTGCGAACTGTAATTTCCTTCGATCGAATGATGCCCGCTATTGTGAACGCGGGGTGCAGTCTCATTTACAAATACATCACCATCTTTATGTATGAACATTTCAACTGCAAAAATACCAGGCGATTTAAAATTCCTGGCTACGGCCAGGGCTATCGCTTCGACCTTCCACAAAATTCTTTTGTCCAACTCTGCGGGACAAAACTGGTAGTCGAGTATATTCAAAACAGGATCAAAAAGCATTTCAACCGGCGGATAGAGGGCTGTCTCTCCTTTTTCATTGATCGCAATCGTCTGTGCAATTTCTTTATGTATGTTGATCAGTTTTTCAAGAACAGCCGGTTTGTCAAAAGCTTTTTCAAGATCGTCAAGATTGTTCAGGATTTGCACGCCACGTCCATCATAACCACCCTCACCTAATTTATGCACTGCCGGCAAAAAATTTTTTCTTGAATCTAACTCTTCTAAATTTTCAGTCACTATAAATTCAGCAGTCGGAATTTCATTTTGCTTATAGTATTGTTTTTGGAGGATCTTGTTTTTAATTGTTTTTAAAACATGAGACCCCGGAAAAATTTTTATTCCTTCATTTTCCAGTTTTTCAAGGGCATTTGTGTTTACATTTTCTATCTCAATGGTCAGGGCATTTAGTCCTTTTCCAAAATGGTAAACGGTATCAAAGTCTTTTATATCTCCGCAAACAAAATGATGGCAAAGATGAGCAGCCGGACATTCGGGATCATTTTCCAAAACAAAAGTTTCAACGGGATAATTTGCTGCTGCCTGCAGCAACATGCGCCCGAGTTGACCACCACCGAGAATGCCGATTTTTTGCATGGCGCAAAGATAGGGTGTAAGGTTGTGGTTGGTAGCCGTCAGTTGATGGTTTTGTTAAAGAAGCGTTCTAATTGGGGAAGTGTAATTGGATATTAAGATATTGAGATATTGCAATTCCTCAAATCAAATATCCCAATATCAAAATATCAGAATCAAGTTATTTTTTCAAATTTCTCCTCCTGTTCCATCACAGTCGCGGGAATTAGTGACCCGGCATTTTCAAAATATCCTCTCCTGATCTTTTTTGCTGTTTTGTGATTTCCTGTATGGCTCCATCCCGGTGGCATAAAAATGTATAAGATTTTGTTGTAAGCTCCCGGTGCCTTTGCAATGTCTTTGAACAAATAATAGAATTCTCCAAAATAGACATCAAAAAAATTTTGCGCATTTATTTTTCTTGTAATACCGTACTCCGGCGGCATTTCCATTTTCTCTGGTTGAAATGTCCGGAAAACCCGGTCCCAGATATTTAAGAGATTACAAAAATTAGTGTCCATATACAATGGATTTCTTGCATGATGGATGCGATGATGAGAAGGAGTGAGTATGAACTTGTTCATGAAACCAAGCCTGCCATCTTTTAAAACATTTTCGCCAACATGAATAAATGCGCCCCATGTGCCATCAATGAACATGATCAAAAAAAGGAGAGGAGGGTTTACACCCAAAAGAATGCAAATGGAAGTGCGGATCACATCGGCATAAGGAGCTTCCAGGAAAAAATGTGCATAGGTAACTGAAAGATTCATGCTCTCAGGTGCATGATGAGTAGAATGCAGACACCAGAACAATCTTACCTTATGGCCGAGGTAATGATAAATGAAATGAGAAAATTCCCAGACGACGTAGCCGAATATCAGCCAATACCAGGTAAAGCTCGTTTTTATCAGTCCATATTTTTCAAAAAGAGCAATGCAATATCCCACTGCGGCGATCGATATAAATCTTGAAACGAACCGGTTGCTTACATAAATGAAAAAAGGAATTTTATAGTTTGATACTTTAAATTTTTTGTAGAAAGCAGCTCTTGCAATTTCAATGAGCAGTAATAATGGTATGAGCGGCGAAATGGCTGAAAAAATTCCATCAAGAGTAAGCAGGCTGCTGTAATTGCCGGTCTTAAATGTTTCGATCAGCTGGCTGATTCCAAGAAAGCCGATCAATTCATTATAGAGGATTTGAAAAAAATGCATGGCAGCAATAGTTGTTTTGAAAGATCAACGAAAATAAAGATTTGGGAAATAAATGACAAGAAGATTTTTTTGCCAGTTTCAGTAATTCTCTTCATCGTTCCTTGTGTCACTCACTTGTACTTTCGGAATTCTATTGAGCTTTTCTTCAATTCCACCAATCCTTGGAAAATAACGAGTTCATTTCTTGCAATCAAACGATTCGCCGATCTTATCAAACTCCTTCCAGATATTATTTGTTGAAGGTTTTGGAGATATTTCAAAGAAAACAGGTGTATGATTTTGTGCTCTGCAAGTTTTTACATGCACCAGGCAATGTAAAGTGATTGGTTTTTGAGCAATGTAATCAAGCATGTTAATTGTTCCGCCGTACGTCTCCACATCATTGGGGGCTGTTTTTATTTTTTTAATTGTTGCATTGATCGGAACTAACTTATTTGCCGGGATCTTACGGATAGGAATATTTCTGCCAACAAGACCTGAATAATATGCTTTTAAATTTTGCTGTAAATTGCTTTCATCGATCTTTTGATTTCCATCAAGCCACCACATAAAAGCATAAGACCAATGTTCTTCACTTGTTGTATCTCCCCACCCGGGAACCGGCAATCGCAAATTTGGAAGTATCAGCAGAGAATTTTGTTGTTATATTCTTTAAAATGATTTTGATCCTGTCACCTGTTATTGAATCTGCATACAGTTTTTGTTTCATCGAAGCAAACACAGTAAGCATGTCATTTCCGTATGCATAAGCGACATTATGTAGTTTGGTTTCCGAAATAATACCATCGAGGTCATAAAAATTTGACAATAAAACCAATGTTCCTTTTATAGTTCCGGAGCGCGGATGAACAGCGAGATAAAAACCATCCGTGCTGTCTTTATCATCAAAGACGATTTTTTCGATGTACTGACAATTTGCTATTTGAGGAAGACTAAAAACAAATGCGATAAGGATTGTGAAGAAACGAATACTCATAATGTCGGTTTGCGATTGGTGTAAGTTCATGTTTTTAAAGTAACATCATATTTTTTGCAGGAAAGCTTTTTAGGGTACTAAATTTGTTTAATGATCCTTCAACCATTTTCGCCAATCCTCAGCAACTTTATCCCAATTAAATGTATCGTAATCAGTTTCGCCATTCGATTTTAACGGGAAAAAATTGTGTTCTACTCCAAAATAATCTTTGAAAGTAAAATTGTTTTTATTTAACCTTATCATTTCCATTCTGAAATAATCAGCGGCATTCACTAACCCGAAATCCTTTGTTCCGTAAGTTAACAGCACTGGAATCTTTATTTTCCTGAGATATTCCATAGGTGGTGGATAGGAGAATTGGTAGGTCTCTTTATTCGTGTCTCCATCTGAGTTAATATTGCCGGGATCAGTAATTATGTTCTTCCAATATCGAAAAATATTTTCGGCAAGTCTTGAAGAATCTGTCTCATTCACCCTTGCACGCGCAGCCAAAGTAACAATTCTTCCTAAAGGGTTCCCGCTTGAATAGATCAGTTCAGTTACTTGTGGATATTCATAAGCAATTTTTGCTGCGATAGCACTGCCTTCCGAATGGCCTGCCACTACCAGTTTATCTTTTGAGACCCATGATTGGTTCCTTAAAAACTTAAGAACAGCAATATTTCTCTTCACATAATAATCGAGTAAATTTCGCTCTATGTATTTTTTGGGAAATTTTCCGGAACTATCACTGTAGCTCATGTCACCATTTAAAGATTTTTCTTCAGCGGTAAGCGGTATGTAGGGTTTATTGATAATTATTAAATGATATTCTTTCGAAAGGCTGTCTGGATTAAAAACAAATACATTATAAATTCCCTTTTTGCCTTTATCCTCATATTGAACAATTAATGGGATAGGTAAACTGCCTTGGCAGAAGGGAAATAATGGTTTTTTAATTTGCTCTTCGCCTTTACATGACTTAATTAAAATATCAACAAGGTCACCATTATAAAAAGTCTGCATATGCCTGAAACCGTATTCTTCAGGGTTTAAATTTTGTGCAAACAAATCAATTGTAAAAACTATGCAAGAAAGGAGTAGGAAATATTTCTGTGTATAACTAACGGCCCGCATATAATGTTCTTCTTTCAAATTTAAATTTAATTATTACAAAATGAAATTTGAGGAAACGCTGAGCAAAAGTTTAGTTGTGTCTTTCATGCTTTCTTCGAGTCTTAGTGGCTTTTTTGGTCACTAAGAACACAATCGATCACAAGTACCCGACGACTTTGTCGGGAAGAATTAATGAACGTCAAAGTATGCGACCTTGCTCAGCCGTAGTGGCTACACAAAGGCGCAACGCAACAGAAGCTCAATAGTAGTAATTTAGCCGGCTACAAAATAATACTCATCATGAAGAAAATTTTATCGACTTTTTTATTCCTGGCTCCCCTGCTTGTTCTTTCGCAAAACAAAATGACTCCTGAGTTATTGTGGAAACTTGGAAGAGTAAATGGGCTTGGCATTTCAAAGGACGGAAAATATGTAGTGTATTCAGTAAGCACAACGGATATTGAAACCAATAAGAGCAAAACAAAATCTTATATAATACCTGTAACCGGAGGCACTGCCATTGAAATAAGTAATGCAGATAGTTTGCTGAACAATAAAAAACTTTCACCCGATAGCAGCTATTTCTTAAGTAATAAAGAAGTAAAAGAAAAAAAAATATCGGGCAGTGATTATTACCCTGATCTCACAAAATCCAACGCATACATTTACGATAATCTCGATCAACGGCATTGGGATACCTGGGAAGACGGCAAATTTGATCATGTATTTGTAACACCGGTCGGCAAACCAGAGGAAGAAAAAGATATCATGGCGGGTGAGCCTTATGATTGTCCACAAAAACCCTTTGGTGGTGACGAAGATTATGTTTGGAATCCCGACGGGAAGCATGTGGTATATGTAACAAAGAAAAAATTCGGGAAAGATTATGCGTTGAGTACAAACACGGATCTGTACGAATATGATATCTCAACAGGCACCTCAAAAGATCTGACGGAAGAAAGAAAAGGATATGATATAAATCCATCCTTCAGTAAAGATGGAACGCTTGCCTGGCTTGGCATGGAGAGGGAAGGCTATGAAGCAGATAAGCAAGACATCGTTGCATCCACTGGGTTAGGCGTTGTAAATCTTACAAAGCAAAGAGATGATATTCATGTAGAAGGTTTTAAATGGAGTGATGACGGTAGGAATATTTTTTTCTGGGCACCTGTCAATGGCACGTTGCAATTATTTGAAGTGGATTATACCGGAGCTACCCAAAAACTTCCTGATATACGACAAATAACCAATGGCAATTTTGATATTACGGGCATTGTTGGACAAACCGGGAATGTATTGATCGTTTCAAGAACAGATATGAATCATGCAACGGAATTATATGCAGTGGATATCGGAAATGGCAACATGAAAAAATTGACCTATGTAAACGACTCTGTTTATAATTCTATCGGGAAATGCAAAACAGAAAGGCGCTGGGTAATGACAACAGACAATAAAAAAATGCTTGTTTGGGTCATCTATCCGCCTGATTTTGATTCAACCAAAAAATATCCAACGCTTTTATATTGCCAGGGCGGTCCGCAGGGAGCATTAACTCAATTTTATTCTTTTAGATGGAATTTTCAATTGATGGCTTCAGAAGGATACATAGTTGTAGCACCCAACCGAAGAGGCATGCCCGGACATGGAACCAAATGGAATGAACAGATCAGCAAGGATTGGGGCGGGCAGGCAATGAAAGATTATTTATCGGCAATTGATGCAGTGAGTAAAGAAAAATTTGTTGACAAAGATCGCCTGGGGTGTGTAGGCGCCAGCTATGGAGGTTATTCAGTGTATATGCTGGCAGGTATTCACCATAATCGTTTCAAAACATTTATCGCTCACGATGGCGTGTTCGATCTCAAAAGCTGGTATGGAACAACAGAGGAATTATGGTTCGCTAACTGGGATATCGGAGGTCCTTACTGGGACAAAAACAATGCAGCGGCTCAAAAGAGTTATTCGCAATTTTCTCCCAGCAATTTTGTTGACAAATGGAATACACCGATCATGATCATCCAGGGAGGAAAAGATTACCGTGTCCCGATTGAGCAGGGATTGCAGGCCTTCCAGGCAGCACAATTGAAAGGGATAAAAAGTAAATTATTGTATTTACCTGACGAAAACCATTGGGTGTCGAGTGCGCAAAATGCATTGATCTGGCAACATGAATTTTTTAAATGGCTGGATGAAACATTGCCTGCAAAAGATAAAAAGGGCGAGGATGATAAGAAGGCGTTTTAGGTCGGGTTTGAAATTTTGATATTAGGATATTGAGATATTGAATATTGCGATATTTTTTTAAAAATTGTTGATATCCTAATATTTTGATATCTCAATTACGCGCCTCTCTTGCACCAAAGATCAAACTTCCAATTCTTACCATTGTGCTTCCTTCTTCGATGGCAATTTGATAGTCGCCACTCATGCCCATGGAAAGAATTGCGAATTGGCAATTGTCAATTGTCCATTTTTCATATTGTTCAAAAAGTCTTTTCAGGTATCGAAATTCTATTTTCACCTTATTCATATCGTCGGTAAAAGAAGCCATGCCCATTAACCCTGCGACGTGAATATTCGCTAATGGTGAGTCGCTAATGGTCGCTAATATTTGCGTTAATTCGCGTTCATCGAATCCGAATTTTGTTTCTTCCTGCGCGATGTGAACCTGCAATAAACAATCAATAACGCGGTTAAATTTTTTTGCCTGCTTATTTATTTCCTGCAGGAGTTTTAAACTATCCACACTCTGAATGAGATGAACGAATGGGGCGATCTGTTTTACTTTATTGCCTTGCAAATGGCCGATAAAATGCCAGCGAATATCTTTTGGTAGTTCAGATTGTTTTTCTGTTAATTCCTGCACATAGTTTTCACCAAAATCTTTTTGGCCAAGATCATAAACCTCTTTTATTTCTTCAACTGATTTTGTTTTGGAAACAGCAACAAGAGTGACGCGATGAGAACCAAGATCCGCGACTATTTGCTCATATGCTTCTCTATTCACGGCCATTTCAATTTCCGGAAGATGTAAAATTTTTATTCAGGCTTAAAAGCTTGCGGCTAATAGCTCACAGCCTATTGCAATATCGATCTGCTAATTACAATCCTTTGCACTTCACTGGTGCCCTCATAGATCTGTGTAATTTTTGCGTCACGCATTAATCGTTCCACATGATATTCTTTTACAAATCCATAACCGCCGTGAATTTGTACCGCTTCAACTGTTGTCCACATAGCAGTTTCGGAAGCAAATACTTTTGCCATGGAAGAGCTGATACCATAATCCAGGCCAGCGTCTTTTTCCCACGCGGCTTTCAAACAAAGTAATCTCGCTGCTTCGATTCTTGTCGCCATGTCGGCTAGTTTGAATGCAATGGCCTGGTGATTCATGATCTCCGTGCCAAATGCTTTTCTTTCTTTTGAATATTTTAAAGAAAGTTCATAGGCGCCACTGGCAATACCCAATGCCTGCGAAGCAATGCCAATGCGGCCACCGGCGAGCGTTCTCATGGCAAACTTGAAACCGAACCCCATTTCGCCGATCTGGTTTTCTTTCGGAACTTTTACATCATTGAACATAATGGAGTGTGTATCACTTCCGCGAATACCCAATTTATTCTCCTTGGGAGCAACTGTTACACCAGGCGAATTTTTCTCGACAATAAATGTGTTAACGCCTCTTGATTTTTTTGCCGGGTCAGTTTGCGCCATTACTAAATAAACAGACGCCGTTCCTCCATTCGTGATCCAGTTCTTTGTTCCGTTTAATAAAAAATGATCGCCTTTATCTTCAGCCGTTGTTTTTTGCGAAGTGGCATCACTTCCGGCTTCAGGTTCACTTAATAAAAATGCACCGATATATAATTCACCATTTTTCTTTCCCTGTGCCAAAGGCACAAGATATTTTTGTTTTTGCTCTTCAGTACCGTACTCCTGCAGACCGAAACAAACCAAACTATTATTTACGCTCATGCAAACGCTGGTGCTGGCATCGATCTTACTGATCTCTTCCATGGCAAGAACATAACTCACCGTATCCATACCCGCACCACCGTATTCCGGCCTTACCATCATTCCTAAAAAGCCGAGATCAGCAAGCTTTGAAACTTGTTCCCGGGGAAACTTTTGTTTTTCATCACGTTCAATTACCCCAGGCAGGCATTCAGTTTGGGCAAAATCTCTTGCTGCTTTCCGGATCATCAAATGCTCTTCACTCAATTGAAATAACATGTGGCTTTATTTAAGGCCGTAAAGATAACATGAGATAGATGAAAGTTAATAGTTAATAGTGTTAGTGAGTGGCGGTAATTATTAATGAATAATGAATAATATCTCTCTTAGCTGATCACCCAGGCCAATACCAAATGTTCAAAATAGCGGTAATGAACGGTTAGTTGTTCATCGGTTTTAGTAAACAGACAGTTGATCGTTCCTTCACCTTCATGTAGCCGGTCCAACAGAATATGTTTGCGAAAGTCGACTCCTTCGTTGCCATTCCATTTATATATTGCCTCCTTTGCCGACCATAAAAGAGTTAAGAGTTCAGAGTTATGAGTCGTGAGTCGTGAGTCGTGAGTCGTGAGTCGTGAGTCAGTCAAAGATTGAAAATTGAACATTGAGTCCCGATAGCTATCGAGATGAGTATTGAAAATTTCTTGCTCCTTCTTACTTAAAAATTTATCCATTATTTTTTCAACTTTTGGCGATGGAATTTCAATATCAATTCCCACCCGCTGATTACTGCTCACAATAGCAGCCGCATAATCTCCGCAATGAGAAATAGAAAAATGATATTGTTCATTTGGAAGATAAGGTTTACGGGTGTCGGCAATTTTGATGAGCTCATAGGGAAATCCCGGGAAAAGAAATTGTAATAAGAATCTTCCTGCCAAATGCTGTAACCGTTTATGGGGATGTGTAACTTCTTTCTGAAGAGGCACATTAGTTAGAAAGAATTCTTCCGCCTCTTCGATCTTCCAGATCCCCAGTCTTGTGGTTTCGTTAACCTGATGTTGAAAAAAAATCGGCACGAATTCAATTTAAGATTTAAAATTGCAGACTTTTAACGATCGGGAAAAGTGCTCCCGCCCTGGCGGGATCCCAATTCAAAATTCCAAAATACAATGATTTTATCCGACAAAAGAATTATTGAAGAAATACAGAAAGGTACTATTAAACTTGATCCCTATGACCGGGAATGTCTCGGTAGTAATTCCTATGATGTGCATTTAGGAAAATGGCTGGCTACTTACAATGAGCATATACTCGATGCAAAAAAACATAACCACATCAATTATTTTGAGATTCCCGAAGAAGGATTTGTGTTGTACCCGCATATATTTTATTTAGGTGTTACGCAGGAGTACACCGAAACGCATGCGCATGTGCCTTTCCTTGAAGGCAAATCATCAACGGGTCGTTTGGGAATTGACATACATGCTACTGCTGGCAAAGGTGATATAGGTTTTTGCGGCCATTGGACTTTGGAAATTTCTGTAAAGCAGCCGGTAAAAGTGTACAAAGAAATGCCGATAGGACAACTCATTTATTTTTTGGTGGAAGGAGAGACCGAGGTGAAATACAATGAGAAAAAAGGAGCTAAATACAGCGGGCAACCTGATAAACCTATCGAAAGTATGATGTGGAAGAACGAATTCTGACCGTCGCTTGCACTGATTAATTTGATTAGCGTGATGATTATTTGCCCAGCTGCATTGCTACTATGAAACTGCGGTTGCGCATCGCCTTTGCGTAGCTGCTACGGCAGAGCAAGGTCGCACTCTCCGAAGGAGTCTCCTCATGGAGTCATTTGACCTTTGGACTTGTACGTTCGGTAATTCTATACAGCAACCTAGGATATTAAGTAATTGGGATATTAGGATATTGTAATATCCCGATATCCTAATATCTCTTTTCCCCCGGCTTAATTTCATCACATTTACCTGCAGTTTGGTCACATTTAAAAAATATGCTTTCATCTGTCAGCTAATCTTGCTTAAAATTAACAAGATGAAATCGGCGGTCAGTAAAATAAAATGGAGACAGCATGAAATTGCATTGGCTACAGCAACTTTATTAATAATGAGTGCAGGGTATTTATGGAATTTAAAGAATACATCTGCAGGCCAGGTTGAAAGTGTATTTCTGGATAATCGTGTTCCCTTTAATATTTATAAAAATATAATACTGCCCGATCTCAGTTTGGCACTGACCGCATATCTTTCTTATTTATGGATCAATCTTTATATCATCCGACGTTTGCTCTTTTCAAAAAAAATTGAAGCAGGCACATCAAAGATATCCTTATCTTTTTCGAAGATTTCATTACAGGGACTGGCAAAAAAAATGATTAAGGAATATGCGTGGCTTTTTATACAGGTTCTTTTTCTGGTCTTATTCCTGGGTGCGGTTTTTAATATTGCCACATATTTCAGACATCAATGGCAGTTTAATTATCCCGGGTTTTCGATTTTCTTTAATAAAAACAATCCCAGGTCACAATTGGGCTTATCCGGGAATTTTTTTGCAGCAGCCTCGGTGATCTTCTTATATAGCTTATATGTAAGCGTGAGAGAGATAATTATTCATTCAATCACGGTTTCAAAACAGGGAGAATACTATACGCTGGTTTGCAATAAGGTTACGGCATTCATTCTTCAATTTGTTTGTGTGCCTGTGTTTCTGTACTCATTTAATATCGTTGATGACCGGCAATTTTTTGTTTCTTATTTTTTAGTAGTTCCTGCATTGTTTGCCATGTTCATCAGCAATGTGTACTGGCTTTTTCCCATGAAAGGGGATCGTCCTTTCTTCAGCCAAAAGATCATTGCGAGATTATTATTCACATCTTTTATTTATGCGGTTCCGCTGATCGTTTTTGTACACGAAGCAATCCCTGTTGCTTTTTTGTATAGCTGGGCTTTGCAGTTGTTTGTCGTTACCCCGATAACCTGGGGGTACTACCAATCTAATAAAGACAAAATTTTACAGCTGCGAGGCGTAGAGAAAGAACTTGTAAGATCAAAGACAGATCTGCAATTCCTGCGCTCACAGATCAATCCACACTTTCTTTTTAATGTACTAAATACTCTTTACGGGACTGCTTTACAGGAAAACGCAGAACGAACTGCCGAAGGAATTCAACGACTGGGCGATATGATGCGGTTTATGTTGCAGGAAAACAATCTTGATTTTATTCAGATGAATAAAGAAGTTGAATATTTGAAAAACTATATTGCTTTACAAAAGCTCCGTACCCAATCTTCACCGGAAATTATCATTGAAGACAATATCAATGAACAAAACTGCGGTCATAAGATCGCCCCTATGCTTCTGATACCCCTTGTGGAGAATGCGTTTAAACATGGGATCAGTCTCAAGGAAAGGTCATGGATAAAAATAAATTTGGAATGCACGGAAAAAGATATCCGTTTTAGAGTGAGCAACAGTATGCATGTAAAAACTCAGAATGATCCTGAGAACGAAAGATCAGGTATCGGGTTTAAAAATGTGTTGGAACGTTTAAAATTGATCTATCCGGGTAAATTTCAAATATCAGTAAACGGAGATGGAAAAGAATTTTTTGTGCAGTTAGCCATTCAACCATAGAATCAATAATCATCAACAGAAAAATAAAAATTGTATAACCATGAGATCGATAGCATTGTGTTTTTGCCTATGTGTAAGTGTAACCATCCATGCACAAACCGGCAATAAAATTATTCTTGGAATTGCTGACAGCGTTTATTCAAACATCTTACATGAAAACAGGAAAATATGGGTGCATGTTCCTGTTGAAGGCCCTGATCCGGACGGTAATATTTTTGCAAAACAACATTATCCTGTCATTTATCTTTTGGATGGATGGGAACCTAACTTTAGTATTGTAACCAGCATGGTTGAACAATTGGGCGGCGGCAGCGGAAACCTGGCTTTCCCGCAAATGATCGTGGTGGGTATTCCAAATACGGATCGTACAAGGGACCTGACACCGATTCGTAGTTATATGCCCATGATGGATAGCATGGAGGCAAGTCGTTCTGGTGGCGGAGAAAATTTTATTTCATTCATAGAAAAAGAACTGATCCCACATGTTGATTCATTGTATCCCACTTCACCTTACCGGATTTTGATTGGTCATTCATTAGGTGGATTGATGGCGGTTTATACTCTTATAAATCATTCCTCTTTATTTAATGCGTATGTTGCCATTGATCCAAGCACCATCTGGGATGATAAACTGGTTCTGAGGCAGGCAAAAGAAGCGCTTGAGAGAAAACAATTTAAAAATAATTCATTCTTTCTTGCCATTGCTAATACAATGAACAGTGGGATTGATACAAGCATAATCGGCCTTCACATGAGAACAAATTTTCAACTTCGCGATTATTTGAATGCTTATAAAGAAACTAACCTGGTATTTTCCTGCAAATATTATCCTGAGTACGATCACAACTCCGTTCCAATTGTTGCAGAATACGATGCTCTCCGGTCTATTTTTAATTTTTATAATTTCAATTTTCCTTTCGCAGAGTTCTTTAATCCATCTTATAAATCAGATACTTTGCTGCGTGTGCATTATGAAACGATAAGCAGGAGAATGGGATATAAAGTAGCACCGCCCGAACAATTCATGAATGCAATCGCATACCAGCTTATGAGCATGAAACAGTTTGACAGGGCTTATTATTTTTTCGGAAGCAATATTGAAAATTATCCTGAAAGTTTTAATGCATATGATTCCATGGGTGATTTTTACGATGCCAAAGGTGATAAAGAAAAAGCTGTTGAATACTATTCGAAATCCCTGAAACTGCACAATTCACCTGTCACGAGAAAAAAGATTGATAAATTAAAACTGGTCAAATAGGAATGTGAAATAAATTATCAAGAGCGAAACAGGCTTTAATTTTGTTTGAATGATCTTATATGCTTGCAGCCATAGCCATAGATGACGAACCCGTTGCGCTGGAAGTTGTAAAAAGACTTTCAGAAAAAATTCCTTTTCTTTCCATGAAGGGATTTTTTACAAATGCATTTGAGGCTGCGGATTTTCTGTACAAAGAAAAGATCGATCTTATTTTTCTGGATATAAAAATGCCGGACATTTCAGGGATAGATTTCCTGAAATCGATTCAAAACCCCCCGATGGTGATATTCACAACCGCTTACAGTGAACACGCCGTGCAGAGTTTTGAACTCGATGCCATCGATTATCTATTGAAGCCTTTTTCCTTAACACGATTTTTAAAGGCCTGTAACAAGGCACGGGAGCAATTTGAACTAAAAAAGAATAACAGCAGCACCGCTGAGCTGGCTTCTGTTTTTATTAAAAGTGGTTATGAGCAACTTCGTGTTGAATTGAGTGATATTTTATATGCAGAAAGTAGCGGAAACTATATGCAGTTTGTACTGGTAAATAAAAAAATAACATCGAGGCTTACTATGGGTGAAGCAGAAGCCTTACTACCTGCCGCATCTTTTGTTCGCATACATCGCTCCTACATTGTCTCAAAAAAACATATCACTAAAATTGAAAAGGACAGTGTCTGGATACAGGAAACAGAACTTCCTGTCGGTGCAAGCTATTCAAATGAAGTATTGAAAATTATTTCATAGCCATTGTGATCTTATTGTTCATTAATATCAGTTAGCTTCAGCTGCAACATAGATCCATGCTTGTTTTCCTGATTCAGGTATTACCTTAATCCTTTTATAATCGGCGGGTTCATATTTATCGGTCAGTAGCAATTCATCTTTTGTGATCTCCAGGACAGTTCCTTTAACCCAATCGGTTTGATCATTTGTGAAAATTAATGTTGACTGGTATTTTTCTTCACCTTTTGAAAGAAATGATTCATCTTTAATTTCAATGGTTACGATCTTATAACTTTTTAAGATATCATTTGACCCGGGCAAAATTCTACCGAATAGCTTTATTTGAACTTCCTCTTTTTGAAGAGTGCCATATGAAAAAAGATATTCGCTCATTTTGATGTCGATTTTGGTACTAAGATCCTGGTTTCAGCTTGTTCTCATTTATATCGGCTCATAGTAAAGTGTTACTGCACCGGAACTAAATGTTTTTGTTTTTAAAAGTTTCAGATCAATTCTATCGGTAATGTTTTTAAACAATAGTAAGCCGTTTCCTGAAATAATCGGCTGAACACAAAACTGGTACTCATCAATTAAATCAAGATTCAATAATTCAATTATAATGCCTGGGCCGCCCACCACAATATTTTTACTTTCGCCGTATTGATCGACA
>Ga0207106_1077_pt1 | contig 18825 bp, 24 predicted proteins | sample Alteio_BWMinHeat_78_FD_153535 | JGI IMG/M metagenome (GOLD analysis project Ga0207106, IMG submission 153535) | Enriched cells from forest soil in Barre Woods Harvard Forest LTER site, Petersham, Massachusetts, United States -... | ecosystem: Environmental > Terrestrial > Soil > Temperate forest >...
TCTTTCTGTTTTTCTAAAAGTTTTCTTTTACGGCTGATATCACCACCATAACATTTTGCAGTAACGTCCTTGCGCAAGGCCGAGATCGTTTCTCTTGCCACAACTTTTGCTCCTATTGCAGCTTGAATGGCTATCTGGAATTGTTGACGCGGAACTAATTCTTTTAATTTTTCACAAAGCTTGCGGCCGAAATCCTGTGCACGACTGCGATGGATCAGGGCACTCAATGCGTCCACTTTATCGCCATTCAATAAAATATCCATTTTCACAATATCGCTATCACGATAACCGATCGGGTGATAGTCAAACGAGGCATAGCCTCTTGTTTGTGACTTTAGTTTATCATAAAAATCAAAAACAATTTCGGTCAGCGGCATTTCAAACATTAATTCTACTCTTGTTTGAGTAAGATAATGCTGATTCAACAATATGCCGCGTTTGCCTAAACATAAGGTCATAATGTTGCCGATATATTCCGGTTTGCTGATGATCTGCGCTTTGATGTAAGGTTCCTCGATACGATCCGTTTTCACAGGATCAGGAAATTCCGTAGGATTATTTACAGCGATCTTTTCTCCTTTTGTGGTGTAAGCAATAAAGCCAACATTAGGAACAGTAGTAATTACAGTCTGGTCAAACTCACGCTCCAAACGTTCCTGTATGATCTCCATATGCAGCAGCCCCAAAAAGCCGCAACGAAAACCAAAGCCAAGCGCCTGCGATGTTTCCAATTCAAAAGTCAGTGCTGCATCGTTCAATTGTAATTTATCCATGCAATCACGCAATTCTTCAAACTCATCTGTATCTATAGGAAATATGCCCGCAAAGACCATCGGCTTCACCTCCTGGAATCCTTGCACCATCTGCGGATCGGGATTGCTGGCATCCGTTATGGTATCTCCTACTCTCACCTCCTTTGCATTTTTTATGCCTGTAATGATATAACCCACGTCGCCGCAAAGCACTTCTGGTTTTTCCGTCATCTTCAATTTCAGTATGCCCACTTCATCGGCAGCATACTCTTGTCCAGTAGAAACAAATTTTACTTTGTCACCTTTTTTTTATAGAACCATTTAGTATGCGGTAATAAACAATGATGCCGCGGAATGAATTGAAAACAGAATCAAAAATAAGCGCCTGCAACGGGGCATCGGGATCGCCTGTTGGTGCAGGGATTTTTTCTACGATCGCATCTAATATTTTATCCACACCCATTCCTGTCCGGGCACTGGCGAGTAAAATATCTTCCGGTTTGCAACCAATGAGATCAGTGATCTGATCCTTCACTTCCTCGATCATGGCACCGTCCATATCTATTTTATTGAGCACAGGAATTATTTCAAGATCATTTTCAATGGCGAGATACAAATTGGAAATTGTTTGTGCCTGGATACCCTGCGTAGCATCTACGAGCAGTAAAACACCTTCACAGGCGGCGAGGGCGCGGCTTACTTCGTAACTAAAATCAACATGACCGGGAGTATCGATCAAATTCAAAATATATTCCTGTCCGTCAGAATGATTGTAGTTTATTTGTATCGCATGACTTTTGATTGTGATTCCTTTCTCCCGTTCCAGGTCCATATCATCAAGCACCTGGTCCATCATATCCCGTTCGCTGATAGTGTTTGTGGATTGTAAAAGCCGGTCGGCCAGTGTAGATTTTCCGTGATCAATATGAGCGATGATGCAAAAATTCCTGATGTTCTTCATTGTGCCCCCATCCCCGCCAGCCGCGGGGAGTTTAGAATCATTTTTTAATGGCGGCAAAGGTAGTTAAAAGCTGCGAGCCCAAAGCTACGGACTTGGGGACTTTATTGCCTGTCATTCTGAACGCAGTGAAGAATCCTTAACCAAAACAATAATTATTATATACCCGGCATTAATACTACTATTAAACTTTCGTTGCAGCTTGCCCCGACTTGTCGGGATCGCACTCTCTCAAGGAGTCTCCTCAGGGAGTCATTTGACCTTTGGACTTGTACTGCACCAATTCTACTGAGCAAAGCCCCGTGGTTTATCCTGTAGTTCCATTAGCAAATTGAACTTTTAATTTTAGACCTTTACTGGTTTATAAGAAATGATCGGATAAAATGGTAGAACGGATTGTGCTAACGACAATACGAAATGTATAATGTTGAACGAATGATTTCAAACATCAGAAAATTTGCACTACGACGCATTATATCATAAATTAGAGTATTGGTGGTAATTGTGGGTGACAGCTTTAATTCGTAATGCGATTTCTAAAATTTTAGCTGCAAATCATGGGACAAACAGTACAAGCGTTAATAGAGCATAGATTAACACCTGACGAAATTTTAAAACTTCCTGAAAGCTTACAAGATTCATCAAACAGCATTATTGCTGGACAATGGAATTGGATAGTCCCAAATATTAATGCAACAACCTTAGTCAATTTATGGACACGAAAAGCAGAATACTTTATAAGTAACTCATGGAGTGAAAAAGATTTAGCCTTATTGAGAAATGACAATATGACTTTGCATTTCTATAATTCAAATCTTGTAACATTTGACAATTCAATAAGCTGGAACACTTATAACGAGGACGAAAACTTATGCAAAGACTTTAATTACTTAACAAAGGAAATGTCAACTTTACTAAATGCTCTTGACATAATTATTGTCCCTGAGTTATCAAGAGTTCCTTTTTTTTGATGAGGAGAAAGACTTAACTGTAAACGCATATAGACAAAAAGCAAAAAATAATAAAATGTACGCTATAGAATTTGAATAAAACTGCCACCAACAAAGGCATAGCTAAAAGCGTGGCTGGACGTAGTAAATTTCAACAATTTTAATTCTATTGAGCTGCATATCCAACCGACCTTACGCTATTGAGCTTTTATTTTTATCTTCAACTTTTGTATTTCAATTTGGCTTCAGGTATTGGGTGACGGGAATGCTAATTTCACGCCTTCAGCAATGCGGGGCCTTTGGGCGCAATTTTATATGACACTCATATCAGCATAATATCAAAAAAAGGTACGGCAGTTTCGACTGATTCATTATTAACAGTAAGAGAGAAAGACAATCCGGACTCGGTCAGCCAAGTTGAATGGCAGCTACCAAAGCTGGTAAGACTTGAAAAATTTAAAGGGACAATAAGCTTTTGGGGAGACGCCGTAGCGGAACTAAAGCGTTTCCCTCCAAAACCAAAAGAAGACATCGATTTCAATTGGACTCTTTACAATTGGTTAATCGAAAAATGCAAGAACATTTCGCGGACTACGTTGGAAGATTTTGTTAGACATCTAACTCAAGATTTGAAGGCTGAATATGAAAAACGGAAATGGCTAAACAATGGAATTGGAATTCATGTGACCGGTTATGAATATGTAGATAACACATTTATTCCTGAGTTATTTTTGATCTCAAATTATGCAGACACTTCTTACACTAAATTGCGTTAGGCACAATATAATAAAACAGCTTCCACTTCTAATAATGATTTTCTCATTTATCTCTTCTTATGGTCAGACAGAAATTGCCAAAATTTTTCAAAAGATTGAATATGTTGACGGTGACTTTTATAAGCAACTATATGACACAATTAAGTTGAAAAAAGAAAATATTGACATTTACTTTTTTAGAAACCATTTTTATACTCCTTATTACTTGCCTGACAGGTTTATTGACAAACAATATAAAAATAAAACAGTGTCAATATGGAGAGATGCCAATGCGAAAAAAGATTATCGATCTAATTGGGAAAACACCTATACATATGACAGCCTAAGCCGGGTGACAAATTACACTTATTCAGGTTGCATAATTTGCTCAAACATGCCTTACAATTATATAGTGACATATAATTCTTCAGGTCAGGTTGATGTCATTAAAAACACAATCAGTGAAAAAGACAGTTATAGGTTCTATTATAATAATACGGGAGACTTAATACAGTTTGAAAAATATTCCTCAGACCTTTTAGAAACAAGAATAATTGTCGTTAGGTGACCCGTACGTCATAGTCAAGCTTCGTGACTAATCTTCAACTATGAAATGGGTACAATTTTATTTTTCGTATTTATTTGTTGTAACGACAAAAAGACTTCGTCAACTCAACCACGAACTGATTCCACAAAGATTGCAAAACCTAAAAAAGAATTTAAGTTCTCATCTGTTTCACTTTTTACAATTGACCCATCATTTTATAATCAACCAGACACTATAACGACCTTTCCAAATGGAAAACCTGCATACAGACTTTTTCTTTGGTGGCGCAGGATTTATTGATTCCACTGGCAGACCCTTCCATAATCGGTATAAAAAATACAATCTGACTGCGCAAGAAATGAGTACACTCAAAGACAAATTCCTTCCCAAATTATGTTTTGGTTACAGAAAAATGTGCATGACAACATATCGTGACGTTCTAATTTTTTATGGCTCATCAAAAAAAGTACTTGCTCAAGCACCAATCTGTTTCAGTTGTAACGAAGTGTTGATTTATCCAAATATGGATGAGATATGTGATGAACCAAATTTGGACTTTAAGGCATTCAAACAATTTATTTCAAGTATCAAATCAAAATAAAGCCTGACTATAACATCACATTTGTGCTATTGGGGGCGACACAAAGCGTCTTTCACCTTCTGTAACACTTTTCAGCTTTTGTCTCCATATGACATTTACCGTTGAGCAACAGACCCACAATGATCCCAAATACCAGGAAAAAATAAAACCAATCAGAACAAACTCAACGGCAAATTGTACAATGGTTTTATTAAGGGTACTTAACCGGCAATACTTTCGGATATACCGGTTAATAAAAATGAGAGGAGCCACTATTCTCTATCTCTATGCCCACCTCTTTTATAGACATCCATTTCGAAATTAATACCGCTTGGCGGTTCCTCATGCCGACGTTCATACCAGGGCCTGGTGTGATGATGATAATGATGATAATAGTGTGTTTCGTAACAACCGGGTAACAGGAAGATGAAAAATAATAACCCTGATAACAAACCCGGTATTTTTAATGATAATCGTTTCATATTAATCTTTTATTCAGGTTGTTCTAAAATCCTGCCAAAAAGAATCATCGGGTAACTCAACTCTTTCACACGATAAACCAGGGATCACGTTCATTTATGGTGCAAAAATTCCCCAAATCACCGAAATTTTTTTTTCAAAACGCTTGCATAAACCAATACGGCCGATTATTTTTACACTCTTCTATAAAAGCACACAATCCGACCATCCCCCGAATTCCATTTGTTATCGTGTAATGATTAGGTGCCTATCCTGGTTAACCGCTTGATTCGCTATAGTAACCTGTAATTCGTAATTATGAAAACAAGTGGAATGATCCGCCTTTGTACGGCTATTTTATCAGCTATTGCCTATACAGTTCCTGTTTCTGCACAATCTTACTATTCTTCACAAACGAGTTTTTCTGTTGCCAGCTCTGACAAAGAGTTTATAGCTTACAGGAATATTATGGATGAAGCAAAACCTGCAACCAGGGAGAATCCTCGTTCCGGCTTTTCAACGATCATTTCGGAAAATGCAGCCAATGACAAGGGCTTTTATTTCAAAACAATGTCCAATAACGATTCTCTCTCTACCGAAATAAATAAAACGAATAACGAAGACAAAATAAATTTTCGAAGTACTTCATTTGTATACCCGACAAATTCAAAAGCAGATGTGGGCATTGCTGAATATCCATCAGAATTATTGATGATCTATGCAAAGGCGTTAAAGGAATATGCAAAGAAAAATGGATTCGACACGTCCTATGCATTTCTAAGCAATATGGGATTGCTGTGTAACAAAAAGCGATTTTTTTGTTGTCAACCTGGCAACCATGAAAATCGAACAGTCAGGTTTGGTGTCTCATGGTCGAGGGCAAGGACCAACGATCTACGATAAGCAATATTCCAACGAAGCAGGCAGCAGGTGTACTTCATTAGGCCGCTATAAAATCCTTGGAAAATATAAAGGAAGTTATGGAGAGGCTTACAGAATGAGGGGGCTTGATTCGTCCAATCACAATGCTTTTGACAGGAATATTGTGCTGCATTCGATGAACTGTATCCCGGATGCAGACAATCGTTTTCCTGCCTGTGTAAGTGATGGATGCCCGGCAGTATCTGCCAAATTTTTGTCGTCACTACGCAAAATCATTGACGCGAGAAAAGAACCTGTGCTGCTATGGATATTTGACTCAAACATAGAAGAGCCTGTAATCGAAGACAACTACCTGGAACCCATAAGTACCGGTTTCTCTCTTGCTATAAAAAATTTTCCTGGTATCAGCAGCAGTCATAAAAATGAACAATTGCATGATGTCATAGCGACTAAACAGGTACATCAAAACAAATTTTTTCAATGGCTGGCTGAACAAAAACGGAAACTACTGAATCACGAAATAAAACAAAAACCAAGTGAACAGGAAAGACGATCCTAAAAAACTACTTGCTGAATATTTGCTGAGTTATGCCTGGTAATGATTTTTTAGTGACCATGTCTTTTTAGGATGCCGTAAAAAAATAAAACCAGCACTTATCTTTGATTTTTCTCTCCCACTACAGATATATTTACTCATGGAAATTTTTATAAGACAAATTTTGGAAAAGGATGCGCAGGAAGTTGCTTCTCTGTCCAGGCAACTTGGTTACGATCCGGGTATTGAACAAACCCTCGAAAATATCAACGCTATACTTAACAATACAGATCATAGTGCTTTTGTGGCCATACATGAAGACAAGGTCATCGGTTGGATCGGTGTATGCCAGGCTATTCAAATTGAATCTGTACCATACTGCGAAATACATGGATTGATTGTAGACAATCTTTATCGTAAACAGGGAGTAGGAAAAATGCTGATAGAAAAAGCAAAAATATGGTGCCTGGAAAAAGGAAATGCAAAACTCAGGGTGCGCTGCAATATAAGAAGAACCGAAACGCATTTGTTTTATCAGCATCTCAATTTCAAAGAAGTCAAGGAGCAAAAAGTTTTCGAAATTAATACCTGATTTGTTAATGAGCACCCTCTTTCATTCTTCTTCAAAAAAAAGGCTAGCGATTTGGGATATTTTGTAGTTCATACTCATTAAAGTCTGAATGGAGTTCATTTATATTTTATTATCTCTATCTTTCCATCTTCCAATCCGATCACAGACTTGTTTGCCATATTGATGAAAAGCCCTGTTTCAACCACGCCCGGAATTAAGTGCAAAGTTGAGTTCAATGTTACCGGGTCGTTGATCTTTTCACATTCGCAATCGAGTATGTAATGATGATGATCAGTGATAAAAATCTCATCATTCTTTTTTCTTAACCACAGTTTTTCACAAAACCCTGAATCAATAATTTTCTTTTGCACCTGTTTGTACCCAAATGGAATCACTTCGACAGGCAATGGAAATTTTCCCAAATAAGGAACTAATTTAAAATGATCAGCAATAATGATCAATTCATCAGAAGCAGCCGCCACTATTTTTTCCTGGAGTAAAGCACCTCCCCCGCCTTTTATCATGTTACCCTTTGGATCAATTTCGTCGGCTCCATCTATCGTGAGCGATAGCCGGTCAACTGCGTTAAGATCCAAAAGACTGATGCCGGCTTCATTTGCCAGCCGGGCTGTTTCTTTGGAAGTCGGAACTGCTATAATATTTAATCCTTGTTTTATTCTTTTACCCAGCTCCAGGATAAGCCAATAAACGGTAGTTCCGGTACCGATACCAATAGTCATCCCATGTTTTACAAAATCAGCGGCGTAAATGCCTGTATTTTTTTTTGCTTCCTCCAAAATAATAAGGATTATTTTCAGATAATGTATATCAACTTTCGCTCTATAGTTTTACCATTCATGTTTATAAATTGCTTCGGATAGTTTGCAATATTCAACTTCTTTCTTTTTTTAATTCCTTAATAACCCGGACAACGGTAGGGATGGTTACTACAACTATAATAGCAATAATAATGTACTTAATATAAGGTCTTAAAAACGGCATACTTGCAATTAAGAAACCTGCAGAAACAAAACTCGTGATCCATAAAACCGAACCAATGAAAATAAATAAAAGAAATCGATTGAAATTCATTTTAATAATGCCGGCAACAATAGGAGAAAATGTGCGAACAATTGGAAAAAACAAACCTGCCGAAAGAGCAATACCGCCATATTTTTTATAAAAAACCTGCACTGCGCTTAAATGCTTTTGTTTAAAAAATTTTGAATCTTTTCTCTTGTACAATAATGGACCCGTTTTATTTCCAAACCAGTAGCCGGTTATATTTCCCAACATCGAAGCCAGTGTTAAAAGGCTGCAGATAGTAAAAAGACTGTGATGCATATCGCCTGTAGCAACAAACACGCCCGCTGTAAACATGAGCCCGCCACTTGGCAGAAAAAAACAAAAAAACAAACCCGTTTGACCATACACAGCAAGAAATATAAGCAATAACCCGCCATATCTTATCAGTGATTCAATATTAAACCCCGATAAAAAAATTTCAAAGCCTGCAATAATATACATCATTGAGAATTCTGCTATCGAAATTAATCATTCAATCGCAACTGTGATTGTTGATCAAATGAAAAACAAAATTGCCTAACTTTAATACCTCGTCCTGGTGAAAATATTTTAGTCCAGCCTCAATTTTTTTAACCCCAAATTTGTTTTATGAAAAAAGTTTTTTTGTCTGCAATAGTATTATTGTTCTGCTCATTTTTGCTCAAAGCCCAAAAAGATTATAAAGTAGTATTTGATCTTACAAGCGGTGACAGCCTTTCTCAGCAAACAGCTATCCGCTGGGTGACTGAAATAGTTAAAGCAGAACCCACTGCCCAGGTTGAAGTCGTCATGTTCGGCAAAGGTCTGCCGCTTGCTGTTAAAGACAGGTCGGCAGTAGCAAATGACGTCATGAGCCTTGCAACAAATAAAAACGTTGCCTTCAAAGTCTGTTCTGTCGCAATGGCTAATCAAAAAATAGACAAAAGCCAATTATTACCTGGTGTACAAACTGTACCTGACGGTATTTATGAAGTTATCAGCAAACAGCGTGAAGGCTGGGGCTATATAAAAGTGGCGCATTAAAAGATGCGCCAATTATCAGGCTATTCCGGCGTACTTTAACAGGCTATTCTGGCGTACCAGAATCACGCCATTGAGTAAAGATCGCTATGGTGCTGTCACTAAGTTTATCATGTTTGAAAGGCATAAACCCTTTGTCAGTTGGATTCAACTCAATGCGACGGATCGCATCGTCAATACTGCCTTTTAAACCATCATAAGTATCGAGCGCTTTTTTATTCCCGCCTTTGGAAGGTATATGACAAGGAGAGCAGTTAGTTTCCACGAGAGATTTTAGATTGACAGCATATGTCACCGAAGGAGTTGTTGTGGTTGTCGAAGTCATAGTTTTCTTTGCGGTATGACAGTTTGAAAATAAAATTACAGTCGTACAAATAACAATTGCAATGACCAGATATTTTTTCATGAGTTTAAATTTGGTTTAAATATATTTAATTAATAAATATAAATTACGGTTCATTGCAGTTTTTTATATCGGTGGTACAGGACAAATGGTTTCTTCCCGGACAATTTTGCATGAACAATTTTTTTAGATCTGAAAAAATAGTTTTATGATATCTATTGCTTCCCAATTAAATGACATCATTGACAAACATTTGTCTTCTTTACAATTCATCTCTGAAAGTGATTATAATTTTAAGCCCTCAGTTACCAGGTGGAGCAGGAAAGAGATCCTTGGACACCTCGTTGACTCAGCACAGAACAATATTCGCCGGTTTATAGTAGCACAATATGATGAACGGCCGAAGATCGTTTATAAGCAGGACAAATGGGTAGCGATCACGAATTATCAGCAATATAATTTGCCCGATCTTATCAGTCTATGGTACCTTCTTAATAAACATATTTGCCATATCTTAAAATTTATGCCGGCCGAAATGGTGGACCGTGAAAGTGAAACAGAAAATGTACATACTACTGACTGGCTTGCGCAGGATTATATAAAACACCTCCTGCACCATCTACACCAGGTGCTGGATCTTGACCCCATTCCTTACCCATGATGCTCTCGTTTCACCATTGAGAAATCAATTTTATTCTCCTTCATACTGGCTTTTTTAAATGAGTCTTATATTTCAGGTTTGGGAATCTGTTTACTGGCCGCTGAATAATGAATTATAACATATAACATGTTTCCTATAACGGGCAAGCAAACGATAGCAACGATCCAAAATATTCTTTCATCACTTCCCAATTCAGGCGTCTTAATTACTTCCCAAAATATTCGCGCATAAAAAATAAATCCAAGCAGAACGGCTGCTACAACAAAAATGATATGCTTAGGGCTTTCTCTGCCTGGTATGGAAATGCCAATAAGAAGCAATATGAAAGCAATTGCCAGCAACAAAAGCTGAGAATATTTTTTCATATAAAGGCTTTATATCTCAGCTACTATAATTGTGCCTTAAATGATGATACCATTTCACTTCTTTGCTGAAAGTTATGGCATATTCATTGTCAACTTTCGATAAAACAACTATGATACGCAAATTAAAATCCGGGAAATACAGGTTGTATTCAAGGAAGAAAAATCCGAAAACAAATAAGAGAAGAAATCCCGGCACATTTAATTCACTGGAAGCAGCGCAAAAACATGAGCGGGATGTTCAGTATTTTAAGCGTCACTAATAGATCCGGCCGCTTTCGTCATCATCGAGTAATTTTTTTGCCAAAGTATGATCAAATACTTCTTCCCTGTTGGCAATTACCTGCCGCAACAGGTCATGTATAGTAACCACTCCAACGAACTGAAGATCATCATAAGCCAAAAGATACCTGGCTTTATGGGAATTCATCAGGTTCATGCAATATTCGACAGTATCATTTAATGTAACAATGGGCAGATCTGTTGTCATCGCATCTTTGACCATGGTTGAATTACTTGCTTTTCCTTTCAATATCACATTACGTGTATAATCTCTCTCAGAAAATATCCCTTTATATTCGTCGTACTCAACCACAACCAGGTAACTCAGGTTAAGTGAATTCAGCAGGTTTATTGCATCTATAACAAGTGCACCTGGTTCAATGTGATTAAAAACTCTATTTTTTGAATCGAGAATGTCTTTAACTGTTCGCATAATGCATTTTACTCTAAAGATCGCATTTATTTGTGGATAAAATTCTGATACTGCTCATTTAAATAAAGCAAGAATAACAACAGGGATAAGAGCTACTATTTTTTTCATTCTTAAAAGGTTTTTTGTTTCCCATCCATTCACATTTGTAATTTAAATGTTTATTGCAAGAAATTGTTCACCGATTCAATAGTTGCCAAAATTATAAATTTCATCAAACCTTTTACCCACTTTGGAGTAGCTGAATTTATTCCGGGCATCTATAGATATTTCCCAGTGATTGAAATGATAGTTCTTTATCATTTGCTTCATTGCATCGGCAAGAGAGCGGCTAACAGCCGGACTAACCAATATTCCATTTGTATGGTTGACTACTTCAGATATTCCCCCCACCGCGGACGAAATCACAGGGACACCACAACACAACGACTCAATAATAACACAAGGCTGGTTTTCAAAACGACTATACAAAACGAGTGCATTTGATTGTTGCAGCTCGCCCGCCACTTCGTAATAAGGGATCTCTCCCCGGAAAAAAACAGAGTGATTTAAGAGCCCTTTATTTTTCACCATTTCATATAAACGTTCAGTAAAGGGCCCTACTAAAACAAGTTCAACATTAGAAAAATCTTTGTGAACAAGAGCAAAATTATCAACTATTGCTTCCACATTTTTTTGAAAATCCATAGTCGATATATGAACAAATCTGAATTTTGGCGACCCAAATGTTCTGTAATAAAAAAATTCTTCATTAACTACATTAGGGACAACAATATAGTTTTTGGGATACACCAGCTTCTGCATTTTTATACCGAGATCTTCACTTACGGTAAGTAATGCAAGAGAACCCTTAACTATTTTTCTGACAAGATATTTGAAAAAGAAATTTTGAGTAACAAACTCGCCGGAACTTCCCGGCTGATAAATAGTCCAGTGCTCACTAACTAAAAAAGGAATTTTAAACTTCTTTTTTATCCATAAAGCCAGTAAGCTGATCTTTGTTATAACATGAATATGTATAAAGCAAGGACTTCCGTTTTCACGAATACAATCTTTGATTGCCTGTGCATAAAGTCGCATTCCTTTGAATAAAAAGCTTACTCTTCCGAAAAATGAAGGAGATTTTTTCAGATAAATAATCTGTTCTACTAAATTAGGGCGATGGCTGATCTCAATTTTTAGATTGTTTGTGATCAGGCCTTTCTCATCCGAAACTATTTTTATTACATAAATGGTATTATACAATGCAGCAGCTTGTGCGTGCCGTTGTATAAAATCACCCTCATATGGTTTTATTTTATTTGGGTACCAGGAGGGAAGCCAGAGTATGAAAGAGTTTTTCACAATTAAAAGTATAAAAAACTATAACCATGCTGACAAATCCCGGTTAATCAATTTTGCAAGTGATTTGACATCATTCGCAAAAAAGCCTTTTAACTGGTTCGACAAAGTCACACTCATCTCATCCCTTTTGCCTTTTTTAATATTCCAGTTTGAAAATTTGAGCATTACCGAGTGCCTGAGTTTTCGAGCAGGCGCGATTTTTCTAAATATTTTTTTTAACGCGGCAGGAGGTTTTTTAATAAGTCGATGCAAAAAAAAAGATTTAATTCTATTGTTCTGGTTGATTATTTTATAATCAATTTGATGGCGACCTTCTATGCCAAGGAATGTTAGTGTTTTAAAAACTTCTTCTTCTGTATTCGTGATAAAGTCTTCATACAATATGATGCGAACATTTTCTTTGCCAAAAACGTCGAGATATCTCTTTACCTGGTTTGTGAAAAGAATTGAATCTTTGTAAGAAGGAAGTTCAAAAAAATCTACCGAATGAGGAAGCTGCATTCCTTTTTTTCTGACTTCATCAAGCTTTAATGCCTTTTCAAAATCCGGAACATCTTCATTGCCATCAATGAGATGCTGGCTATGCAGTGAATGAATGACCTCAACAGGGTTCCGAAGCATAATTAATATTTTAGCGCCGGGAGCAAATCTTTTAATTTCATCTGCGGCAGTTTGGGAAAACAGGTACCACACGGAGGCTTCCCCGATTATTTTTTTACTGCCAGCCATCTGAAAATGCCGCAGATATTCCGATTCGGATAATTTTATTTTGGTTTTTAAGTCCTTGCCAAAATAATGCAATTCTTTTTTTGCCATAAAAATATCCGGATGCGTATTCAAATAATCATTCATTGCTGTCGTTCCGCATTTCGGAGCACCTACTATAAAAAAAAATGGCTTAATCAAATCATATCTTTTTTTAAACAATTTTGAATGCTGTTGGATAAATCCCAATTCTTTTTCTTACAAACAAATACATTAGCAAATTCCATATTATCAAACTGCCGGTCGTTGCTATGGCAGTTCCGACTATTCCGTACTTAGGCGTTAGCACAATATTAAAAACAATATTGAAAGATGTGCCAACCGCGAGCGCATAGATTGAAAATTTTTGATTGCCTGTCATCATCAACAAAGTTCCAACTGAACCAAACAGGATGTTTACAAGCTGTCCGCAACATAAAATTAACAAGGCAGTCCTGCTATTGAAAAAATCAGCCCTAAAAAAATTAAGAATATTTCCCCTGAGAAAGAAAATAGCGATGACCAGGGGCAAACTAAAAAAAATAACTATTCGTGCGGCCCGGGTTATCAGCAGTTGCAATTGTGTTGTTTCATTATTTGCAAACAATTTTGCTATAAAAGGAGCGAGCACAAAATTAACGATACCGATCCCAAAACTTATTGTTTCACTTATTTTTAAAACAATATTGTAAGTTCCTACTTCGCCATTTCCTTTAAAAATGCCCAAAAGAAAAATATCAACGCGCGAATTCAGGATATACACTCCACCCAATAAAAAAAAGCCTATTGTTGAATAGGACCAGCCAGTCACGTCAAATTTTGGTTTTACACCTTTTAGCTTAGGCGAAATACTCTTCTTAAAAAAAATAAATGTGACGAGCAGTGTCACCGCTATGGCAGCGAGATTTATCCGAATCAAGTCGGTAATGCCGGCTTTTTTTTGAACATGGAATATACCAAGGACCAATATTGTAAACAAGACAGGCCTTACAATTTTCTCAGCCAGGTGACTTAAAATTATTTTTCTAAGCGCCTGCAAAGACGCCTGCCCAATGCCAATAGCGGAAAGCATCAGTAATGAGAAAACTGAAAGAATAATCCAATTAAAATTTCGCAGGTCTGTTTTAAATGAAGTGAATGTAATTATCATTTCCGAGGCAAACGAAACAATGAGGCTCCCAAAAAAAGCAACGGTTATTCCGAAAAAAATAACCCCTTTAAGTTCTTCATATTTAGCGGCATCATCATAAACAGATATTTCTTTTATCAATAAGCTGTCTGTACCAGCGAGGCAAAAATTTGCAAGGAGATATAACAGGTTAAAAATATACACATATAGCCCGTAATCATTAATGCCGACGACCCTGATCAGGACATAATTTGATAAAAATCCAAGGCCAAGTGAGGCGCAATGCAATGAAAAGAGTTGTACTGAATTTTTGATCAGGTACTTTGAAAAATGACCTTCGTCCTGTTTGTCTCTGAATAAAGCAGATATTATTTTTTGAATAAGCCTCGTCAAAATATATACAGTAAATCTATAAGAAAATGGAACCAGGAGTTAATACTGGTCAGACATTTGTTCAATATACCTTATTAATTTCTGACTTGATTCCAAAACAGTTTCTTTGTCTGTCTCAATTACCAGGTCGGCATCAACCGGAATCTCAAATGGGTCATTTATCCCGGATAAATTATAAATTTTCCCGGCGTGCCCGTCCGGCAACATTGCCCTGGCATACATTCCTTTGGTGTCACGGCTGATTAATTCCTGAAGGCTGCATTTAATGTAAATGGTCTTTACACCAGGATAAGTTAAAATAATTTCTTTTCTTAAATCTTCATAAGGGTTGATAGCACAAATAATAGGAATAATATGGTACTGTGATAATTTACCCGCAACAAATGCCAAACGGCGGATGTTGGTATTTCTATCTTCCTTTGTAAATCCTAAATCAGAGCACAAAAATTTTCTATATTCATCTCCATCCAGAATTTCCATGTTGATTTTTTTATTACTAAAATACTCTTTTGTTTTTTGGGCTAATGTTGTTTTTCCACTTCCGGAAAGACCACAGAACTGTATTATCATTTACTTGTAATTGCGCCTGCTATTTTTTTGCTGTTAATATTAACACCAACAAAAATATACTTTTAAAAATAAGTCTATCACACGGGCATTAAAAGGTCATTAAGTATGCAGGCTTGCTCACTCATAATCTTTGGGCCTGAATTTTCACTGTGAACATCTTATTGGGGGTAGATGGAAAAGAAATATTCTTTGCCTGGAATTTTTTCCTTGTTAAAATAGCACACATTGTATTCGAAACATGATACAAGTTTGAATGCTCCATAGCAGGAAGGCCGTCGAGAATACCCGCCAATACTTCAGGCCTCACTCTTTCTGTTGAAAAAGCATAATCATGCCATATTATTGTAGAACTATCGTCATTCAACACACTATAAGCATTCCTCGTATCTGCTTTTACTGCTTCGTAATGGTGATCGGCATCAATGAAAATAAGATCAAACGAAGCATTCAGCGAGGAAAAATCAAAGCTTGCAGAGTCGTGAAAAATACGCTGAATATTAGAGGAGTCCTTTATAAAAAAACCCTGGTTTTGAATGACCGCTTCTGAAAATTTCTTTTTACGCATTTCTGCCGGCGAAAGATCGATCGATATGGTTTGCGCTGCTGTTTCTGCAACATTTACCAAACTTTCTCCCCGCCACGTTCCGATCTCCAAATACCTGCACCCGGCATATGAACGGGCCATTCCCTTTAAAAGTGCAATATCCGTTATCAATGAAGTTCCTTCCAGGAAACTATAGTGAGAGATCGTCTCGTTAAATCCGGGCAATAGCTCTAATAAATCGATGGTCGGAAGTTGGTTTATACCATATTTTAACCTGGTATAATTTTCTTTGTCTTTCTCATTTAATTCTATTACTTGCAATAAGGTTTTCTTTGGATGCCGGAGAAAGGATCTAAATAATATTTTTAGTTGTTTTATCCTTCTTTTGAAAATCGTTCTGTTTTCTTTCATATGATCATTTGAGTTTTTCGCACCCAAAACAGTTCACAAAATATAAATTAAAGCAACCATATTTTTTTTGAAATTGAACGGATCACTAACTTAATTATAATTTTGACCATGGCTTCAACTAAACGTTCTGAAAATCTGCAATCGGAAATAAATACCGGTTTTGGCTCCAGCAGTGCCAACAATGCAGGCCGTTTTTATAACCGGAACGGCAAGGTGAATGTAATTAAAAAAGGAGTCAATATTCTTGACCGCTACAGCTGGTATCACACGATGCTGGCAATGCCAACAATGAAGTTTCTTTTATTGATCTTCTCTATTTACATTTTTATCAATCTCATTTTCGCGGCTATTTATTACATGATCGGCATAGAGCATTTATCCGGAGTGAACGCAGGCTCTACTATGAGAAGTTTTTCGGAAGTATTTTTTTTCAGCACGCAAACCTTTACCACCGTAGGATACGGCCGGATAAGCCCTACTGGTTTTATAACAAGCGCAGTTGCGACATTTGAAGCTTTTTTAGGATTACTGAGTTTTGCCATTGCTACCGGTTTATTTTATGGCCGCTTTTCAAGACCGCAGGCATTTTTGAAATTCAGCCATCACGCATTAATATCGCCGTATAAAGATGGAATTGCGCTCATGTTCAGAATGTCTACCTATAAAAATAATTCTTTATCAGAGGCTGAAGTGAAATTAACCGCAGCCATGCAAATAGAGGAGAATGGCAAACGAATGAATAAATTCTATCCTCTTGGTCTTGAAATCTCTAAAGTAAATGCGCTTACGCTTAATTGGACAGTTGTTCATTCCATTGATGAAAAAAGCCCCTTGTACAATTTAAACCAGGACGACATGAAAAATGCAAACATGGAAATATTGGTTTTTGCAAAGGCCTTTGATGAAGTGTTTTCAAATACCGTAATGACAAGAAATTCGTATATCACAGACGAGATAATATGGGGAGCTAAATTCAAGATCATGTATTACCCTAACCATGATAAAACAAAAACAATTCTTGACCTGGACTTGATCGATGATTATGAGAAAATAGATCTTTTAAAGCCTGTAAATTCTACACAGCCGTTATCTGGATAAATTCTTTCCTGTTTATGTAATACAGAAAAAGAAAATAGAGAATAGGAAACAGGCTTAATAATTTCAAAATAAAAAAGCCGGTAGCAAATCCCATCAGGTAAAAAAGAATCAATACGCATAAGCCCGCGAGCAATTGTGTATCGTCAATAGCACAAACAATTTTAAAATAATAAGTATGCAAATGATGATAGACCAATTCAAGAGGTTTTGTAAAATGATAACCGTCGGTGACAACAATTTTTGGATTATTCTTTTCAACTGAAATAATCACCCGCTGTCCTTGTCTCACAGGATAAATTTGAGATTCATTTACTATGACCCTGATATTTAAAAAACTCAGGAGTATTTGCTTTTTTCTAGTGATAATAATATGGTAAGAATCGGAGATGATTTAAGATTTTGAATTCTGCGGCTCTGCTTTAATGCGATGATTACGATTTATAAAACTCCGGAATCACAAACTTATTTTAATGCTTCTATGATTTTTATAAAATCTTCAGCTATTAATGATGCACCGCCAACCAATCCGCCATCGACGTCGGGACAGCTGAATAATTCCCTGGCGTTATTAGCCTTCACGCTGCCCCCATAAAGTATGGAAATTTCATCTGCAACCTGTGGGTTATATTGTTTAGCCAGTGTTGAACGAATATGAGCATGCATTTCCTGCGCCTGGGCTGTCGTGGCGGTTCTACCCGTGCCAATGGCCCAAATAGGTTCGTACGCAATAATAATTTTTTTTAGCTGTTCCGGAGAAAGATGAAAAAGAGATTCTTTAGCTGAGTTTCTACAAATTGATTTTGAGTTTCGGCCTCCCGGATACTCAATGGCTCACCACAACAAAAAATTGGAGTAATAAAATAGTCAAGACAAAGATTTAGTTTATCAGCCAGCTGAGTATTTGTTTCATTAAAATATTCTCTTCGCTCACTATGACCGATAACACAGTAAGGGATGGCAATCGAATGAAGCATCTCTGCGGAAACCTCGCCGGTAAAAGCGCCATTCTTTTTGTGATAACAGTTTTGAGCAGCTACCGAATAGTTTTTTTCTTCCTCCACTTCACTTCTCGTCATTAGAAGATAGGGAAAAGGAACTGCGAATATTGTTCGCTGATGTTCCTTCAGCTTAATGTCTGCATTCAAGATATTATTTAGCAATTTTTCTCCTTGCTGGAAGGTTAAATTCATTTTCCAGTTTGCAGCAGCGATTTGATTTCTCATAGTTCAATCCATTTAATAAGTTCCAAAAAGTTTCAAAGTTCCAGAAGTTCCAAATATAGTTAACCAACTCTTGAACCTGTGAAACTATGGAACTAAAGAACTTTTCAATAGTGTTCAAAAATATGTTTCAAAATACTTCTTTCATTCTTTGAAAGCTTTTTCCCTTTTAGTTTCTTCCAATTCTCAATATCGGCAACAGCCTTATCGAATTCATAAC
>Ga0207106_1081_pt1 | contig 18750 bp, 22 predicted proteins | sample Alteio_BWMinHeat_78_FD_153535 | JGI IMG/M metagenome (GOLD analysis project Ga0207106, IMG submission 153535) | Enriched cells from forest soil in Barre Woods Harvard Forest LTER site, Petersham, Massachusetts, United States -... | ecosystem: Environmental > Terrestrial > Soil > Temperate forest >...
TCTAAACAGCCTGATGCAGGCATATTCAGGTGTGCATACTGATGTTGTAGAATTACTCAGGGAATTGATCAATAAAAATATTATTCCCTGCATTTATGAACATGGAGGAGTAGGCGCCAGCGGAGACCTGGTACAGTTAGCTCACCTTGCCCTGGTGCTTATTGGAGAAGGTGAAGTGATCATTGAAGAGGAGGTTCATTCAACTATTCAAATATTTAACAGGTTTAATATTAAGCCCCTTTCAATTCATATAAGAGAAGGGTTGGCTATTTTAAATGGCACTTCTGCTATGACCGGTATTGGAATAGTAAATATTATCCAGGCTCAAAAATTATTAGGATGGTCAACTATTTTATCTGCCATGACGAATGAAGTTGTTGAAGCATATGATGATCATTACTCCTCCGAACTGAATTTTGTAAAGCATCATAAAGGACAGAACAGGATCGCGGCCATGCTCCGGGAAATCTTAAAGGATAGCAAAATGATCCGTAACCGTACGGAACATTTATATACTGCAGGAAATCTTGAACAGGCAGTATTTGAAGATAAGGTACAGGAATACTACTCGTTGCGTTGTGTCACACAGATTTTAGGTCCGGTTTATGATACTATTTGCCACGCGGAAAAAATATTGCTGGATGAATTAAATTCAGTGAATGATAACCCGGTGATTGATCATCTGAATAAAAATATTTTCCATGGTGGAAATTTTCACGGGGATTATGTTTCCCTGGAAATGGATAAATTAAAGTTTGCCATCACTAAATTGTCCATGCTTTCGGAAAGACAGCTCAATTTTCTTTTAAATGACAAACTGAATCAAAAATTTCCTCCTTTCGTAAACCTCGGCATATTGGGTGTTAATTTCGGCATGCAGGGTATGCAGTTCACTGCTACTTCCACAGTAGCAGAAAATCAAACCCTGTCATTCCCCATGTATATTCACAGCATTCCAAATAATAATGATAACCAGGATATAGTTAGCATGGGCTGCAATGCAGCGTTAATGTCCAAAAGAGTAATTGATAATTCATTTGCAGTATTGGGTATACAGACAATGACCATATTACAGGCGATTGATTATTTAGGTTGCCAGGATAAACTTGCCCCAATCACACGAACCCTTTATGATGACGCAAGAAAAATTTTTCCAAAATTTATTGAGGATAATCCTAAATACAAAGACTTGGAAAAGGTTAAGGTTTTTTTAGAAAAAACAGACCCTGTTATTTCTTTCAGAGATCAAAATAAAAGCTAATCTTCATAAATTATTTTAAGGATTTACAATGAAATGTTCATTAGTTACGGGGGGTTCAAGAGGTATAGGCAGAGCCATCAGTATTAAAATGGCGGAAATGGGCTATTATGTGCTGGTTAATTATAAAACGAATAAAGAAGAAGCCAATAAAACTCTTGAATTTATAAAGCAAAATGGTGGAGATGGCGAATTATTGCCATTTGATGTGTCGAGCAAAGACCAGATACAACAATCACTGGGCGGATGGATAGAAACAAATGCAGAAAAGTATATTGAAGTACTTGTCAACAACGCAGGCATTAATGAAGATTGCCTCATGCTGTTTATGAAAGACGAACAATGGGAAAACGTTATAAAAAGCAACCTGGATAGTTTTTTCTATGTTACGCGTTTGGTTTTAAATGGCATGTTGTTTAAAAGGTATGGCAGGATCATCAATATTGTTTCCCTTTCAGGGCAAAAGGGGGTTGTGGGGCAAACGAATTACTCGGCAGCCAAGGCAGGGGTAATCGGCGCCACGAAAGCGCTGGCACAGGAAGTAGGCAGGCATGGAATTACTGTAAATGCCGTAGCTCCGGGCTTAATTAAAACCGATATGACGGAAGGTTTGGATGAAGAAAAAAATGAAAAGGCTGATACCAGTGAAACGGTTGGGATTACCTGAAGAAGTAGCACATGCAGTTGGTTTCCTGGCATCACAGGAAGCAGCATATATAACTGCGGAAGTATTATCAATTAACGGCGGATTATATTCCTGAAAAATTGCGGTTCAATAAACCATGACACCTGAAGAAGATATTTTGTCTCTGATACCACAAAGGCCGCCCTTTGTAATGATAGATAAATTTCTTTATTCCGATGAAACTATTACCCGGACCTCATTCTTTATTACTGAAGAAAATATTTTTACAGAAAACGGAGAATTTCGCGAGGCAGGTTTAATGGAAAACATTGCCCAGACAGCGGCTGCAAGAGCTGGATATATTGCCACTTTGGAAAATAAACCTGTGTCTCCCGGTTATATAGCTGCGGTTAAAAACCTTGAAATAACAGGACTGCCAAAAGTAAACGATGAATTAATAACCGAAATAAAGATAGAAAACCAGGTTTTTGATATTGTGCTCATTTCCGGTCGCGTTTGGTGTAAGGATAAATTGGAAGCTACCTGCGAAATGAGGATCTTTGTTGGTTCTTTAAAATGATCATTCGCATCGATCGAACTTTTTTTTTTGTAAAGTATAATTTAAAAGGATGGACTAATTTAAAATATCATGCCTGATGTTTTTGTTGTTTCAGATAACATTTTATCCCCGCTCGGTTTAACCACGGCTGAAAATTTTGCGCAGCTTACAAAAAATATTACTGGTATAAAAGAGCATAATGATGCAAATATGTCTGCATCTTCTTTTTATGCTGCATTGTTTGATAAAAAAAATGATTTAATAAAAGATAGCAATGAGAGCATCTATACAAAATTTGAACAAATACTTAATGCATCTGTAAGCAATGCATTAGAAAATAGTGGGATTGATACCAGTGATAAAAAAACAATTCTTATTATTTCTTCCACCAAAGGCAACATAAGCCTGCTGGAAACCGAAACATTTAACTCCACTTTGCAAAAAAGGATTGCCCTGCATACTTCAGCAAAATTAGTTGCAGAATATTTTCGCTTTGTTAATCAGCCTGTGGTAATATCGAATGCATGTATCTCAGGATTACTGGCCATTTTAGTTGGTCTGCGGCTAATACAATCCGGTCAATATGAAAATGCAGTAATTGCCGGGGCCGATGTCATTTCAAAATTTGTTTTATCCGGGTTTCAGTCATTGCAGGCAATCAGTGATGAGCCATGTAAACCTTTCGACCAGGCAAGAAGCGGCATAAGTTTAGGAGAAGGAGCAGGTACACTTATTCTTTCTTCTCGTAAAAAATATGAGGAAGGAATAAAAATTATGGGAGGTTCCGTAAACAATGATGCAAATCATATTTCAGGTCCCTCCCGCACCGGTGAGGAACTTGCCGGTGTTATTACTAAAGCCTTGCAGGAAGCCAATATCTCGGCATCTGAAATTGATTTTATTTCAGCTCATGGCACAGCCACGCTTTACAACGATGAGATGGAAGCAAATGCCATTACAATAGCCGGCCTTCAATCAGTTCCCGTAAATAGTTTGAAGGGGTATTATGGCCATACGTTGGGTGCAGCTGGTTTGATCGAATCCATTATTTCAATTCATTCATTAAAAGAAAACCTTGTCTTGCCAACAATGGGATTTAAACAACCAGGTGTTACAAAACCATTGAATATTTGCAGTGCATTATTGCATGGCCCTTTTCAAAACTGTCTTAAAACTGCTTCTGGTTTTGGCGGTTGTAATGCCGCAATAGTATATGGTAGATCCGGAAATATGTTGAATTAAATAAATTAACTGCATAACTTTAAATGTTTTGTTTGCAGAAAAATATCTAAATGCCAATTGTGTAATCAGCAATCATCTTGTTCTCAAAAACGAGAAAACCATATTTGAAAACAAGCAAACTGATTTACATGAGTTTCTATTATCAGCATATAATTATTTCGGTCTGAATTATCCTAAGTTCTACAAGATGGATAACTCATCCAAATTAGGATGGCTGGCTTCCGAAATATTACTTAAAGATAACTTCAATGCAGAAAAATACCGCCCGGATGAAATCGGCCTGGTGCTAGCCAATGCTAATTCAAGCCTTGATACAGATCTGAAATATTTTGAAACAGTAAAAGATATTCCAAGCCCCTCTGTGTTCGTTTATACCTTACCTAATATTATGATCGGTGAAATATGCATCAGGAATAACTTTAAGGGAGAAAATGCTTTTTTTGTCTTTGAAGAGTTCGATGCTGAATTTATGGAGAAATATGTAAGCAACCTTATAAATAATAATATTTTAAAGGCATGTATTTTCGGATGGGTTGACTTGTTAGAAGAGGATTACAAAGCAGCCCTTTTTTGGGTTGAAAAAGAGAAGAGTGAACAATCAATTTTGTTTACACAAGACAATATCAATAAAATATTCAAGGCAGACAATGGATAAAAAAATAAGTATGGATGTTTTTGTAGCTGGGGTCGGCGCTATTACGGCTATTGGCAATAATATCAGTGAATGCCTCTCTGCGCTGGAACATGGGAAAGCCGGTATGGGTTATGCAATCTATCTTGAAACAGTGCATCGGCAAAAAATTCCTGTAGCAGAAGTAAAGATGAGTAATGAGGAACTTGCGGGTTTGTCAGGATTTTCTTCGCAAATAAGCCGCACTACATTACTGAGTATCTTAGCTGCGAAGGAAGCATTGTATAATGCCCACCTTGAAAATATCGAGGGTTTACGCACCGGTTTTGTTTCAGCTAATACAGTCGGTGGAATGGACAAAAATGAAATGTTCTTTCCCGATTTTCTTTCTAACCCTCTCAAAGGAAAATTAAGAGGTGTGGCCAACCATGAATGCGGAAGCGTTACCGAATTAGTAGCCGACAAATTAGGTATACGCAATTATATTAGCACGATCAGTACTGCCTGCTCTTCTTCAGCCAATGCGATTTCCTTTGGCGCAAGATTAATTAAACATGATATGCTTGATGTCGTAGTGGCAGGTGGCACAGATGCTTTGACAAAATTTACGCTCAATGGCTTTAATACCCTCATGATTTTGGATCAGCAATACTGTAAGCCTTTTGATGAAAACCGCAAAGGTTTAAATTTAGGTGAAGGCGCAGGATATGTGGTGCTGGTATCTGAGCGAGTAGTAGCAGCCTTAAAAATGAAACCCTATTGTAAGCTCAGCGGTTATTGCAACCGGAACGATGCTTACCATCAAACAGCTTCTTCTCCCGATGGTACAGGCTCCTGGCTTGCTATGAAAGGGGCGCTTGAGAATAGCGGGTTACAACCCGGGGATATTGATTATATAAACCTGCATGGAACCGGCACACAAAATAATGACCTGGCAGAAGGCACTGCAATAAAACGATTATTTGATCCGGATTACCCAAGGATGAGCTCAACAAAATCCTTTACAGGTCATACATTAGGGGCAAGTGGTGGTATTGAAGCAGTATTTTCTGTACTGGCAATAAAGCATGGGATTATATATCCTAACCTTCGTTTTACAACACCTATGGCAGAGTTTCCCTTTATTCCAGAAACCTCTTTTTCAAAAAATGTGTTGATCAGGCATGTGTTGTCAAATTCGTTCGGCTTTGGAGGGAATTGTTCTTCACTTATCTTTTCAAAATTGTAAGATGGGAATATATATACAGGCAACAGCAAATATATCACCGCAAAAAACATTTGGCCGGGTACCTTTCCTTACAGAACCTGTAGAATATACCAGCACATGTTTAAAGAGCATCGAGCCCGATTATACAGCTTTTATTGATGTGAGATCGTTAAGAAGAATGAGCCATATTATAAAAATGGGTGTAGCAGCAGCCATGGAATGCTTAAACGAAGCAGGAGAAAAAAATCCTGGTGCTATTATTACCGGAACAGCTTTTGGTTGCCTGGAAGATACCAGCATATTTTTAACCGGTCTAATTGAACAAAATGAGGAAACGCTGCAGCCTACTCCCTTTATACAATCCACTCATAACACTGTAGGAGCACAGATTGCCCTGATACTGAAATGTCATGAATACAATAATACATTTGTTCATAGAGGTTTTTCTTTTGAGAGTGCACTACTCGATGCGTTTATGTTATTACATGAAAGTGAAACAGCCAGTGTATTAGCTGGAAGCGTTGATGAGATAACAGATATAAGCCATGCCATATTAACCCGGTTTGGTTTATATAAACGTTTTCCTGTTTCCAACCTCAGTCTGTTTACCTCAACCTCAAAGGGAACCATTGCAGGTGAAGGAGCAGCTTTTTTTTTATTATCAAGCCAGCCTTCCGCAAATGCTTACGCACAACTTGAAGGAGTTACCACTTTTTATAAGCCGGTTGATGTTATAGAAATAGAACAACATATTTTATCTTTTTTATCTTTCCGTCAAATAAATATTGAAGATATTGACTTGGTAATAACCGGCAGAAACGGGGATATGAAAGGCGATTCTATCTATAAAAAATTAGATGATTCCATTTTTAAAAATAAAAGTTCGATTAATTACAAGCACCTGTGTGGTGAGTATTCAACCTCCAGTTCCTTCGCTTTCTGGCTTGCAGCCAATATTATTAAATCCGGTATGGTACCTGCGGTTACAGGTTATGAAAGTTTAAAGGGTGATAAATTTAAAAGAATTTTGATTTACAATCACTATCACAATATTCATCATTCTTTGATGCTTGTTTCAGCACCTTAAATTTCAGGAACTATGTTGAAGGATGATTTTTTTACTATCTCTTCCATACAAAAAGAAAATAATTCTTTCAAAATTGTTCTGGAGTTAAATGCAATACATAAGATTTTTGAAGGACATTTTCCGGGGCAGCCGGTAGTGCCGGGGGCCTGCATGCTGCAAATAGTGAAAGAAGTAACAGAAATTATTTTGAATAAAAAAGTACAGCTAACAAAGGCTGATAACCTTAAATTTTTGCAGTTAATAAATCCGAATGAGCACAGAACCTTACAAATGGGTTTAACCTTCAACATTTCCGAAGGTGGAATAGCCAATGTTTCCGCAAATTTGTTAAACGGCTCATCTGTCTGTTTTAAATTTTCAGGTTCATTTCAGTGCTGAGTAACCCTTCCTGAGAAGGGAGAATGCAAAAAACGCGAGGTGTAAAATGGTTAGTTGACATTTTTCATATTTATATTTAACTCTCCTAAGAGTTGTGTGATTTTCTGCTATAGTATTGCCTATAGATCTTATAACTCCTATGCCTGTAATGAAAACCCTGCTAATTAAGAAAGTTTACTTTGTTCTGTGCTTTTCAATATAATCAACCATGGTATTGACATCTGCCAATACTTTCCGGCCTTCTTTAGGGTCTTGTATAATTATTCCATACTCTCTTTTAAGCAAAACAATAAGTTCAAGAGAATCGATAGAATCCAAACCCAATCCTTCTTCAAAAAGAAGTTCGTCATCTTTAATATCTTCAGGCTTTAAGGATGTCAAATTCAGGAACTCTATGATTTGTTCTTTTAGCTGTTGCTTTAATTCCTTTTTTTCCATTGTATATTATAATTCAGATAAGTTTTTTCATTTTCAAACCTAAAAATGTTAATACCTGTAATAGTACAGTAATAATAATTATTGGAATAATATTTATGAAAACATCTTTTAGTTTTCCACCCTCAAGAAACAAACCATAATAAGCCTCAAGACACCAATGCAAAGGGGATAATTTCATAGCTGTTTTAAATGAATCCGGCATTGCAAAACTTGGAACCATTAAACCGCCAATGGCTGCCAATATTACGATGGATACTGCCCCGAAACCATTTGCCTGTTCCTGTGTTTGCGCAAAAACGCCAATGCACATTGCATAACTTACGGCACACAACCCACAAATTAATGAAACAAAAAATAAACCGGATATGTCGGCCGGGAAGTATAATGGCGGTAATCCAACATATGGGAATAACCATACACCTATTCCAAATATTAACGCTGCCTGAAGTAGCGTAACAATTAAATAAGTAATTTGTTTTGACAGCAGCGCTACATAATAATTAGTTGGTAAAGATTTTAACCTTATAAAACTTCCGCTTAATTTTTCACGTACAATGCTGCCGCCTAATGATATTACCACAAAAAACATTGCGAATATGGTCCAAGCCGGAACGTTGTGCTGGGAAGCATTGGGCACACTCCTGGTACCATCTATCGCAATGGTAATTTCATTAATATCGAATTTATTGTTAAGCATTTCATTCTCCAATGTATCCGGCAGTTGCTTTTCAAGTATAGAAAAGTAAAGAGTTCTTAATACTTGTTTACTTTCCACCAGTTGCAAAGCGCTATATAATGCACCCTGGATGGAGTGCCTGTATGATTCCTGTAAAATGGGATGATAATAGATCGTAAGCGGGTCAACGCTGGCCGTTTTTGTTGTACCCGTATCTCCTTCCAGGCCAAAAGTACTCAACGCTTTTCCTGCCACCTTTTTGGCTTTAGCAGTTATTCTTGAAGAAAAGTTAACAGGGATAACAATCGCCAGCAGTGCATATTTTGTACGCATTCTCTCGATGATAAATTTCTCGCTTTGATCACTTGAAACTTGCTCCAGTTTGAACATACCTATTTTATCAATGGCCTGTATAAGGTCTACGCCAATCTTCCCGGTATCCCTGTTGCATACTAACAGTGGTATTTTATTTTTATTTACCAATTCAAAAGTGCTGTTTTGAATAGCGGTAACAACAAGCACTAACATAATAGGCATACCAAACATAAGTATCAACCCTACTTTGTCGCGGATTAAAACGCGGATATCTTTTAGTATGGTTGCCCAAAGTTTATACATCAAACATTCCTGTATTCTTTACTTGTCAATTTCAAAAACAGCCCTTCCAGGCCTTCCTGCCGGTATTCTGACAATAGCTTATCAAGATCATCGTGTACAATTATCTTTCCTTCATCTATCAATGCTATTTTTTCACATAATCCTTCTGCTTCGCTTAACTGATGCGAAGTATAGATGAGCGTCGCCCCGTTTTTGTTGAGCTGCTTCAGGTAGTTGATAATAGCAAACCTTGTTTGTACATCCACACCAACGGTTGGTTCATCCAGGAATAAAATCCCTGGCCTGTGTATTACTCCTATGGCAAGGTTTACCATCCGTTTCATACCACTGGAAAATTTACGCACCTGTTTGTTCCTGACATCGGCTAATCCCAGCATGTCTAATAATTCAATAGTTCTTTTTTTGATCTCTTGTTTGGTTAAACCAGACCATGCACCGAAAAATTCAAGGTTTTCAGCAGGGGATAATTCCTCATAAAAAGAAAAATCCTGTGGGATAAATCCAAAAAGTTTTTTAACTGATCTGTTTTGCTTTTTTATTTCGTTCCCTGATATCTGTATACTTCCTTCATGGAAAGCAAGCAAGCCCGTCATCAGTTTCATTAAGGTTGTTTTACCTGCGCCATTGGGTCCAAATAAACCAAATCTTTCACCTGCTGCTATTTTCAAATTGAGGTTAGAAAAAAACATATCCTGCTGCCCAGGATAACTAAACCCAAGATTCTCTATGTTTATTGCTAACGGGGTCATCACTGTCATTTAATTTTAGCTAATGCCTCAAATGCATGCTTTTCCAGTTCTGATATTTCCAGCAGGTAATCACCCATAGTATTAAAATCCGCCTGGCTGCTGATTCTGCCTTTATATATACCTGCAGCCTGAACAGCAGCGTTGCGCCAAAGATCACCAGATTGAGTAAACATTTTAGAAATTTCTAACAACTCATCGACGGGATGATAAGCATGAGCTTGCTGCAAAAAAGCCGCATAAATATATCGAAAGCCACCGCCGCCCGTGCCTATTTCTTCTTGCATGCGCACCAGTTGTGCGAGGTATAAGCCTGCTTTGTGCAATCCCAATCTATCACGCCATTTTTTTATTTTATTACCGGTGTATTTTATTCCCTTTACTCCCACTATTGGCACCGGTATATACAACATGCTGCTGACATTTTTTTTGATACCGTTTTTAATCGCTTTTTTTATCGCGTCATCTGTAATTGGTTTCCCCTCTTTTGGATAATAGATTTGCCCTCTTGGTGCTAATGCACCCTTGGCAAACCGGACACGTTCCAATTGATAGCTGGTTAAAGTAGTTACATTTTCCATTATGGGGTCACTAATAAGATAATTGTCTTCTTCTTTTCCGTATACAATTAAATTGTGTGCATTAAAATGAAAACGATATTCTTTAGGAAAATATGGAAGATAATAAACACCCACCTGGCAACCGACTGGGTGGCCTGCCTCAAGACACTCTTTCAAAAAAATTTCTGCGTGTTCCTTTGAGCTAAACTTTTTTCGAATAACCGGAATATTCAGGGATTTGCAGGTTCTTTTAAAAATCAGCCCCGGCAGTGTACGGAAGGCAATAGCCGGACCATTGCTTATTTTTACCAGTGGAACATATACAAAGAACAATCCTGAACCAATTCCAAAAGCCAGCGGTTCAGTCATTCTGTGCACATTTATATTTCTCAATAAATTCATGGTAACACCGTTCTCACAATGTGCAGCCTGCGTGTGTTCGAAATTAATGTTCATGAACATTCATGTTTTTCAGGTCTTCTACAGGTATATTAAAAACTTCGGCGTACCGCTGCAATCTTTTATATGATAATTTTTCAAACACTGACGGTTTCAAATGCCTTTTAACCTGCCATTTCCAAAAGCCAGTATAGCTCGCTAAAATTGCAATATCCATAAGCCCTCGTTCCATGAAAAATAATAATGGGCTTACTTGTTTATTTAATACTTTTTCTCTGGCAACCGCAACTCGGTCTTCAATATCCTGCCAGGCAACATCGAGGGCTTTTATTTTAACATCCCATCCCTTGCTAAGTTGAGTAACATATTGGCCCGAATTGTCGGTGGCGTAACAAACTTCTTTTGTGATTTTGCCAAGTGAGCTCAGATCCTGTGGAACGTCTTCTTTTTTCATATAAAAAATATTACTATCAACAGACCGTCAGCATAGCGTACATATATGAAAACCGCCCGCTTTCCGGAACAAGGACCAGGATTTTCTCCCCTTTTTTCAACTTTCCACTATGAAATAATTCGTGTACCATCATGTAAGCGGAAGCGGCCCCCACATTTCCCAAACTGTATAAATTAATGAACCATTTTTCATACGGGATGCTTTTCCCGTACAGAGCCATTATATCAAAAATTTTACTTTTGAAATATTCACTTGATATGTGAGGCAGAAAATAATCAACATCATTGGGTTCAAGTCCTTTCTTCTCAAAAATTTCTTTTATTTTTTTCCCGCCAAGCGGAACGATATTATCGCTTAATAATTTTATATCCTGTTTGATGCTTAAAATGGATTTGTTCATGATTTCATGGGGTGCGAAATCCATATACCCTTTTAATGTTCCATCCGGTAATTTTTCCCCTGCCATGTACATGCAGGTTTCCTTTTCATTGGCATAGGAAACACCTTCTATCCAGTCCACACGAAGACTTAAACCAGTTTCATTCTTTTTATCTGACATTAAAAAGGCAGAGGCACCATCAGACAACATCCACCTTAAAAAATCTTTTTCAAATGCGATAACATGATTTTTTTGCAGCTCAATTAATTTCTGCGCTTCTTCTTCAAACACGTTTGAAACAAGCGAGCCGGAAAACCTTTCCGAACCGGTAGCGACTGCAAGCCGCATTTCCCCTGTTTTAACAGTCATATAAGCATATTTGAAAGCATGCATGCCCGCGCAGCACACACCTGAAGGTGAAACGACTTCGATGGCGTTTGTTTCGGGCAACCAGCCGTGCGTCATCACGCCGTGGGAGGGCATCATTTGATCGGGCGAAGAAGTTCCGCATGACAACAATTCAATGCTTTTTAATTTATCAGGCTCACCGGCGAATAAAGACTTCACAGCCAAGGCCGTCATCTGTGCATTGGTATGTGTAGCCTTCCCCTCTTTTGTCAGTGCATAGTACCTGGTTTTTATTCCATTATTTCTTAAAACAATTTCTTTTGATTTGGAAGGATTGCCATTTATAAAACCCAGGTACAATTCCATTTCATCGTTGGAAACAGGATCATTAGGCAAAAAGATGGATGTATTAATTATATAGACCTCGCTAATGGGCATACTCTTTTGTATTAATTCAATTTTAAATAAAATTCTTTTTTTGCCTTTACATATTTTGATAAAAAGGGTTTAAAGAATATCCTGTCAATTATATAAACAGTAGGCGCCGCTATGAAGAGCGCTATTAAAAGATAATACTTGAAAAATGAAAGCCATACAGTTTTGTTTTTTTTCTTTGTTATAAAGTTTGCCCATAGTTTAAACATAGTCCCCGCCTTGGATTCTATGAACATTAAATGATATTTTAAATCAACAGCTTTTTTACTAATAAGGACTGTCTGCATACCATCCCATTCATTTTTTTGCAGGTAGGGCAATACGATCGAACCAAATATTTTTGTATTAGCAATATCTGCATCTGAGACACCAGGTTTTGGAAAAATATGCAGATACCTGTCTTTTTTGCCACTCAACATCCAATGAAAAATGGTAAAAATGCTAACCAGGTTCATATGTTTATCTACCAATACAATGTTCCCAACAAGTTTTCCGCCAGTCTCCTTCACCAATTTTTTTATTTTTTCAAAAGCATTTACCCACATATTTCTTGCCCCGGTAATAGTAATTACAGGGGTATGTTTTAATACCTGCCTGACAGTTGGGTGGTTTATCAAAGAATTACAAGGTATACTTGGTGATAAAAACCACGCCTGATAGCCTAAAATAATTAAGTCATATGACGATTCTTTTAGCGTAAAAGGGGCAAGTTCTGCCGGCACCCCTAATACGCAATCGGGCATTACACTAAAAAAACTTTTAGTTGTCCATGGAAAAGGATAATCGTTTTGCATCTTTACGTCTATCTTTTCAACTGAAATACCTGCACCAATCAACGGTATGCAAAAACTATCAATAATATCTCTTAGTTGGCCCGATTGTGAATAAAAAACAGCTAATACTTTTTTCTGCATGCTACAAGGAAATTATAAACCTTTTAGTTTGAAATCCTCTGGTCGCAATATTTTTGAATTCTTACTGTAATTACTAATGGCTTTTTGTATTACCGGTGATAAATCCCTAAAAGTATTTTGTATATAAAGACTGTCCTTTTCCAGATCTTTATAGTACTTGACAGTCCGTGGAGCATGCTCCTGGATGGTAAGGCGTAGAAAATGATACTCGCCATTTGTGCTATCTTTTTTTAATGCGGATTCCAGTAAGTTATACCCTGCTTTAAAGATTTTTAGTTTATCAGTAGCTTTCTTCAATAACCCGGCTTTTTTCATGAGCAATGCACCTTTATAAGCCTCTTTTTCCGGGATAAAAGCTGCTGCAACTTCTGTCAGTTCGGCATTAATATTCACTAAACTCCCTGATGCCATAACATTGTAAAAAGCTAATGTATCAAAGGTTTGCAGTTTTTGCCTCCCTTGAACATTCATATCGGACAAGATAAGGAAGAAGGCAAAAATTGTTATCAACCTCATAGCGCAAATTTATGAAATTATAAATTGCCTCTTCTGACTTCAACAGCTGACCCTGATTGAATTATTTCTTTTCTGAATTTTTGGAGGACTGTTATTTATCATAAATTAAATGATGACAAATAATTCAGTTTATTTTAATATTCTTGATAGGTAGGAAATTGCTTACTTTCAATATTTTTGAGGATTTAAGAAAAAATGATAAAAAAAAGACCGGTGGATAATAAGAAACAATTTTCTGATGAGTGGGCTATTATCCTGGGTGGTTCTAGTGGCTTTGGTCTTGCTGCAATTGAAAAGCTTGCCCAGCATGGCATGAACATCGCTGTGCTTTACCGTGAAACTGCCGCCGAAGAAAAATTGCTTAAGGAAAAATTTTCGCATCTGGCTTCCATCTCCGGGATTACCATTTTGCCATTTAATATAAATGCGTTAGATGGAGCGGGAAGGAAATCGTTTATTCAACAATTTTCAGCTACTGTTGGCAGAAAGAATAGTGTCAGATTGTTGCTTCATTCTATAGCAAGAGGTAATTTAAAACCATTGATGGTTTTGCAGGACTCTGGACCAAAAAAGAATAATGAAACTCTTTCCATCGAAGATATCCAACTCACTACCTATGCCATGTCTACAAGTTTGCTTGATTGGGCAAGATTACTTTTAGAAGAAGAGTTTTTCTACCAGGAAGCAAGAATAGTAGGGCTCACCAGCGAAGGAGCGCATAAATTTTGGGAAGGCTACGCTGCTGTGTCAATAGCAAAGGCGTCGTTGGAAAGCCTTACAACCTACATGGCAATCGAGTTGAGTAAATATGGATTGAGAACAAACCTGATTCAAGCGGGAATTACGGAAACGCCTTCACTGAAAAAAATTCCTGCAAGCAAAAAACTAATTGAGATGTCTATTGCACGAAGCCCTCTGGGTAGGATGACAAGACCCGAAGATGTAGCAAACGTCATTTACTTGCTATGTACGGATGAAGCATCATGGATAAATGGCGCAGTGATTCATGTAGATGGAGGAGAACATTGCCTTTAATTATTTTAAGATGATTAAAAAAAAGTACAAGGAAATATTAGATCAGCTACCTTATAAATCCTCCTATCTTTTTGTGGATAACATTTCATTCCTGAATGAAGATGAAGTGATAGGAGATTATACTTTAAAAAAAGATGCTTTTTTTTATGAAGATCATTTTGCCGGAAATCCTGTTACACCCGGGTCCGTTATCATTGAGATAATGGCGCAGATTGGCCTAGTAATATTAGGAATATATCTTATAACCCGGGCACCAGGTGAATTGAATGTTGCAGGAGATAGCGGATCGTTCCCTTTGCTTTCATCAACGGATGTTTCCTTTTGCAAAATTGTATTACCCGGGGAGAAAGTCATCGTAATTTCAAAGAAGCAATATTTCCGTTTCGGCAAATTGAAATGTTATGTTGAGATGCGCAACACATCAAAGGAAATAATCGCAAAAGGAATTTTTTCTGGATTTATTAAACAGCTCCGACATAATAAATAATACGCAATGAATCACCGTGTTGTTATTACCGGTTTAGGAGTTGTTTCACCCAATGGTGTAGGTGTTCCGGATTTTTTACATTCCCTTCAAAACGGTGTCTCAGGAATAAAGTTTATACCGGAGTATGAACGACTCAATTTTAATTGCCAGGTAACCGGCCTGCCGCCATTTGAATGGGATCAACTTAAAAACTATGTTTCGGAAGTTTCCTTTAATGGATTAAAGGCCATTGGCATAGGCTATGGTATTAAAGCAGCATTGGATGCCTGGAAAGACGCAGGCAATAGCATTATGAGTGAAGAACCTCACTGGGAAACAGGTTGTGTTTTCGGCAATAGCGTTGGAGATTCAGAAGTGATCAAAAGCGTAATTGCCCGGGTAGATGCAGGAGAAGCAAAAAAAATTGGCTCTCGGGTGGTGGAGCAGTTTATGAATAGTGGTGTGACAGCGTACATTTCAGGACGCCTGGGTTTGGGCAATAGGGTTATTACAAATTCTGCAGCTTGCGCCACCGGAACGCAGGCCATTTTAATGGGGTATGAATTCATAAAACAAGGAATGGCGAAGCGCATGCTGGTGGGCAGCACTGAGCATGTAGATTCTTACATTTTTGGTACATTTGATTCCATGCGGATTTTGGCAAGGAAATTTAATCATCTTCCTGAACAGGCTTCCCGCCCAATGAGTTCTTCTGCCTGTGGTTTTGTTCCCGGTTCTGGCTCAGGAGCCCTGGTCCTTGAAGAGTTGGATTATGCCTTAGAACGAAATGCTACAATCTATGCTGAAATAGCAGGAGGAGCCTCTAATTCAGGTGGACAACGATTTGGTGGCACGATGACGGCGCCCGGTTCCAAGGGAGTTATAAAATGCATTTCTGAAGCTATAAGGAATTCAAATATCAGTGCCAAATCGATTGATTTAATATGCGGGCATCTCACGGCCACTACAGCTGATGCATTGGAAATTAAAAATTGGGGCCTGGCGCTGGATAGAAAGGGTGATGATTTCCCATTGATCAATTCACTAAAGTCGATGATCGGGCATTGCCTTAGCGCGGCCGGATCCATTGAAGCTGTAGCTGCGGTATTACAAATAGTGCATCAGTTTGTGCATCCGAATATCAACCTACAGGATCCCAATCCCGAAATTCTAAAATTGGTAAGCACAGATAAGCTTCCAACAGCAATGGTAAAAAAAGAAATTAACACAGTGGTTAAGGCTAATTTTGGTTTTGGAGATATTAACACCTGTTTAATATTCTCAAAATATAATTATAATAGATAAACGAGAAATTATTGATGAGCTAAAAAAGCCCTCTCACCCTATACGGAACATAAAGAATTACCTGGTGTCATCAATAAACAAAACAACCTGATAATTGATTTGAAGATTAATTCCGCTAACCTGGTGGGCATCATTATTGATGCAGAATCAAAATATGATATAGAAATTAATTTAGACCTGGCAGAAAAATAACCAATGTGTGAAGCTGCATCGATGTTATTGTTGAAAAAATGAATTTCAGATCGTAAAAGCACCTCAGCGACTACCTGTATACGGGAATTGTATTATTCAGCCGTAGAAAATCCTACTAAGAAAATTCTTTTGTTCAAAAAATGTTTGGAATTCATTATATTCGGAGTAAAATAATGTTTATGAATAAGATACTATCAGTTTTTTTAGTGATCCTGGTATCAAATTCACTGTATTCACAGGAGAAGAATGGAAAAGTCTATTTCATGCGATCAGAAGGCTTCCAGGCACCGGCAGCTCCCTTTAACCTATTCATTGATCACAAACTCGTTGGCAGACTTAATAACAAAAGATTTTCAATTCATGATGTTAAACCCGGCAATCATACTTTCTCCATTCAATTTGCCGGTAAGAAATCCAGTGAGAAGGCTGAAAAAATTGAAGAAAAAATCGAAGATGGAAAAACATACTATCTCCAGGTGAATTTTCAACATGGTTTTTTTAAAAACAAATTGCATTTCAAGGAGGTGGATGAAAATGCTGCTACAAAGTTACTTCCGGGTTTAAAACAAGTCAAGACCTGACTATAAGAGTTTCTGCTTCTTGATTCGTGTTGCCACCGGGACTAGCAGATCGTAAACACCAATAAGTTTCCAACAACAATGATAAAAAAGGAAATTAACACAATGGCCAAAGTCAATTTTGGTTTTGAAGATATTAATACCTGTTTAATATTTTCAAAATATAATTATAATGGATAGACAAGAAATAATAGATGAGCTTAAAAAGGTCTTGGCGCCCTATATGGAAAATAAAGAATTACTCGTTGGCATCAATGAACAAACCAACCTGATAACTGATTTGAAGATTAATTCCGCTAACCTGGTTGACATCATTATCGATGCAGAATCGAAATATAAGATAGAAATTGATTTAGACTCGGCTGAAAAAATGATTAATGTAGGTAGCTGCATTGATGTGATTGTTGAAAAAATGAATCTTAAAGCGTGAAAAGTGCCGGTAATGATATTGTGGCCTTACAATGCATCAACAAGCAACGCACAAATAATTTCCGGTTTTATTCGAAAATCCTTTCTGTTTCTGAACAGGCCCTTTATTACCAGCTTCGATTTGCTGAAATGCCTTTTGAGAAATTTGTATGGTTGTTATGGTCTATAAAAGAATCAGTATATAAATACCAGAAAAGGATTGTACCCGGTCTTGTATTTTCTCCAGCAAAAATCATCATACAGGGAATTGATCCTCCTTGCCCGCATATCGCTACAAGCTTCGGAAGTCGTCAATGGGAAAACAATAATAACGAATCCTGCGAAGAACTCTACAAGGGCGTTATTATTTTTGGAGCCGACATTTTTTATTCCAGGTCTAAAATCCACGATGAATTAATATCTACAGTTGTCAGTAATGATGAGAACTTTGAAAATACCTGGTGGGGTATCAAATCAATTGATCATACTGCCCATGAGAATCAATCGAAAGCTGTCAGGGAATTTATCCTGCAAAGATTGAACTCCATTTTGCCTGGTGGTCATGATGATTTCCACATAGAGAAGAACCCGCTGGGCTGCCCGGTCGTAATAATGGGAGCAATGGAAATGAACATCCCTGTTTCCCTGGCGCATCATGATAATTTTATTGCTTATTCGCTCCTGTTAGAGCATCCATTGTTGCAACCGGACAATAAGGTTTCCTCTACAGCATTTTGCGCCAGTTAAAAATATGGCAAAACGAATGTGTTTCACTAGAATTTCACCAATTACAAAATGAATTTGAAAAACTGCTGATTTTCAAATTCATTTACGCGAGGTTCGAATCTCGTACGAACTATGACCTAAATGCTATTATTCTTTTCTTAAAAAAATCTATTTCACACTAAATTTTTGAAAGTTAGTTTGTGTACATTGAAGATGTAATAATTTCTTATGAATATAGAAGAGCAATTATTATTAATCCAGAAAAGTATCGGGGATCTTAAAATGATCTTAATAAAGAATCGGGTAAACATTATTTCTGATAAATGGATACCCTGGAGCGATGCTAAAGATTTTTTTGATTATGGCGCAACTCAAATGAGTGCTTTGGAAAAAAATAATCTGTTAATAGTAACTAAAGTTGGAAGAAGAAATATATTAATCGCGACTCGATTATTAAATTGTTAGAAAAAAATATTGTTAAATGAATAAGATTAAACGGACAACGATTGAAATCGGTTAATTTTAATACAGTTCTTTACAGGCTGGGGTACTTTCGGAGACATGGCGAAA
>Ga0207106_1082_pt1 | contig 18534 bp, 16 predicted proteins | sample Alteio_BWMinHeat_78_FD_153535 | JGI IMG/M metagenome (GOLD analysis project Ga0207106, IMG submission 153535) | Enriched cells from forest soil in Barre Woods Harvard Forest LTER site, Petersham, Massachusetts, United States -... | ecosystem: Environmental > Terrestrial > Soil > Temperate forest >...
CGCGCCAGTCGTCCTGTCCGTAAAAGCCAGCCGTATTGAAGATATAGAACCGATTTTCGCGGGAAAAGGGCGCAGCGAACTCGACGATAAAGGGATTGCTCGTAAGGAAATCGCCGGGAGAGTGGAATTGGATCTGTCCGTGAAAGGAGCTGGTGCTTTGGCTGCCTTCATTCCAGCGGTTCAGAAGCGTGCCGAACTTGAAGGCGTGTTTCCCGCGCGTCCAATTCACGTCGTCGCTAAGAGTGTAGACATTTTGCATATAAAAAGTTTCCGGTGCGGCGCCGTTGGAACCGAATTCGTTGTAAGTGCCGTTGGCAATGCCACTCATAGTGACGACCCCGGTGGGCATACCGGATACGATTTGCGGCCCCAGCCCGCCAGGCAAGCCCACGTTATTTGAGAACGTGGTGCTGAAGGTGCGGCTGAAGGAGAATCGCGCCGTATTGAGCACGGTGGGCGAGAAGACGTGGTTCTCCGCTAGCGTTATCCACTGGTTTCGGCCGGGTTCTAAGGTGCGAAAATAGGTGTAGTGGCCCAGCGTGTTATCTTGGACAGCATTGTCGATAGTGTAGCGGGCGAAGAAGGTGTCTGAGGACGAGAAATTCTGGTCCAGGCGGATCTGCCCATAATTCTCAGTCAAGAGATCGTGATCATTGAAGACGTATTGAGCTAGATTTAAGGTGCCATTTGTTACCGAAGCAGGGATAGTGGGCACGGGAATGATCGCCAGGAAAGGAGCAATGTAGGGGCTGAGCGTTATCGATTGAGCCTGCGTGATAGTGCCAGGGGTGTTAAAGCCCAGAAGATCAGGACACTGGGCGAGGGTAATGGTCGCGCCGGCGCCGTAGCCATTGGCTGCGGTGGCGTTGGACGGATGGCATCCTTTGTCGAGTACATGGTTATCACTCGCGACTCCCAGGTTTTGTCGAATCCCTTCGTAGACCGCGTAGAAAAAAGTCTTGCCTTTCTTGATCGGCCCGCCGAACGCGCCGCCAAACTGGTTCTTTTGAAACGGAGCGATGGGGACGCCGGCACGATTGGCGAAGAAGTCGTTGGCGTCCAGCGCGGAGTTTCGGAGATATTCAAATGCGTCGCCGTGGAATTGGTTTGTTCCACCCTTGCTTACTTCTACGATCTCGCTGCCCATGGCCAGCCCATATTCGGCCTGGTAGGTACCCGTCACCATTTTGAACTCTTTGATGCCGTCCAGGCCGAGAGCATTTCCTGAGGTGCCGGCAACGGGATTGCGCCCGAAGCCGTTCTGCAGGATGGCGCCGTCGAGCGTGAAGTTATTGGATCGTGGCGTGGCGCCATTGACACTAAAGCTTATGCTTCCATGAGAGGCGCCTTGGTTTCTATCTTGGTTAACGCCCGGCTGAAGAAGGGTCAAGCTGAGATAATTTCTTCCATTCAGAGGTAACTCCGCCATCTGTTGTTCGTTAACCGAGCCTCCGAGCGTGGAGTCCTGCGTATCCACCTGGGGGGTTTCGCCAGTCACCGTAACTTGCTGGGTGGTAGCGCCCACTTGCATGGTGAAGTTAATGACCGGTTGCTGGGTAACTTCGATGTTGAAGCCCGTTCGGATTTGCGTGCTGAAGCCCGTGGCTTCCGCCTTCACCTGATAATGGCCCGGGGGCAGTTCCGGGAATCGATAGCTGCCATCCTGCTCGGTCATTGCCGTTCGCGTGAGGCCCGTATCCGTGTTCGTTACGGCTACGGTGGCGCCCGGTATCGACGCACCGGAAGGATCCTTGACCGACCCCAGAATGGTGACTGTGTCCAATTGGGCGAAGGCTGGAACCGCCATTAGGACGAGCGCGGCAGCGCGCAACATACTGCGACGTATCGACTCACGACATACCCCCATCTCTCCTCCTCCGACGGAACGGCGGGGTTTCCCGCCTCATGTCGATCAGGTTTCACCATACGAAACCCGGGGCACGGCCGTTATACGAAAAGCGGCGCGCCGCTGAACTGCCCCAGCCAACAGATAACGAACGCGCCCGAAAGCGCGTTGTCTGCAAGCTCGTGACTGTTAAAAAGTCCCTACAGGACAAAGAAGTGGCCTAATGATAAGCAGACTGCGCTTCTAATACACCAGCACTTTCAACGTGTCAAGGAGATTTGGCTTTAAGGAGATTTGGCTTTAGTGTCGGAGATTTGGCTTTACTAGGGCAATAAGTTAGTTAGTTCACTAATCTAATATATTGACCAATTTCTCTTTCCTTTGCTGTAAGCTGCCGCAGGTTCGTTCCCCGTTCAGGTGCTTTCGGCCCAAACCAGCAGCGAAAGAGGAGGTTTGAGACATGAAGACGAAACCCATGGTCTTCAGAGTTGTATTGGTCGGTATCTTGACGGTGGCATGTCTCTCAGTAATCGCATTGGCCAGCGCTCGGCCGCAGCAGGAAGGGGCAGTCGGCTATCACCTGATCAAAACAGTAAAGCTAAGCCCTAAGGGCGGCGACTGGGATTATCTTTCTATCGATCCCGAGAACCGCAGACTTTTTGTATCACAAGAAAACCACGTGATCGTGCTGAACCTTGATACCGAAGATATCGTGGGTGATATTCCGAATACGCCAGGAGTGCATGGCGTGGCGGTAGCAAATGAATTCGGTCGCGGTTTCACGAGTAATGGCGACTCGAACAACGTTACAATCTTCGACCTAAAGACCCTCAAGATGATCGGGCAGGCACCGACCAGCGACGATACGGACGCAATCATTTACGATCCCGCCTCGCATCGGGTCTTCACGATGAATGGGGACTCGCACAGTTCGACCGTGATTGACGCCGCGACCGGAAAAGTTGCTGGAACAATTGCGCTTCCTGGAGGGCCGGAATTCGCGGCCGCCGATGGGCACGGTAAAGTGTTTGCCAACATTGAGAGTAAGAGCGAGTTGGCGGAGATTGATTCGCAAACTCTGAAAGTGACCAACTATTGGCCATTAGCTCCGTGCAAGTCTCCATCTGGAATGGCTATGGATAGGGAGCACGCGCGCTTGTTCATCGGGTGTCACAATAATTTAATGGATGTCGTGGACGCGACAACCGGAAAAGTTGTAACCACGTTACCGATCGGCGCAGGCGTGGACGCAAATCGTTTCGATCCCGGAACAGGCCTGGCGTTCAGCTCCAATGGAGAGAGTGCAACGCTCACAGTGGTTCACGAAGATTCGCCGGATAAGTACACGGTCGTGGAAAACGTAAAGACCGAGAAAGGTGCGCGAACCATGGAGGTAGATCCGAAGACGCACAACGTCTACCTGGTCACGGCGGACTTGATACCGGGAAGACCGCATCCAAAGGCGAAGCCTGGGACCTTTAGGTTGCTAATCTTCGCCAAGTAATAGCGCATTTCCAGAGGCTGGGCAGAACGCTAGTACAATCCTAGCTTCGTTTTAACTCGGTAGAGGGTCCAGCATCATCCTGCTGACTTGGCGCTCGCCTCCAGGAACTTCCACGTAGGCATAGAAAGCGAGATCGCGCTATCAACGCGCTTTTCCACTTTAACCAAGGATTGGAAATGATCCCCAATCCAAAAAAGTAGAGCTTCTACAAACCACAAGATCTTTTCAAGCATCCGCGAATTCTCGCTCCACTCCCAAATATGACGGCGGAGCACCTGAAGTCAACGCGGGGCGGACCCATGGGTCGTTCGGATTTGGGAACGCTCGACTGAGGGGCGTAGGCTGGGGGTGTAGCTTAGTTTTCCGCGAAGTGTACTACCCCCAAGTCCTTGATACCCGATCTTGTCGGGGCTAGATTCGGCCTAGAATTGAGACAAAATTTGTGCCGTGCTTTGCGACATAACCCTGCCATGCTAGCCCATCTAAACAGCACAAATCCGTTGCAACTGGATACAACAGCCCTCGGTGCGAAACTCAGTTAAGAGACTGCAGCAGCGCAACTTGTGCTCACTCGATCTCATCTGTTCCCAAACCGCCGACAAAATTGACACGGTAGAGGTCTGCGGTTCGAGCCCGCACGGGCCTACCATTTCCAGCACTAGGTAATCGATTCCGTCCTGATGGCCGATGTTATGTAGCGTGCAGATATGCGGGTGATTCAGGCTGGCAACCGTCCGCGCTTCCCGCTCGAAGCGCTCGCGCAACGCGGCTCTATCGGAAAGGTGATCTGGGAGGATCTTAACGGCAACGGTGCGCTCTAAGCGGGTGTCTCGGGCGCGGTACACCTCGCCCATCCCGCCTGCACCAATTGCAGAGAGGACTTCGTGTGGAATCAGCAGAGTATATCGCCCCGGCAACGCCTACAGGACTGTCTTTTTAATCGGGTCGGCTATTGCCGCTGAGTGAAGTAACGAAGCTCGATGTCTGCAGCGACGGTTTTGGGTGTGGACGGCGAAAACCGATTCCTTGGGTGCTGCCTGGCATTCCTCCCACCAATCGCCGCGTTGAAGTTCCGTTGGTTGCCATCGTGCGAACCGGTTACGTCCGTCTCCAAGACGGTTTTATGCAGGGTTATATGGAAGCACTGGTTCCGAGCGGTGAGAGATGAGGATGGCGCTTATTTGCGTATCGACCCCGTGCCTGAACCTGAAACCGCAAGCTCTGAAAACCCTGACCAAAACCTTTCATGCGTCCCGCCAAGGCTCGAAGCTTAAAGGAATCAAGAAAACTGGTAATTCCCCCAGTTATGCGATTAACCGATCAGTGTAAATACTGGTACTGCGTGATCAAACGTGGCCACATCCCGATAAACGGGGCGGGCTCAATGGGTCGTCTGTGATTGGGAACTGCTCTCACGGGTAAGCGAATCGCCAATAGCTCGACGAGAAGCCAAGATACCACGGGCCGCCGAGGCACCCGATGGCCAGAAGCTTACTCATTTCTCGATCTTGCCCCAGACATTATGTACGTTTGAATTTGATCTTGGTGCCATTCTTAGGACACGTCCATTCGACAAGGAAAACGAACAATCATTGTTGGCCGGGCCACCACATAGAGTCCTCATTTAGCGAACAGACGGCAGTTATAATGCCCGATCTCCCAAGCGACTTCAGCCACCTATTTGCACAGCGCTCCACAGGATTGCACAGGGCTTGGCGAGATTTCTTGTTGACTGGCCCGAGGTAAACGGCGTAACCGATAGGGTCCAAAATGAGGCCATTTAGAGTACTTGTGGTTGATGACCACGGACCGTTCTGTCGATTGATCCGTTCGATGTTGCAGAGGGTCAACTTCCAGGTCGTCGGGCAGGCCTCAGATGGGTTAGAAGCCGTTCAGAAAGCGGAAGAGCTACAGCCGGATTTGATTCTTCTTGATATCGGTCTGCCAAAGCTGAATGGAATAGAAGCCGCCAAGCGGATGCGTAAGCTCGCTCCGCACTCTAGAGTCCTGTTCCTCAGCCAAGAGTCTGATTCCGATGTGGTACAAGCAGCTCTGAACTTGGGCGCACTCGGTTACGTTCACAAGCCACGTGCCCAACGGGAATTACTGCCTGCTATCGAAGCCGTTCTTGCGGGAATGCAATTTGTTAGTAGCGGCCTAGAGTTTAGCGAGGGCACGGATTCCTCAGCTCCCCACCGGCACGAGATTCTCTTCTGTTCTAACGACGAGGTTCTTCTAGACAGTCTTACTCGTTTTATTGCTGCCGCCCTAAACGCCGGTAACGCGGCGATTGTGTGGGCCACCGAGCCACACCGGGAGAGTCTTCTTCAGAGGTTGCACGCACCCAGCGTGGATATTGAGGCCGCCATTCAACGCGGGACCTACATTTCATTGGATGCTGCCGAGACGCCTGATCCGGTTCGAATGCTCGAGGCCGTCAGAGGCTTGAGCGAGGCGGCCTCCAAAGCAGGCAAGAAACATCCCCGCGTTGCTGTTTGCGGTGAACGCGCAGGTCGCTTGTGGGCGGAAGGTAAAATGGATGAGGCGATTCGGCTTGAACAATTCTGTGACGATCTAGCTAAAACGCACGAAGTAGATATCCTGTGCGTGTATCCATTTAGCAGCTTACACCGCGGAGAAGCCGACCAAGCGTTCAAGAGAATCTCGGCAGAACACTCTGCTGTTCATTCCAGATAAGAACTGGGTTGGTCGCCGCCCGATCCGCGTAGGTCTTACGCTAACTTCCGGCCACTGCAGCCGAACCGATTCCCAAGTCCAGAGGCACGCGAGCATGGATCGTGGTGCCACCATCGGGCCGTGAGTCGATTGAGAACGTGCCCTTCACTAGATTGACGCGCTCCAGCATGCTAACGAGCCCCAGTCCTCGTTTGTTCCTCACCGCTTCGGGGTCAAAGCCGAGTCCTGCGTCGCGCACGGTGAGATGAATCCGCCGATCCGACGCTCCGCGCAGTTCAACCTTGAAGTGCCGCACCCCGCTATGCTTCACTGCATTCTGCAAGGCTTCCTGCAAAACCCGAAAGAGACAAAGTGAAATCTCCTCTGGCACAGTAGGTGGAATGTCAGCCTGGGTAAAGTTAATCTCCACTCGGTGGTGTTCAGAAAACTCCTTGCAGAAACTTTTGGCGGCCGCGACGATGCCGAGAAGTTGCAGCTTCGAGGAGTGCAACCGGTGCGATATCGCGTGGATGTCGGTGGCAATCTCCTGTACACGCTTCAATTGTTCATGGATGCGATTACGGACTTCAACGGCCGAATCAGGAAGATTTCCCCCCAGTTCCTCAACGTCGTTTGCCAACAGTGCGAGCTGTTGACCGATATCGTCGTGAAGCTCCCTTGCGATCCGAGTACGTTCCTCTTCGTGCGCTTCAATCAACCTACCGCCTACTCTTGAGAGTGCCTCTTCCGCCAGACGGTGCTCAGTGACATCCGTCACCATGCCTATCATCCGCACCATCCTGCCTTGCTCGTCAAAGAAGGCGTGCCCGGTTCTCTCCAACCAAAGTACTGAACCATCGGGACGCAAGAAGCGGTAGCTGATCTGGGTGTTCGGGCTCTCAGGAGTACACTCGGCAAGCGAACTAATAAATGTTGACCGGTCTTCAGGGTGAACACGGGCCAATAATTCGTGTTTGGTAAGCTTAATCGGCTCGCTAGTCAAACCGAGGATATGGGTGCTCTCTTGAGATCGAACGATCACGTCGGTGATCACGTCCCAGTCAAAGACGTACATCCTTCCCGCCTGTATCGCCAAGCGCAAACGTTCTTCGCTTTCTCGCAGAGCCTCTTCCGCCACTTTACGGTCCGTGATGTCTACTGCCATGCCAAGCATGCGCTCGGGCTCGCCGTCCCGTGAGTAGTAGAATTTTCCCTTGGCTGCCAACCAGCGCACGGTACCGTCCGGCCAACGGAGGCGGAACTCCGCCGCGTACGGCTTGTGTGTCTCCATTGCATTGTCGATCGCTTCCAGGACCCATCGTCGGTCCTCTGGGTGTATATAACGATGAAAATCTTCTACGCGCCCGTCATAGACCTCCGAGGGGATTCCAAACATGCTCTGCAGGTCCCCAAACAAAGAATCTCGTCCGCTCTTAACATCCCGATCCCACCCCACTGATTTGCCAGACTCCATCGCCAATCGAAGCCGATCGTGGGCTAGGGCAAGCTCTGTGTCCGAGAGCTTGCGCTCGGTGATGTCTTGAGCCGTGCCATGTAACGTGATGACGCGACCCGCAGTATCGCGGTACGGTTCACCACGAGTTCTGATCCATTTTTTGGTGGCATCAGGGCGGACGATCTCCAGGTCGAGTTCGTACGGGGTTCCAGTGCGCAGCGCTTTTTCTACGGCGCCTTGCAACCGTTCCCAGCTTTCAGCAGTGTAGAACTTTGGGAATTCCTTGTAGCTGGGCGGCGGCACGTTGGGATCGAGGCCTGCGATTCGATAAAGTTCCCGTGACCATGTGACAGTGCCGGTGTGTGGGTCCCATTGCCAACTGCCCATCTGTGCCAAGCGCTGCGCCTCCGTTAGTAGCGCATGTTCGTCGATCAGTGCCTGTTGCGCCCCCTTCTGCTCCTCTACAACGACCGCGAGAACGGTAAAAGGTATCGCAGCGAAAAACAAAAATAGCTGTAGAGACAAGGCGTTATTGAGAGCCCCTTGCTCTGAGAAGGGGCCGCGACCGCGAGCAGCTCCCCAAATGGATAGAAGGGCAACTACAACCATTGATGTGGACACACCCTTCAATCCCAAACGCAAAGCGGCCCACAGTAAAAGCGGCACTAGAGAATAAAGCAGTGCTGGTCGCACTCCTCGCACTGTGCCCATGAACGTGAGATATCCAAAAAGTACCAACGAAGCCATCAGCGCGGCGAATTCTAGGTAATTATGAGATTTTCGCGCCCACTCCCGTCCCTCGCGGACCCAGTTCAATATTGCAGGTGTGACAGTGAGAAATGCCAAAGCGTCCGCTAAAAACCAGATCCGCTCCTGCAGCCCATAGACGAGCGGGCTACCTAGCCCGCCCAAAAGCGATGAACCGAATGGCACGAGGATCACAGCAAACACGATGTACTTAGCCAAAGTCTTCAAGCTGCTCAGATGGGGCGCCCCTTTCAACAGGCGACTAATCCCCAACGCCGCAACAACCGTCTCGGCTAAATTGCCAAGGGTGATCCAAATCTCGAAGTTGAACCGCACGCCGTGCTCGAGATCAGCAAGAGCCATCGCCCCCAATCCTGCCGCGATGAGTACTGGCCAAATCCTTCGTGGTACCAATAACAACACCGCTACTAAGAACGCCGTAGCGGGCCAAAACGACGCGATGTGGTCAGGAGGTATTCCGAATACGTACGCTAAGCCATCCGACTGGTAGCAGACGATGGCCACCAAGCACGCAAGGACTCCCGCAGAAAGTGGGGAGGCGAGATCCGCGATATTCCACGCCGGGCGATTTTGGGTGGATTCCATGAAGTCGGCTGCAATGACCCGGAATTTCCTTTTGACTTCCCGGCCAGGTCAACCGATAACGTACACCCCCCCCGCCGTAAGCATGCAATGCTCCAGCCACTAGGGGGTCAGAGAGAGCCCGATTCGTCGTAGAGCCACCTAACATCAGAAATCAGGTCGTACGATGACAGGTACTGCATCGATGAGCCTTACGGCGTCAAATTCCACGTTCTTCTGCGGCCCGTGAAAGAGACGACCCACAATATCTCGCCTTCGTTCAAGCAAGCCTACCCAATCGGGGCCTCGGTACTCAGATAAGAAATCATAGGTGGCTCGGTGGAACCTGAACCGAACAATCCAGCCGGCGTCCTTCTGCCCAATTATGGGTTCCACAGCGGCATCGTGTCGGACCAGTTCATGTACAAGCCAATTGGCCAAGTCACTCCCATAAGGACCGTCGGCTTAGAAGTGTTTTTCAGGTGTGGAGGTATTGAAGGCAGTGCTTCGGAAGGTGGCGGATATTCGCAGGGGGCGTCGCCGCCCGCATCCACGGCATTGGCATAAATTGGCTCAGCTTGTCGGCTGTTCTCAACCGCTTTAGGCCCTTTTCTTAGCGAGTGTCTGACGGGCTGCAATCTTCGCCAGGGCAAACACGATCCCTGAATTGGTCATTACGGCATCGGGCCAGCGTCTATCAGCAGCCTTTTTGAGCATTTGAAAATCTTCTTGCGCCATCTTCATGTTGATCTGCTCCATCCTCTCCGAGTGCTCAACCGCTCGTCTTGAATCTCGAAGGAAGCGCTGAAGGATCGCTTTTGAGGTAGTTCTCTCCTTCTTTGCCCTTAACGCGTAGCGCCGGGGTTCAGCCCGGCACCGCGGTACAGCCATTTTTGCCTGTGCGCAGGGTCCCTCGCCGTCATTCCGAACCCCGTCGGGCACGTCGCGGCCGATTTCCTGGTCGGCGCGCGAGGAATCTCTCCTCGCTTTGCACAAAAATTGCGGTAGGGAAGTGAGGCGCAGTTGGATCGCTTTCTGCAAGTGGCGCACCACTTGTCTTGAACCCGAAAGGCTTGCCCTGAGCACGAAAGCGAGCTCTAAGAGCCTTCGGCCCCCGCTCGCGTGGCGCCAAGCGCGCATCCAGAACCGAACGTTGTCATTCTGAGCCCGGCGTGCGAAGAGCCCGCACGGGCGCTGATGAGTGTGAGGTGCGAAGCCGCAAAACTATGGACTACTTTTCTGCGGTAAGGATGCCCACGTCCGAGCCCGTGTTCATGACGATGATTTTCGACGCTGACACCGCGTAAGCAATGAAGCTGCCCACGGTGCCCTTTCCAACCGGAGTAGATGAAGCAGAAAACGCGTACGTGGCTCCGTTCGTTGGCGAAATCCCCAACCCGTTTGGCCCAGAATGGTCACGAGTGCCGTTCACATTACCAGCACCGTCCAGGCTGGCGGTCCCGCTCTCGTAGTTCGATCCCGTCGTGGGTGCATCCTCACCAAGGAAAAACGATCCGGTGAACGATGATTTGCTAAGACCGGGCGTCTGCTGCTCGACGAAGCCAGATTCTGCGCCGTTGCTCGTGCCAACAATGAAGCCCGAGGTGGAGTCGATCAAATACAGAACCGGTGGGCTACTCCCGGTTGGGAAGCCAGAAATTGTCGTACGCCCACTGGAGCCCACGAGGAACTGTACAGATAATGTTTGTTCCGGCTGCATCATGCCGCTCTTGTTCTCATCCAGAGTTATCGTGGCATTCCCATTCAAGGCGAACGTAGTCTGGCCTATCACAGCATCGTTCCCGCCGTCCCCTGGATGGACTCCCTCGACGTAGAAGACGTAGTCCTTGCCGTCCAATGCTGTGGTCGCGAAGGGCGCACCCGTTTGCTTCTTTAGCTCCCCGGATAGGATCGGCAGGGTTATGGTCTGCGCGGTATCGACGTTGTCGGTTGTCACGATCAGAATCTCTGACGACGAGACCATGTAAATGACGTAGTGATTTACCTCAAGACCGATGGTCGTCGTAGCGGTGCCCCTACCGCCCGGCGCGTTCGTTGCCAAGACGTACGAACCGGTCCCCGTCCTGTTGGGCACAGGACCGCTATTCGCAAGATCTTCATCTTCGTTGATGCTGGTGATGCTCCCTGTGCCATTGGATGAAAGAACTCCCGCCACTGAATCGCGGCCTCCAAAAGACTCGCCCGTCAACCCGAACGCGTAATTCCCGCTGAATTGGTTCGCTGCGAAGGATGTCGGGTCCTGTTTCAGGAGAATGCCGCTTTGCGATCTGACTCGCCAGCTGGCATCATCGAACCTGATGATTCGTCCCTGAGTGGCGTGGTTGCTGGCATCGAGCGTTCCCACCGCAAAACGGAATGTGTAAGCAGCCCCTGTGGAGTCTGCCAACGTCAGGCAGCCTCGGTTGTCCGAGCCAACGGAATAGGAGCTTGCCGGCAAGCTTCCCATTGGCGAAGTCAACAGGCTCGCGCCCACAAAAGGACCAAAAGCGCTAGTATTGCCGTCCTGCGAACCGGCCGTAATGTGCCCGGCGCCGTCGGCGGTGAAACTACCGATATCCGCGAAGTACCCTCCTGGAGCGGCACCGCCTCGCACGAGAAACGCGTACTGCCCGTTCAAAACCTTTTCGTTCCCGGTACCGCATGTCGGGTCAAAAATGTTGAACGAGAAGCTGTCGGCACCGCCTGGCGGAGTGTCCGCTGAAGCGGCGGTGATGGTGTATGTGGTGTTCGCTGCCCCCGCCGGAAGCGTGGTTGGAGGTGTGTACGTGATCGTAGAATCGACGACGCTTGGTCCGCCTGCCGTTGGAGTGACGGTATTCGTTTGATTAGTCAATGTGCCACAGGCCGGCGCACAATTAACTCCGCTTGCCGTGAGCGTCCAATTGACGGTCTGAAGGAGCCCTGTGTCGTTCAGGATTCTGGCGGATACGGGTCTCGCATTCGCACTGCCAAGCACTGCACTCTTGAACTTAGTGCCTTTGAAAATCCACATCGGTGGAAGCGTCCCTGGAGTCGGAGTGTTAGCAAGCAAGAACGCTGCTGATCCAGATTGGGTGCCGTCGGCTACAGAGATGGCTTCGACCAAGGGCGTGTTGTAGGGCGCTGATGGCAGAGATGCCGGGGCGGTGTACGGGATTGTGAGGGTGTCCACGAGCACGCCCGTGGTTGGATCTGTACTCTGTGAGAGAGGGCTCGGCGTGCCAAGTGTCCCGCATTGATTCGTAGTGAGGCTCCCGCAGGCGTAACCAGCGGCCGTCAGCGGCTCGAAGTTTACGCCTGCGTGTAGCGAGTCATTGTAGATGTTCACGGTCAACTTTCTCGTGTCTGCCGTCGGGCTTAGACCAACATAGACTTCGCCACCTCGGTTGGGTGGGAAGACTTGCACAAGGATGCCCGCCGGATCAACCTCGATGAAGTCGGTAGAGCCAACCGAGTTGGTCAGGCTTGAGGTCACCACGAGCGTGGGGGAGGTCTGAATGAAGCTAGGTGTCGACGCTGGCGGCGTGTACTGCACCGTGTAGCTTCCCGATGCGCCTGTGGCGGTGACCGGCCCAAGCGATCCACCGGTTAGCGATCCGCAGGTTGCGAGCGTGCAACTAAACGTAGTGTTGGCATCCGTGATCAAACTAGCCGTTACGAAATCGCCAGGCGCATCGTTTGTTACGGTGATATTGATCGTGATCGATGGGCTGTTGCCTGGAAACACCTCGCCCGCAAAGAGCGGAGGGAGATTGCCCACGGAAGTGCTTACTACTGGCGGCGGCGGCAGGATTATGGTCGAGTCGCTGACGGTCGGACACCCCGTCGCACAACTAGGTCCCGGATAACTCACTCGGTTGACCTGTGGCGAGCTTGCATTCGGGGCCACGTTCACCGTAACGGTGACCGGTGCGGCGCTCGCCCCGGCCGCGATTGGGTTATTCAAGTTGCAGCCGGGGCCGTTGGGCGCGTTAGTGGTGCACGTCCAACCCACACCGGCCATCGACACCAGCGTTAGCCCAGACGGGAGCTCTTCCCCCACGAAGGCCCCCCCGAATACGTTGCCATTGACGGAAACAAAGTTCCCCCCAATATTTGTCAGCGTTATCGTGTAGGTCGCGTTCTGCTGGCCCTGCGTGAAGTCACCCTGATGCGTTACCGTGGCAGTGTACACCGGCCCGCCGCCTCCTCCACCACCTCCGCTTCCGCCGTGACCACCACCGCCTCCTTTGCCGCCAAAACAACCTGTCAGAGACAAGCAAAGCAAAAAGACACCCAGAGGGGCGAAGCGAGAGGGACGTCCACGCATCGGTGAACTCCTGTACCTGATTCCTTCGTTCGGGGACCCGAATCTGGGGACGTTGGGCGTGCATGCTAGTACCGCTGGGGGCAAAGGTCAAGTAATTCTTGTATATGCTGTCGCGGCAAAAATGAGAATGTCCGGTTCGGCAAATTGCAACCGCGCTCTCCGTCTCATGGTCATATGCGACGAAAATTTGGAAGAGGACGACGGCGTCCACATCTCCACATCCAAGGCATTGGGAAAAGCTGGCAAGACTCATCGGTGGCCAACCGAACACGTAAAATCCATAGTCCGATAACCCCCGAGTTATCGGGACTTCTTAGGTCTACTCTTCCGAAGCCCGAGGCCTCGATTAGCTGATAATGATTTTAGTCTTCCAGGGGTCTTCTACTGCAGATTGCACGGGCACGGCTACTGCTTGAGTTTCCGACGGAAAGGACGGAGTCGTTTCGTTCCGAGGGCCCGCTTGAGACGCAAGTGCAGAGTTTGCCGGGACGACGCCTGCTGGAGAGATATTTCGGTTGTCGATCGGAAGGAGATAGCTATGTTCCGAGGCCCACTTTGCTGCTAGACCATTCAATGGACTTTTCGTGTTGTACTCTTGGAAGGCAATCATTCGACCGATACGAATAATCAGATCATCAAGGCCTTCCGATGCCGCCCAGAAGTCGCCAATGCACACACTTGCCTCGTCAAAATTCGGATGAAAGATTGGCGTGAGCATTCGGCACTGCGGAGCGCGACGCGGATAACCTAACGTGAGATTTACCTCCAACAAGTGAGTATCCCTCTCTATGATGTCACCCGAAGGTGAGACATGAAGGCCTTTTATCTTGTAGGTAAATCGATAAAGCTCCGGCGGCAATCCAGCCACGCCCAAGATTTCAATAATCGGTGAACCCGCAAAAACTTTCTGCAATAACACATAATCAGATGTTAGACGCCGGATGCGTGGAGATGACATGATAACTTACCCGAAATGTCCACTAAGCTGTGATCGTAGCCTTTTGCCATTTGCGAATCTGGTTGATGTGATACTGGAGATAAATTGTACTAAAAAAAAAGGTCATCCCACTTCCCAGAATGAGGCCGTACTTTTCCGTCGAGTTATAATATGCTTCCATCGCCGACTTGATGCTGAAGACTCCGATGATATACGCGATGAGTCCTGCAATAATGAGAAAAGATCCAATGGGAGGTTTGTGGTTTGCCGTCGCGATAACTCCAGCAATTATTCCTGCCGGGTACATTGCGACCAGGACAAGAGGTTTATTCTCGCCATCGAGTTTTCTGGCCCAGTTTGCGAGATATAGAGCCCAGATAAAATTAAAGGTATTCTGGCTGATGGCATCGAGCAGCAAAAGAACGCCCCAATGCAAGTTAAATGGTAGAGGGACCTTCTGGGCTTCCACGACGGGGGCAGCCGACGGCGCTGCCGTGGCGGGAATCGGGATATTCCCTAGAACCTTCGATATCTCAGTCCATTCGGTCATGCCTTCACTCTGCGCCAGATCGGTTAGCGCTATGTTTCCCAACTGAACCTGCAGGTGCAGCTCGGTTAGTGAATAGGGGCCAAGCTTTTGATCACCCTTTTTTGCGAAATAGTTCATTGCGTACCCCCGTCACGATTTAAACTGAATTCCCTCGCTGTCTCGCTCTACGGTACATACGTCGATAATGGCCCAAATCCAGCTCATTGGAGCGGCATAACCTAGAGTCAACACCGTGATACAAAGTTGAAGAATGGCTTTCTTTTTATTTCCCGCATAGAAGTTGTGCGCCCCGAGTGCTCCCAAGAGAACCCCAAGCAGGACAAACGTCATCTTGCTCTTGTAGTGCTCAAATCCATTTCCTGCCGCCGTGGGAATAATCTGGGACGAAGAAACACCTGCGGGTGCGGCCTGTGTCAAACCGATGGTTGAGTAGCTCAGTGAGCGTACGAAGGGAGATTGCTGGCCAGTGGGTCTCTGCACATTTGTAAACTCCGGCTGAGACACGTGCACTTTCGGCTCATCTGCGGGGGCACACCGGCATCCAAACACGGTACACCCGCAGTTTTCCTCAAAGCAGTCGCGGTGATGAGGAGTATCACACCCGTCGCAAACTACCTGCTCGTCCTGAGGTGAGACGATCGGACCGCGGCAATAGGGACAAACAGGGTTCGTCATGACTTCTGCTTCTCCTTATAGCGGAACCCATAACGGCCAATTTGTACGAAGTCGCCATCCTGCAAGACGCGTGTTTGAATGGGCTGACCCGATACATACACGACGCCATGCGCACGAATTTGAAGATGGCTGCCGCGGGTCTCGATCACGCCGTGCTCCGGCAGAATATTGGAATCTTTGAATAGATAGATGTCACACTGCTGGCTACTTCCGATCGTCGTAATCTGCTTGTAGAGGATGAACTGCTTGCCCGCCAGAGGACCGGCGCTAACATACAACCACTTGTCTTTCAGTGCACTTTCAACGATCCCCATGGAGACACCCGTAGCCATACCAAACAGTGAAAAACCTACCATGCGGCTTAGAGCAGCACCGTGGAACCCGAATGAGAAAAACGATATGGGATCAAAGAGTGTACCGCCGAGGCCTGCTCCCAGCATTCCTCCCAATATTCCGTATTGCGCTTTCTTGGCCGATTGTCCGATGATCCCATACACGAGTCCGCCGGCGGCGCCGAACACCACCCAGCCCAATCCGCGTGCAATCCAAGCTGTCGGATTGTGGTAATCGTGGACACCCACGCTCGCTGCCATTCCGAGGCCAACGCTGTACACAATGTTCGCGATGAAATCGAATACGAATCCGAAAAGGATTCCGAGCGGAAGCGCCAGAGCCGTTCGATACGCGGCCTTCTTTGTGGAGCGTTCTACAACGCTTTCGGCGAGACCAAAACTAACGCAAAGCATTGCTACAATGCTGGGGAGAATCCACGTGTTGCCCCACCCTTTGACGCCTTCACCGTCAGTGAAAGCAGGTTCGCAAATTCCCCAAGCCAGCAGAGCGCCGACCAGGCCAGCCACCCCAAGATAAAACCAGGCTTGCAGCAAGATGCTGCCACGGTTCTTGGTTGAGGAAGGAGATTCCTCCACCGCACTGGTAATATTCCCATATATCCTCACTGCTCCTGGCGTCGCGCCAGCAGCCGCCGTCTCCGCCAGTGCGTCGGGTGTGGATAAACCCTTCAAGTCATCGAGCGTGATTCGGATTGCCTGCTGATTATCGCGAGGGGGCATCATTTCCCTTCGCGCCGTCCAATTTCGGCGCTAACGGCGCTTGAATAGGTTCCCCTTGGTTAGCGCTATTCGTGGGCGGGGGCTGGTCGGCTTGGCCTCCATTTGTGCCCGGCCGCGCAGGCGCTGATTCCGTCATCGAACGACCTGTTTGCGGATCGACCGGTACGCCGATAACGAGAAGTCGAGGGAAAATGTACCAGGCTACGAACAAGCCAATACCCAGCGCCAAGACGTGAGTCAGGAGTGTGATCGTCCAGCGCGCCCACAGAGAAGAATCAGGCGACCCTGATCTTTGCGTTCCCAATAAGCTCTCTTCATCCTCAGCTGGGTCTAACATCGGTGGTTCGTGCTTCCGGCTGGGATCGGCCAGTTCGCCACCTTTACGGTCAAAAATCTTAATCGAGGCAATCCTTTCAATGTGACCTTCTACCCATCCAAAGCATCCCTCCTCGTCGCTGTGAGGGTCGTACACCCACGCAATCTGATAAGGCGACGAGAAGAAATTCTTGTGAATGAAGGTGTCATGTTCGGAAAGGAACACTCCGAATCCAGGATGCGAGTGATACCACCCCACGATCCGTGCTTCCGGGAACTCCTTATCCTTAACTTTGTAAACGTGCGCCCAAGTGTCTTGTGTGAAGGTGACATGTGAGCCAGCCTGCGATGCATTCAGACCCGGAATGCACTCATCCACGTTTATCGCACCCTCGCGATTGTCTCCGATGAGTACGCCGCACACCTCGGTCCTCATGTGCGATCGTGCATGCTGGCGAATCTTGCGAATCACTTCGCCATCCATCACGCACGCCCCGAATTTGGATTTAGACTTCGCCACTTGAAGCCCAATCCTCGGATAATAGTGGTCCGAGAACTTGTCCGCTATCTCCACTAAGCAAATATGCGATTTCCGCCGACGAAGAGCGCGCAGAAAAAATATCAAACAACGGCAGACCCAACTGGTCGAGCTGCCGTCCACCTAACCCTTCAATGCTCGAAAAACTATGCACGGGAAAGACAATTCTGGTGTGGCCATCCCGCGGACACTTTCCCTGTTCGGCGCTGACGCTGCCCACGGGTGCGAACACTTCCTCGACACTCTTACACGTCGGACATTCAAGTGCGCGGATGATCTCGCGGCTGAACTCAATAGCGACGTCTTGCGTACCTAGGTCGGCGCGCGCCTTTTCGATCAGATCAGTTACCGTCATCTCACACGAGCGCTGCGGGAGTTTAACGACCCGCTCGAATGAGTCATGGCTCATGCAGTCCGGGTTCTCAGTGTATTGCACGACGTAGGAAGTATGGTTCAGCCCTTCAAAGACTAGCCCGCTGCTGGAAAGTGTTGGCAGACCGTGGATCCATTTCACCGCCTCCTGCACTTGGATTCCGGCGATGATGGACGCGATGGTTGGGGTAGTGGGTACCTTACCCTCGGAAGACGACTCATGTGTAAGCAAGTTGCATGACATGCGTCTCTGCAGCAGCGCCCAATCCGTTTCGCCCAAGGTGCACTCGTAGCAAGGGGCGACTCCGGGTAGAAACACTCGGGCAACGCCGTTGATACCTTCGATCGCCCCGTCGATCCACGGTCGGTTAGTCTTCCACGCTGCTCGATTGATCCATAGGCGGGCTTCGCGATTATCTAAACCGGCGATGATCACATCGCTCCAGGTGAACAATCCCAAACCGCAGTTGTGGATCACGTTCGCGACCAGTGGCCAAACCTTGGCTGTGGGCGTCCATGAGTTCAGCGTCACTGCCGCAGCCTCGGCCTTGTACTGGCCGACCTGTTCGTCGCGAAAAAGCACGGCTCGCGAGAGGTTCGATCGTTCTATGCGATCCTGGTCGACCACTACAATCTTCTCAAAGCCGATCAGCACGAGGTTCTTGAGGATCTCGTTGCCTAATGCCCCCGCGCCAACGACCAACACCCTCGTCGAACGGATCTTCCTTTGATCCCACCAGGGAATGAGCTGAAACCGGCTATACCGGTCTTCTTCTAACGATCCAGAAACCAAATATGGAGACTGCACGGGCATCGCCCTCAACCGGCCGTGATCTCGGGTTGAAGCCGCAAAATATCTCCGTCAACGACCGAGGCTTGTGCTAGCGTTTGCGTGTCCTGGATCTGGCGGCCTGAATTTTTGTGGTGAAATTTGTAGCTGAGCGGAGCGCCATC
>Ga0207106_1083_pt1 | contig 18492 bp, 14 predicted proteins | sample Alteio_BWMinHeat_78_FD_153535 | JGI IMG/M metagenome (GOLD analysis project Ga0207106, IMG submission 153535) | Enriched cells from forest soil in Barre Woods Harvard Forest LTER site, Petersham, Massachusetts, United States -... | ecosystem: Environmental > Terrestrial > Soil > Temperate forest >...
TTGAAAAATTGGGCGAAACTCCTTTGCCAAAATATATTAAACGCAAGCCGGACGAGGAAGACAAAGAACGTTATCAAACTGTATATGCCAAGCATGAGGGAGCTGTTGCGGCACCTACCGCCGGGCTTCATTTTAGCAGGGAATTGATTAAACGCCTGGAGATAAAAGGAATTCGTTTTGCAGAAGTCACTCTTCATACCGGCCTTGGCACTTTCCGTCCGATTGAAGTGGAAGATCTGAGCAAACATAAAATGGATGCTGAATATTACCGGATCGATGATGATGCCTGTAAAATTGTAAATCGTGCAAAAGAATACGGGCATCGCATTTGTTCTGTAGGCACCACCACCATGCGGGCAGTTGAGTCTTCCTTCACCGCACAAAAATTGTTGAAACCTTCAGAAGGATGGACAAACATTTTTATTCATCCTCCTTATGATTTTAATATTGCCGATGCCCTTGTTACAAATTTTCATTTGCCAAAGACAAGCTTATTGATCATGACCTGCGCTTTTGCGGGGTATGATCTTGCCATGGAAGCGTATAAAAAAGCGATTAAAGATAAATATCGCTTCTTTAGTTACGGGGATGCAATGCTGGTAGTTTAGAACCTTGTCTAAAGGTAGGCAGGATTTGCATTATTGAAAACGATTTAAGGAATTGATTGAGCCTTTTTAAAAAGGGCTTTTTATTTTATTTTATTAAACTCCCGGCCCATTTCTCTCTTTTTACTCCCGGAGCTTAACTGTCCCCAAAGAATTTCTGCCGTAAATGAGTTACAGAGCCTTTCCGAAATAAATTAAGAAGAGACATTTCAAAATTCATTTATTTTTTTCGTAGCCAGGTTATTTATAACAGGTTTTGCATCTTCTGCTTTGAAACTTATTGTTGCACTGGCTCCTTTCCCTGATCCTGTACTAAAGACATCAATTGTTCCATCATGACTCTCCACGATTGATTTAGAATTATACAATCCCGACCCCGAACCAGCGTGTTTTGTTGAAAATCCTTTTTCAAAAAGATGAGAGGCTATTGATTGATCGAACCCGGCCCCCGTGTCGCTGATTTTTATTACCAGCCAATCGAAATGCGCATACACATTAATATGGATATTTTTTTCAACTGCTTCTTTATCGATTGCTTCTATGCTATTTTTAAAAATGTTGATCATAAGTTGCATGAGCTTGGTCCGGTCTCCTTTGATAACAGGTTTTTCTGCGGTAACATTTAATGACACGGCAATATCCATTTTATCAATTGTGGAAAAAAGCATTGCCAGACTATCATTGATAATATTACGGAGGTTAACGGGTTTTCTATCCTGTGATTCCTTCCCGGTAATATATTGCCGCTGAATGTTGAGTATTTCCTGGATGTGAGCAATAATATTAAGTTGTTCAGCGATAGTTTTATTTATTTCTTCCTGGTTTTTACTATGGGTTTGTGCAATGCCGTCTAACATTTGTATAACTGCATTTGTCTTTGTATCGCCAATAGCAGTAGTCATAGCAGTTTTTTGATCTTCAAAAAAAGCGGTAAGGTTTTGCAAATTTTCCGTCTTGTATTGACCCTGCAGGCGCCTGATACGTGTGAGATAGGATCCAAATCCTACCACGGCATTTCCAATGTCATGCAATACATCTGAAGCGATTTCAAATTTTCCCTGCGCTACTGCCTTATCAATTTCCGCCAGGCGTCGATCCTGTTCAAGCTTTTTAATTTTTGTTATATCTCTCGATATGCCAAAGGTTCCAATCATTTCTCCCCGAAAATTTATTAACGGCAATTTTGAAGATAACACCCAGGACTCCGAACCATCCGTCAGAGTTTCCTTTTCTATAAAATCAATTTTGGGTTTTCCTGTTTTTTGAATAGTTTGTTCATCTTCGTAAGCTTCTTTCGCATGCTCCGGGTTATGGAAATCAAAATCCGTTTTCCCGATAAGTTCCTCGGTGGTACTGCAAAACCGTTTGGCCATATATTTACTCACGCGAAGCAGTTTGCTCTCTCTATCTTTAAAATAAATTGAATCAGGCATGTTGTTCATCAATGAATCAAGAAGGTACTTTTCATACTCAAGATTTTCTTTTAAAACAGCCAGTTCTTCTATATTTCTTTTCAATTCTTCTTTCTGAAGTTCGATTTCATCGGTTCTTTCCCTGACCTGCCTTTCAAGCTCTGCTTTTTGTTTTGTTATTGCCCTTAATCTTAATTTATAGAAAGCAACCAGGCAACCTAAAATAAATAAAATGGAAATGGTTTTAAACCACCATGTTAACCACAAAGGCGGAGTAATTTTTAATTGAAGTGTCAAAATATGTGATGACCATTGCCCATCAGTATCCATACTTCTTACCTTAAATACATAATTGCCGGGACTAAGATTGGTGTAAGTAGCACTACGTTTGTCACTCAACCCGGTCCAGGTTTCATCAAAACTTTCAAGCATATAACTGTATTGCTTCTTTTTGTTGAAAAAATTCAAAGAAGCGAATTCGAATTCGATGACTGAGCTTTTGTAAGGTATAACTAATGAACTTGTCTCCGTGATGTCTTTTTTGAGAGGTGATGGGTTGTCAGCGTCCAAAGCAATGTGAACTTCTTTATTCAAAATCTTAAAATTGGTCATTACAAGAGGAGGATTAAAAGACACCTCTTCCAGACTGTCCGGGGAAAAAACATTAAACCCATTATTACCCCCAAAATAAAACGCACCTGATCTTGTTTTACAAAAAGCTTCTTCTTTAAATTCATCTCCCTGTAATCCATCGGCCACTCCATAATTTTTGAAAGATTGAGTAGCGGGATCAAAACATGAAATTCCTTTCCCGGTGCTGATCCATAGGCGATGACGTTTGTCCTGGAGTATACCAAAGATCACATTGTTCGGCAAACCGTCTTTTGTAGTATAATTCGTAAACTTCTTTGTGTTTGCATCGAGAAAGGAAAGGCCTTGTTCTGTGGGAATCCAAAAATTTGCGTGATCATCCTGGAAAATCCTGCCCACACTATTACTTGCAAGACTATTCCTGTTATCTTCATGGGTATAGTACGTAAATCTCTGTGTCTTTTTATCAAAAATATTTATGCCGCTTCCATCAGTTCCGATCCAGAGATGACCTTTTCCGTCATCAAGCACGGAATAAACCTTATTGTTATTAAGACCTTCATTATTTGTTGGATCATGGCTGTAATGTTTAAAGGAATTTGTCGCTGGATCGAACAGGTTCAGACCTCCTCCATAAGTGCTTATCCATATATTTTTTTCATTGTCCTCATAGACTTCCCATACATTATTGCTGCTCAAACTAGATGGGTTTGAAGGCTCGTTTTTAAACTGCCGAAAGGTTTTTCGCTTAGGATTATAAATCGTTAAGCCATCACCCCAGGTTCCTATCCACATATTATGTTTTGAATCTTCACGAACAGTTAAAACATAGTTCCCACAAATCGAATTTTTATTTTTTGAGTCGTGAAAAAAATGGGTGAATCTGCCCGATAACGCATTAAATAGATTCAAGCCTCCCCCGTCTGTTCCGACCCAGATGTTTTGTTTTGAATCTTCATAAATAGTCAAAATATGATTATCGCTTAAACTGCTGGGTTGTGAACTATGTTTATAGTGAAAAAACCGGCCATTCATATTAACCTTGTCTACACCCCCATTAAAGGTTCCAATCCACATATTATTATCGGTCGTTCGGCAAATGGCATATATGGAGTTGTTATTTAGGCTTAGGTTGTCTACCTCATCGTGAAGATAATTATCGAATACTCCCATTGAGGGATCAAAAACACTCAAGCCTCCATTTTCAGTTCCGATCCATATTTTATGATTTTTATCTTCATTTATTGCATATACTGCATTTGATTGCAAACTATTGTTATTATCAGGTTGATTTTTATATCTGATGAACTTTCCTGAATTCCTGTCGAACAAATCAAGCCCTCCGCCATTTGTTCCAACCCATAAACGGTTTTCTTCATCTTCAAAAATGCAATAAACATCATTATAGCTAAGAGAGTTTTGATCTTTATCACTATGCACAAAACAACTGAATGTTTTCTCTTTTTTGTTGAATAAATTCAATCCTCCATTTGATGTTCCGACCCAAATATTCTGTTGATGATCTTCAAAAACAGTTCTGATATTATCATCACTGATGCTTTTCTGATCATTTTCCTTATGCTTGTAGTGAATAAATTTGTTAGTTGCCTTATCAAGCATATCCAATCCTGAACCTTCTGTTGATGCCCATATATTTCCTTCCCTGTCTTCATAAATATCCCCAAGAAAGTCATTGGCAAGAGAATTCGGGTTTGAGGGATCATGTTTATAGGTAATGAAAATATTTTTATTTCTATCAAACCTGTTTAATCCTCCCCCCCACGTGGCGATCCAAAGATCACCGGTTGAACCTTCCACCATACGATAAACATAATTATTGCTTATACTGTGTGGATCTTTTTCAATGTTTTTATAAACAGTAAATGTGTAGCCATCATATTTATTTAATCCATCACGAGTACCAAACCACATGAAACCCCGGCTGTCCTGCAGAATGCAAAGGACATTACTCTGTGACAGGCCCTGGTCTGTTCCCAAATGTTCAAACCTTATATTTTGTTTCTGGCAAATAGCAAACACACCGGGGAGTTGTATTAACACAAAAAATAAGGAACGAATCAGGTTCATAGAATTTCTTTTCTGATTGCCGTTGATTTGTAATTATTGCGACGGCAGGTTAATGGTAAAAACTGCACCTCTATCATTTTCAACTTTGATCACTCCCCCATGTGCTATTATGTACTGTTTTACTATGGCAAGCCCAAGGCCTGTTCCATTGGACTTTTTTCTTGTTACAAACGGATCAAACAGTGTTTTAATAATATCCGGTGAAATACCATGTCCATTATCGCGGATAGTTATTTTTACTCCACCTGAATTTTTATCTGCCTTTGCTGAAATATCAATGCGCGGATGAATGATCTTGTGATCAAGTAACGCCTCAATGGCATTATTAACAAGATTCATAACAGATCGTTTTAGTTTGCTTTCATCACCCGCAACAAAAAGATTTTCGGGGAAATTTTTATGAATAGATATCACGCCGTTTACATTCAGGTGCTCAGCCAGTTTAATTCCTTCTTCTATGATTTTACTGAGGCTTACCTGCAGTTTTTTTACAGGTGTTTCTTTAATAAAATCAAGGAAATCTTCAAAAATTTCAGAGGCCTGTTCACCGCATTGGTCTATCATATCAAGCAATTCACTTCCGGGATATTCTTCCCTCATAAGACTTGTGCAGGCCTTGATATTTTTTATGGGAGAACGAAGATCGTGCATCATCATACTCACGGCCTTGCCCACCGCCGAAAGCTTTTCTTTCTGCAATAATTTCTCTCTTAACTCTGCATTGCGAATCGCTTTCGCTGCATTTAAAACAAATAGTTGAAGGAGATATAATTTTTCTGTTTTTAACTTTTGACCTTTTTTAAGTGCGGCAAAAATCGAATAATTGTCCAGCCGGGCCAATACCATATCATCAAACTGAATTACTTCGCCATCACCGATATGAGTAGATTTGATCCTTGAAATTATTTCATCCAGGTTAATTTTTTCTTCGATCGGACCAATAGAAAATATTTTTTCATACACATAGTTCTCATGCAATTTTCCTAACAATGCCATGTCAGTTTCAACATAGGTAACTAACTGATCCAGGATGTTCCGTAGTAAAGAATTGAGAAGATTTTCTTCAATGCTTATTGATGAAATGGCTTCAATCAGTTTTTCCAGGTTGCGAAGCTTATTGTAATCCGTTACCGCCTTCGTTGCTAATTGAATTATTTCTTCAGAAGCATACGGTTTGCAATGATAACCTACATTTTGTCCCGCCCTCGCTATAATGTCGTCTATGGATCTGTCACTAAATGCAGTTACAAATATGATCTCGGCCTTGGTATCATATTTTCTGATCTGCTCAGCAGTCTGCATTCCATCCCATCCCGGCATACGCATATCTAAAAAAATTACGGCATATGGCTTTCCTTCGGCGACAGCTTTTTTTACTAATTTCAATCCTTCCATTCCATTCGATGCCTTGTGCACCGTAAAATTGGGAATATTGGTAGTACGTGGAATAATAACAGCTTGAGCAGTTCCATCAAACAAGATACTTGCGGCAATATCTACCATTTGGCTTTCATGACTGATCTTGTGCGGCGTAAGAATCTCTTCAATGTTGTCTCTTACCATTTCTTCATCATCAATCACTAAAACTGATGTGTTTGCTGCGTCTTTCATAATTCTATTTTAATCAAAGTTTAAGTTCAATAGTTGTAACAGTTCCTTTTCCAAATCCGTCACTGGCAATTCCTATTGTGCCCTCGTGGCTTTCAATAATTGCTTTACAATTGCTCAAGCCTAATCCCGTGCCCGAAGCCTTGGTAGTGAATCCTCTCGTAAAAAGTTCTTTCCCGGTTAGCTTATCAAAACCATGACCTGTATCCGCAATAAGAAGGCTCAGTAAGTCTTGTTTTATTTTTACACTGATAGTAATTTTTTTTTCTTCGGCATTTATATCAATAGCCTCAATGCTGTTTTTAAGAATGTTAAGTATTACCTGCATCAGCCTTGTGCGGTCGGCCTGTATATCCGGCAATTTGTCCGGAACGTTTATCGAAAGGCAGACCTGTCTTTTTTCCATCGAAGCATACAGCATTAAAATGCAATCATTGATAATGGCCCGAAGGTTGACTGGTTTTCTTTCAAATGCCGAATGACCATTGAGATACTGCTTTTGAATGTGAAGCATTTCCCGGATATGATTAATGATATTCAGCTGCTCAGTAATTGATTTACTTATTTCCTCTTTGTTTTTCCTTTGCGACTCGCTGATTCCGCTAAGCATGCTAACTATAGCACCGGCTTTTGCTTCACCAACAATAGAACGTAAAGCGGGCTGCTGTAACGAAAAAAAGCTATTTAGTTTCTGGAGATTTTCCGGATCGGCATGATCCAATGAGCGTTTGATCCTGTTAATATAAGATCCAAAACCAACAAGAGCATTCCCAATATCATGAAGGACATTCGAGGCAATTTCATATTTTCCCTGTGCCACTGCTTTTTCAGCGACAAGTTCCGTGATCGCTTTTTCTTTTAACAGGTTTTTGGTAATATCATCAAAGTCAACAATGATGCAATCACTAAATATTTTAGTAACGGTGAAATTAAAATGTCTTTCTACATTTTCTTCTCCAAAAGAAAGTTTGAAGCTATGCAACTCATTAGCGAGAATATTTCCGGCTTTGGCAGGAAAATTTTTTATTTTATTGCTTATTGCAGGAGCAATGCTGTTTAATATCGTGTAAAAATTCTCACCATTAATATTTTTAGCGATCAATATCGGTTTTAGAAGTTCTTCTCCCCGTAGATTAATTGAACTGATCTTTCCGCTCCTGTCGATTTCAGCAAGCCCAGTTGAAGCATGCTTCATGATCAGGGCCAATTTCAGATCAGCCCGGTTTAATTGGTTTTCCATGGATCGCGGAATTGATGTTCACGAGGTAAATTTTTTACCCGGATATATTTACCTCGCTTGAACGGAAAAATTGTTTGCTTATTCTGATAATAAAAGCAAAATGGCAGGCTGAAATATGAAAATAGAGGTAATTACTTAGCAACAACCTTATTTCCCCATAATTCGTAAAAAAAATAAAACCGCTTTTAAATAAACAAACCTGTGTGCGTTTAATAGGATGTAAAGATTCTCACTGCGAATCTTATGTGAACATACCGCTGTCTATGCCTATGAAAGATTCAATAATAAAGAATATCAATATCTTTTTGTCCCTGGATCAAAATATTTTTAAAGGGTATTTTAATACGCAAGATCCTGCTCCCATTTACAAAAGGCAATTAAGTCATGAATTTGAACAGTATATTATGAACTGCATTATTGCAGCACGCAGGAACACTAATTTCTTTTATAAAATAAGTTATAGAAATGAAGATGATAAGGAATATGCAGAGCCGTTGGCATATGCTATACGCCGTCATTTTGGAGAGAAAAAAACAACCTTATACGCTTCATTTGAAAAATTCAAAAGGCGCTCATATATATTGCTTTTTATGAGCCTGGCCATTGTAATGATCTGCCAGGGAATTTTGCCTTTAATATTAGATGGCAAATATCGGATCCACTCAGGAATTGCTAATGGGCTTGATGTGTTTAGCTGGGTGATCTTATGGAGACCGATTGATAAATTGATTTTTCACTGGAATCCTTTTTTGAAAGATATTTCCATTGCTGACAGGTTGGAAAAAGCGGAAATAATCATTTCGGAAATTCCGAATTAGCACTTATATCAACAGAGACTATGAAAAAATTTTATTTCATTTTTTTTACAGTATGCGTAATCTTTTTTGCTATGATGTATTACTCCATCTGGTGGTTCGTGGCAGGATTAGCCGCTACCATGGTTTTTACAGTTTATCGTTTTCATGCTGTCAGGCTGGAAGCAATCAGGGCAAGAAATGAACTATTGGAACAACAGGTAGAGGAGCTGAACACAGAACTTGATTATTACATTTCCAAACAAATGAAAGCAAGTAGCGAGGTAGAAAAAATGAGACAGGTAAAGCAACAGTTACTATCAGTTATGAGCCATGAAATCCGCACACCTATGAATGGAATAATGGGAATGAGTTCATTGTTGAAAGAAACGTCTTTAACTGCGGAACAACGCGAATATGCAGATACTATTTGCAATTGCGGCGAAAGTCTTTTGACAAAAGTTAATGAAATTTTAGCCGATGACATACTTAATCTCTCAAAGATCAATACTGAGGAACAAAAATCAGAATACAAAGATCTTGATCTGCGTAGTTGTGTAGAAGAAGTACTTCAGATGTTTGCGGTTAAGACAGCCAATGCCGGTCTTGACATGGTGTATTATATGGATGAAAATGTTCCTTCTCAAATTATTGGTGATTGTGAACGCCTGCAGCAGGTACTTGTTAATCTCGTTGAAAATGCAATTAAATTTACCCGCCATGGTGAAATTTATTTGAATATATCTACTCTGATTCATGGAGTAAATAAACCCGAATTAATATTTGAGGTAAAAGACACGGGTGTTGGCATTTCAAACGACCAGGTAAAGAAATTATTTAAAGGTATTCCCGGAAAGGAAATAAAAGAGAAAAATAACATTCAATCACCCGGCTTAGGATTGGTTATTTGCAAAAAATTAGCAGTGCTGATGGGTGGAAATATTGAAGTAAAAAGCGAGCCGGGAACAGGAAGCAATTTTATTTTCAGCATTCCCCTGGTTCCAAGCCTTAAACCCATTCGCAACAATGCTCATGAAGAAAGTATGAGCTGCCTGGAAGGAAAACATATCCTGATTGCAGATGATAATTTAACTCAAAGAATTATTTTCATGAAGCAGATGAAGGCATGGAAAGCCATTCCTTTTTTGGCAGCAACAGGCAAACAGGCGCTCGGCATATTATCACAGGATACAAAAGTTGATCTTATTCTTATTGACATAAATATGGAAGATATCCCTGGCATTCCACTTGCCAAATCAATAAAGAATCTTTATCCATCAATTCCTATCATGCTGATGAATACTTCAGAAAATGAAAGCTATAAACAGGAACAGGCATTATTCTCATCTATATTGCCAAAGCCGATCAGGCAGAGCAAACTAAGAGATTGTATGATCGATGTTTTTTCAAAAACTAATACAGATAAAAAAGCTAAAGAGAAGAAATTACCGGAAGATTTCTCAACGCAATATCCACTACATATCCTGGTTGCGGAGGATAATATAGTCAATCAGAAACTGGCAATAAAAATGCTTAATAAGCTCGGTTATCAACCCCACCTGGCCGGGAACGGGAAGGAAGTTATGGAGATGATAAGTCATGAGCACTATGACATCATTCTTATGGATGTACAAATGCCCGAGATGGATGGCCTGGAGGCGACACGAATGATCCGAACCTGCCTGGACGTACAACCAGTTATTATTGCCATGACCGCAAATGTAATGATGGGTGATCGTGATGAATGCATCCAGGCTGGCATGGATGATTATATAAGCAAACCCTTTGAGCTGGAGGAATTATTGAACCAATTTGAAAAATGGTTCCTTGCAATCAAACACCGGGGAAAGGCTTCTGTGTCATAGAATCTTAAAGTTTTTCAAACGCTTAACCAAAGACGATTGTTATTTATACTATCCGGGAAAGGTGGAGCTATGACAACCATCAGAGTCATGATAAATTACAGATCAAACATTCCCTTATTCAATTGCTGAAGTATTTGCGTTTTGTAAGCTGCGGGAACCAATAAAGAAATATTATGAGGGCTTCCTCCATAAGAAACCATTCTAACGGGAATATTTTGAATCGATTCAAATAATTTCTTTACAATGTTTACTGTTTGAGAAATTTCATTTCCCACAACTGAAATGATGACCTGGTTCTCATCTATCTCAAGAACACCAAATGGTTCAAGCTCTTTTTGAATTTCTTTGAGGTGCATTGCATTATCGATCGTTAAGGATACAGCTACTTCTGAAGTCGTCACCATATCAATAGAGGTTCTGTATTTTTCAAACACCTCAAAAACCTTTCTCAAAAAACCATATGCCAGCAACATGCGGCTGCTCTTGATCCGGATAGCAATGATGTTATCCTTTGCGGCTACAGCTTTCACGCCTACCGAACCTGCTTCTTCCACGATTAGTGTTCCCTTTGCCCCGGGTTGCATGGTGTTCAAAAGCTTTACAGGGATGGTATATTGTTGCGCCGGCCAAATGGATGCAGGATGAAGGATCTTCGCTCCGAAATACGCAAGCTCCGCGGCTTCCTCAAAACTTAATTGCTCAACCGGAATAGTTTTTTTAACGATTCTCGGATCGTTGTTGTGCATGCCGTCAATATCCGTCCATATTTCACAAACCGAAGCATTGATCGCAGCCGCTATTAATGAAGCGGTATAATCGCTTCCCCCTCTTTTCAGATTATCTACCTCTCCCCTTGCATTGCGGCAAATGTATCCCTGTGTAATGAACAATTTTTTCTTTGGGTATTGAGCAAGTAATTGAGTCAGTTTCACTTTTATACTTCCTATCTGCGGTTCATCATTATAATCAATCGTCATAAATTCAAGAGCAGGAAGCAACACGTGATCGATCTCTTGTTCTTCGAGATAAGTAGAAAACAATTTCGTCGAAAGCAATTCACCCTGTGCAAGAATATCCTTACTCAATGCTTCACTAAAAGAAATTTTTAAGATGATATTGAGAAATTCAAAATGTTCAGCGATAATTGCATTTGCTTTATGATTGGCTGTCGGTTCTTTTACTAATTCCTTAATAAAATTATAATAATGCTCTTCCAGCTTATCTATATTTTGTTTGGCTGTGGTCCGGTCGCCTTTTGCAATATTATAAATGATCTCTACCAGTGAATTAGTAGTTCCTGATAAAGCGGAAAGAACAACGATTGTTGGTTCCGTTTGTGATGTGATCAAATTCACAATATGATGCATCCGTTCAGGATTGCCCACAGATGTACCGCCAAACTTCATGACCTTCATACTAAACAATAATTTTTGGGAGTGCAAAGATAATGGGAGAAACAATCTTTAGCTAATCTATGCTTATTGGGTATAAAAGAATAAACCTGTCCGATTCTGGCAGGAAAAAAAAGCAGTATAAACGTGATCACAAGAACGGAAAAAGAATTAGACAATCAGCAGGTCAGGTAGTAACCTTTTTAATAAGAACAGGCTGAAACCTGTTGGAAATATCATATAGAACAATTCCATCGTTAACCCAGCAAATCAGGAGATCGTGATAAGGAATAACGTCTGTAAAATCAGAGTCTGAAATTGTTTTTACCTCAACAGGATTATAGGCATCTTTAATAGAAAACACCTTCATGCCCTGACTCCCGCAACATACATAAAGGACTGAATCGACCATTCCTAAACCGACAGGTTCGTCAATCGGTATTGTCTTCATCAACTGAGGCTGATTTAAATCTTTAATATTATATACGTATAAACCACTTGTAGCCGGTCCACAGTAGGTATTGCTTTTTAAGGTAGAATAAGAAACTGTATCATTTGCTACCACCGGATCGCAGCTTCGCCCGTGCTTTGCTTCACCAATCAGTCTCGGTGCAGAGGCCGTATCGATCGAGTAAATATAAAGGCCTGTTTTTGATCCAACGAATAACCGGTTTTTGTAAGGATATATCGTTTCCATATCATAATTGAACTGCGTTTGTCCAACCTGAACCGGAGTCGCAGGATTCGAAATATCGATCGTGTATAACTCATGACTGCTGACCGCATAGATATAATTTCCAATAATTGTAAATCTCGTCAATGATCCCGCTACGCCGGTATCAGAAGTCGCTGTTGTATCAGAGTTTTTCTCGCAGGAAAATAATAAAAACGCAAAAGCAAAGTACAGGCTGATTGATGTTCTCATCGATTAATTTTTATAACAATTTTGAAAAACAGAATCCCGCACCCAACCTACCACCAGGCTATCGTAAGAAGGACATTGAAACCATCCCGGACCCGGCGGCTGAGCTATAGGCGATCCATATCTGTATTCAGCAAATACTCCGTTCAAACGGCTAAATTCTTTTACATTCTTCAAATCAGAAACATCTAATACAACAAGATCATCATAGCTATTCGTATATAACTTATCATTTTTGATAGATATTTCAGAACAGCCCCGGATAGTAATAAAACCAATCTTCATTGCCAGGGACGGGACACTGTTATCAATGACATGAATTCCGAGTCCCGGGTCTATTTGAAAAATATAGCTCCTGAAAGCATATATATTTCCTCTGCTCACTGCAGGTTGTGGTGCATTTGTATAAATTATTTTCTTTGCATTTGTTTCAATTCCGTATATCGGCCTGTAGCCCCAGGCTTTTTGCATGTTACGATTATATCCGTTATTATGAGAAAATTTCCAGCAGGACGAGAAAATTATTGTGAGGGAAATAAGCAGCGAAAAAACTTTCAGCTTCACGGTTTGGTTTATTCATTAAAAACTATGCACTCACTTATTCAGATTTCAATTCAAAAGGTAAGTTTAATTTCTCTCCTAAATATTTAAGATCCTCAATTACGGGTGTCAATAATGGGATGCCATTTTTCATTCTTAATGCTTCCATCTCTCTTTCCGGGTCACCGGGAATGATAATTTTTTGCTGGCCTTCAACGGTTCTTGCTGACCGGAAACGCCTTATCCATTTATCCATATGTTTTTTGAATTCATCTGCCGGACGAAAAGCATCAATGCGCATCGCACCAAAAAAATGACCAATGCCCTTTCCCGGTTGCTCATCAGGCATAGGTACATAAGCAGGAAACGGAGGAACCCAGGGGCCATAATTTGCACCACTCAATACTGCAGAAAAAATATCAACAATAGAACCAAGGATATATCCTTTGTGACTGCCATGTTCTTTGTCACTGCCAAGAGGCAACAATGCACCGCCCGCTTTTAATTCATGTGGATTGGTTGAATATCTTCCATTTTTATCCTGCACCCATCCGACGGGAGCAACACCATTTTTTCGCTGGAGTATTTCGAGTTTTCCATTCGAAGCAGTCGTAGTAGCCATGTCACCAACAAACGGAGGTTCCTCACCTGCAGGTATGGCTACACAAATCGGATTTGTCCCTAATAAACGTTCTATAGAAAATGTTGGAGCTACCAATGGGCTTGCATTTGTCAATGCAATACCGATCATGTCATAAGACAATGCCATCATCGCATGGTAACCGGCAATTCCAAAATGATTGCTGTTTTGTACACTTACCCACCCCGTTCCAACATTCTTTGCTTTTTCAATTGCAATGGCCATAGCAAAAGGAGCTACAACCAGGCCGAGTCCGCCGTCACCATCGACAACTGCAGTTGATGGAGTTTCATGTAAAACTTTTAAAACAGGATTGGCATTGATCCTTTTTACTTCCCACAATCGGACATAACCACTCAGTCTTGCCACACCGTGTGAATCAATTCCACGAAGATCGGCTGACAATAAAACTTTTGCCGATATCTCTGCATCTCCTTCGGCACAGCCAATTTTTTGTAAAATGTTTTTTGTAAAATCAAATAATTGCTGATAAGAAAATAATTGCTCAGGCATGAACAAAAGTAAGGTACAAGAGTCAATGCACAAGATTAATGCAGATCGTGAAACGTGAAACGTCAGTCGGGAATTGTCAATCGGGAGTTTCTCTCACGACTCACGTCTCACGAAAAAAAGCCTCCCAAAAAATTGAGAGGCTTTCCGTTTGACATAAATTGGTACAATTAAAACGGCAGATCATCAATTGGCTCACTGATGTCAGCCGCATTTGGAATCGATGTTTTCGATGAGGAATACGATTCTACTGTTGCCATTGCTGGCGGAGCCCCACCGTTATCGCCACGACTACCAAGCAATTGAACTTCCCTTACCCTCAATGATAATGAAGCACCTGCTGTTCCATCATTTCTTGTAAAGGTTCTTACTTCCGGTGTACCCTCTACATAAACTTGTTTTCCCTTGGTAAGATAAGGAGAGATCGCTGTGCGGTCTGTCCAGTAGGCACAATCCACCCAGGTTGTTCTTTCCTGGTTATTACCCTGGCTGTCGCGGAACTTTTCAGTGTGCGCCACTGTAAAGTTGATCACATTTTTTCCATTCACTGTATTCACGATACAGTCTTTACCCAAATTTCCGATAACTTGTAACTTGATCATAGTACTCAAATTTAAACGTGCTTAAATATTGTTAACAGGTGCAAGATAAGATTATTCGTAAAGCGAAGTCAATACTACTTAGCGGTAAAAAAATGTTTTTTTCCACGATTGTGAATGAGTATTCGGCTGCTCTTGCACACCCTCTTGTACTGTAATAATTATATTCGGCAATTTTAAAAAAATATTGTCGATTGTATATAATTATCTTATTCAAATTTCATAATACTCGTCTCATTCTTAAAACTTCGTGAAACAAATTCTTCTTAGAGTATTTCTCCGGCCTTTTTTTCTTTTAATATTAATAGGCTTGAATTCATGCATCTCTAGAAAAAACATTGCAGGTACATATAATTCAAACTTCCTTTTGTTGTGATTAATTTAAATAAGGATTCTTCTTTTTGTTATAAGAGGTGGGGTGCTTTCTAAAATTCTTTAATTGATTTCCATCTTTAGGATAGTACTGCAAACCGGCAACAAAAAAATTTCATTTTGACCATATATACCTGCCAGCCTATCTTTGCACATGGCAACAATAAATACTTCTTCTTCCCCCAAAAACAAATCTTCACTTGATCGCCGTGCAGGCGATAAATTTTTCGGTGACGGTCTTACATTCGACGATGTGCTGCTGATGCCTGCATACAGCCAGGTGCTGCCGCGTGATGTAGATATAACCACCCGTCTCACAAAGGATATTACCATCAACGTTCCGCTGCTTTCAGCAGCGATGGATACGGTAACAGAAGCCACTCTTGCGATTGCATTGGCAAGAGAAGGAGGCCTGGGAATTCTGCATAAGAACATGAGCATCGTTCACCAGGCAGAACAGGTAAGAAAAGTAAAACGCAGTGAAAGTGGTTTGATCATCGACCCGGTCACTCTTTTGGAAAACGCCACTATCGGTGATGCATTGAAACTGATGCGTGAAAACAAAATTGGCGGCATTCCCATCATTGATAAAAAGGGAAAGCTTGTAGGAATTCTTACCAATCGTGATCTGCGGTTTGAAGAAGATAATCCGGAAAGAAAAGTGAGTGAGTTAATGACTAAAGAAAATCTCATCACTGCACCGGAAGGAACTGATCTGAAAAAAGCAGAAACAATTTTGCGTAATTATAAGATTGAAAAACTTCCTGTAGTAAGTAAATCCGGAAAGTTGATCGGTTTAATTACTTATCGTGATATTCTCCAATTGTACAGTCGTCCCCATGCAATGAAAGATAAATTTGGCCGCCTGCTCGTTGGTGCCGGCGTTGGTATTACAAGAGACCTGCTCGACCGTGTGGATGCATTGCAAAATGTAGGAGTTGATATTATTGCACTCGATAGTGCACATGGCCACAGTAAAGGAGTGATCAATGCTTTAAAAAATATAAAAAAGAATTTTAAAAAAATGAATGTAATTGCCGGAAATGTGGGGACGGGTGCGGGTGCAAAGGCATTGGTGGAAGCAGGGGCTGATGCTGTGAAAGTGGGGATTGGCCCCGGTTCTATTTGCACTACAAGAATTGTCGCCGGTGCAGGTGTGCCGCAACTGACAGCAGTGATGGAAGCAGCAGCCGCATTAAAGGAAACAAATATTCCGATCATTGCCGATGGAGGCATTCGCTATACCGGTGATATGGTAAAAGCTCTTGCGGCAGGTGCTGATTGTGTGATGATGGGAAGCATTTTCGCAGGCACGGAAGAAAGCCCCGGTGAAACGATCATCTATGAAGGAAGAAAATTCAAAGAATATCGCGGTATGGGTTCGCTTGGAGCCATGAACCAGGGAAGCGGCGACCGTTATTTCCAGGACGTAGAAGATGATGTAAAGAAATTTGTTCCTGAAGGAATTGAAGGACGTGTAGCATACAAAGGCTTAGTGAAAGAGATCGTGTACCAGTTTGCCGGTGGACTTCGGGCCGGCATGGGTTATTGCGGCGCTGCAAACATTGCACAATTAAAGAACGCCGTATTTATAAAGATCACTAATGCCGGGATGAAAGAGAGCCATGCTCATGATGTTGAGATAACAAGAGAAGCACCGAATTATACGAGAAAGTAAGCCTCCATTCCCTAACGCTTGCCTAAAGCTTCGGCGACACGTGGACAGCGTTTGCGCAAAGGTGGTTTATAATCTTACTTATTCGTTGGCATTGCTTTTTCGGAAGTGGGTCAGTTTGAAAATTTTTTATGATAGCCCACGATTTAAATCGTGGGTTAAATAACCAGACTGACCCACTGCCCAAATGTTGGAAAGGAATAGTTAAATCGATATGTACTAAAATTGACAAACTGTGATACAGAATATGCTTGTCCTTTACATAATTGTATAGAAACTTACAGGAGTAACTTACGGCAAACTTTTCCCGGCATTCCCATCGATCATTTATTAAAAGAAAAAGATCCGGATCTTATAAAATCTTCCGTAGCATAGAAAATCTTCTTCACTGTTTCAATTTCCAAAGGTTTAGTCAAAAACCCTTTTACGCAAGGATTAACAGCAGTTCGCTCTTTTGGATCACCTGTGGAAGATAGCATGTAGATGGTTATATGATCTTTTATGAAAGCCGGAGTTTTATTAAACCATTCCAGGAATTGTATAGATATTGCAATGAAAAATGAAGACTTGAGGGAAGAATGTCTATCAGGAAGCCACAAAAACCCGAATACAGCTATCCGGGAGATAAGAATATTGTGTAAGAATCTTGTGGCTCCCTCAACAGAAAAGACAGGACCTGAAGAGTCTATTAATGACCTGGTAAATACTGTAAAACTTTCAGGTAAAATTGAATCTCATTTTAGCATTACAGGAGCACCCGGCAACGACTGTGTTCTCAATGTTTTCATTCCCGTATAACTTCAATGAAATACTATGAAAAAGATTACCATCATTATTGTTGACGACCATGCATTGGTCAGGGATACATGGGCCTTATTGCTTACATCATCCGGAAAGTATGAGATCATCGGTAAAACAGGTGATGGGAATGAAGCGATCGAAATGGCCCGGTCAAAAAAACCTGATATTGCACTGATCGATATTAATATGCCCTTACTGAATGGCTTCGAGGTATTGAAACAAATACGAAAATTTTCTCCCGGTACCCGGGTAATTGTTGTTTCCATGCATTCTCAGCCGGCCTATGCAAAAAAAATGATAAGAGAAGGAGCTAAAGCATATGTAACAAAGAATTCATCAAGTGATGAATTCTTACTTGCTATTAATGAAGTAGTAAATGGCAGGCAATATTTATGCAAGGAAGTAAAAACAATACTTGCAGAACAGGAATTTTCTGATACGTCCGAAACCGGTATTAAGAATTTATCAAAAAGAGAAATGGAAATTATTGAGCTTATTCGTGATGGCCATTCATCGAAAAAGATTGCCTCCAAACTATATATTGATGTAAGAACTGTAGAAGTGCACAGGCATAATATATTGAAGAAATTAAAAGTTAAAAATTCCGCTGCATTAATTCAATATATTAATAGCCACGGTTTGTAGTGGGGATAATTTAAGTAAATGCTCTTAGTTGAATTTCAATTTCCCTATAATCCTCTTTTTTTAAAATTAAATCTTACCTAAAAAAAATTTAGATAGATACTTTCACATTCCAATTATAAAATATTCCTATGATCACCAATCCAACCCGTGTGAGAAAAAAGATCTTTTTCGCCATTTTCCTTTTGTTAATGGGA
>Ga0207106_1084_pt1 | contig 18476 bp, 10 predicted proteins | sample Alteio_BWMinHeat_78_FD_153535 | JGI IMG/M metagenome (GOLD analysis project Ga0207106, IMG submission 153535) | Enriched cells from forest soil in Barre Woods Harvard Forest LTER site, Petersham, Massachusetts, United States -... | ecosystem: Environmental > Terrestrial > Soil > Temperate forest >...
GACAGGCGGAGTTGCACCATATACTTATTCAATCGACGGCAGTGCATTTACCGCAACAACAAATTATACAAGCCTTGCAGCAGGATCACACACAATTGATGTGAAGGATGCAAACGGATGTATCTTCTCAACAACTGCAACCATTAACAGCAGCACCGGGCCAACTGCCATTGCAACAACAACAGTTAATGCAGCCTGCGGAACAGCTAACGGAACATTAACTCTTGGGGCGGTTACAGGAGGTCTTGCACCTTATACTTATTCAATTGATGGAGGTGCATTTACCGGGACAACAAATTATACAGCCCTTGCAGCAGGATCACACACCATTGATGTGAAAGATGCCAATGGATGTATCTTCTCAACCAATGCGAACATCAGCAATTCGAATGGACCAACTGCTATTTCAACAGTAACAACTGATGCGACCTGCGGAACAAATAATGGCACATTAACTCTTGGCGCGGTGACCGGAGGTCTTGCACCTTATACTTATTCAGTTGATGGCAGTGCATTTACTGCAACTACAAACTACACTGGTCTTGCAGCAGGCTCACATACCATTGACGTGAAAGATGCCAATGGATGTATTTTATCTGTAACGGTCACAATAAATGCATCTTCCGGCACACCTTCACTTACTATTACCGATCCTTCTGCCGCATGCTCACCGAATACGGTAGATATCACTGCAGCAAGCATTACTGCCGGAAGTGATCCAAACCTGAATTTGACTTATTGGACCAATAGTACGGCAACGACTGCACTTGCCAATCCGGCTGCAGTGGCAACAGGTGGCACTTACTATATTAAAGCCACTTCTGCCGGCGGTTGTTCCGTCATCAAACCAGTAATTGTTACAATCAATATTGGTGCACCTAACCTTGTAGTCACTGATCCTGCACCGGTGTGTGCTCCGGCTACAGTGGATCTTACCAATCCTGCGATTACTGCAGGCAGCGATCCAGGATTAAATTATACTTACTGGACGGATGCAGGAAATACAGTTCCCATACCTGATCCAAAACTTGTGGGTACAAGCGGAATCTATTACATTACTGCAACATCGACTGGTGGATGCTCTTCAACTAAATCAGTGCAGGTAGATGTAAAAATAACTAAGGCTGTTCCGGGAATGCGTTATCCAACGGTAATAACTACGTCAAACACTCCTGTGATACTCACTGCCAGGGATCTTGGCGTTAACTACACTTATTCATGGCAACCACCTATAGGATTAAACTTCACTGACGTAAAGAATCCGACATTCAATTACAACCAGCAAACTGAATATACAGTTACCCTTACGCCACCCGATGGAAGTTGCCCGACAACGGATACTGTGCTTGTAAGAGTTGCGGATAACGGTTTCCTGAAATCAAGTTTGAGTGTGCCTAATGCATGGTCGCCAAACGGTGATGGACATAATGATAAATTATATCCTTTAACGATCAACATGAAAGAACTTAAATATTTCCAAGTCTTTAACCGGTGGGGACAACTGATGTTTGAAACGCATACCCTTGGACAGGGGTGGGATGGAACATTCAATGGTGTACCACAGGTAATGGATGTTTATACATGGATAGTAGAAGCGGATGGGTTGGATGGAGTTCACTATAAGCAGGCGGGTAATTCTATTTTAATGAGGTAAATTAAATTTTGAGCTATGAAAAGAATTCTATTAATGATCTTATTGTTGATCGCGTTGCGATCGGTGCATGCACAGGATCCGAATTTCTCGCAGTTTTTTTCTTCGCCGTTGAATGTCAACCCGGCGCTGACAGCAAGGATCAATTCAGACTGGCGGGTGATCTCTAATGTCAGGGATCAATGGATAGGACCTGCAAGTCCGTATGCAACCGGGACGATTTCTTATGACACTAAAGTTTTACAGAATAAAATTCCCAATGTGCATGAAGAAAAAAATACTCTGGGTATTGGAGGAATGCTAATGTATGATTATGCCATGGATGGAATTATGAAGAGCACGTATGCATCATTAAATCTTTCCTACAACATTGTGCTTGCAGACGGACCAACAGTGCATAGGCTGGGAGCAGGATTTGGGGGCACTTATGGAAAAAGAACCGTTGATTTCAGCCGGCTGAACTGGGAAGAACAATGGGTCGGATATTCAGGATTTGATAAAAATCTTCCAAGCGGGGAATTGGGTTTGACAAATATGAAAGGATTTTTTTCCGTGAGTACAGGATTGGTATATAGCATGACTTCAGAAAAAAGTAATTTGGATATCGGTGCCGCTGTATTTCATGTGAACACACCGAAACAAACATTTCTGCAGGATCCCAACCAGCGGTTAGCGATGAGAAAGGTAGTGCATGCAAATTTTGAAACTTATCTCAATAATTCTGTGGTGCTGAATACAAATGCTATTTACCAATACCAGCAACAGGCAAAATATTATTCATTCGGAGCGGGACTCGGATATTACCTGCCACAGGACCCTGATATTATTTTGAATGCTGGCATGTGGTACTGGTCAAAGAATGCAGTGATACCGTATGTTGGATTTGCTTATAAGGATTTTCAATTGGGATTATCATATGATGTTACAGTTTCAAAGCTGAACCAGGCAGCGATCAAACCGAAGACCTTTGAGCTGTCCTTAATTTACAGAGGAACAAGGGATGCTGCTTTTGGAATTCCTTGTCCGTGGAAATGAGGATCACGGATTACACGGATGAGCACGAATTACGCGGATGGGTTCTTCTCTTTCAGAGTCAGTTTTTCACATTGAGGTCTCTGAGATGCCTCCGCAGCCTGTGCTGAGGAACGAAGTATCGGCATGGCAACACTCCGGGTAGTTGTAGTGGCTTAGTGTCCATAGCCTCATTATTCCTATTTAAAGGAATTGAACGATATTTGCAGTCCGGTTTTACTATTTCCGATTTTTTTAATGAAAGACTTTTCTTATATCACCAATGCATCCCCTGCATTTATTGAAGGCATGTACCAGGATTTTAAAAAGGATCCTGGAAATGTTGACCCGGAATTCAGAAGGTTTTTTGAAGGTTTTGATTTTGCTGTCAGCAGCATTAAACCAACAAATGGAAAAGGTGCAATAGCAGAGAAAAAGGAAGCACCTGCAGTATCTGCCGGTGAAGTTGATTGGATGAAGGAAATACAAGTGTACCGGATGATCCTTGGTTATCGTAACAAGGGTCATTTGATCGCAAAAACAAATCCTATCCGCGAGCGAAAGGACAGGGGCGCCAATCTTGATCTTAGTTTTTTCGGATTTACAGAAGATGATCTTGACAGAAATTACAATGCAGGTAATCTTATTGGCTTAGGCAAAACGAGTTTGCGTAATATCATTCAATATCTTAAAAACTGTTATGCATCCCATGTTGGCATCGAATTCAAATATATCAGTGACCAGAAGAAAATAGATTTTTTGACGAAAGAAATTGAAAAGAATTTTTTGAATCCATTGCCTCTCGAAAAAAAGAAACGTGTTCTTGAAAAATTAAATGAAGGGGTGATCTTCGAAAAATTTCTTCATACAAAATATGTGGGTCAAAAAAGATTTTCGTTAGAAGGGGGAGAAACGACTATACCTGCCCTTGATGCCATGATCAATCTTGCCGCAGAAAATGATGTAGAGGAAGTGATCATGGGCATGGCGCACAGAGGCAGGTTAAATATACTTGCTAATATTCTCGGCAAAACCTACGAACAAATTTTCAGTGAATTTGAAGGAAGCACCATTCCCGATCAAACTATGGGAACTGGTGATGTGAAATACCATTTGGGATTCAGCAGTGAAATTGAAACTCCGGGAAATAAAAAAGTTTACCTGAAACTTGCACCTAATCCATCACATCTCGAAGCAGTGGATCCGCTGGTCATTGGTTTTGCAAGAGCCAAGGCTGATGTAATGTATAAATCTGATTTTGATAAAATTCTTCCGATACTTATTCATGGTGATGCATCTTTAGCCGGCCAGGGCATTGTATACGAAGTTCTGCAGATGAGCAAGCTGAAAGGTTATTATACCGGGGGCACTATTCATTTTGTCATCAATAACCAGATAGGATTTACAACAGATTTTGATGATGCAAGAAGCTCAGATTACTGTACTTCGCTTGCAGCAGCTATACAGGCGCCTGTTCTGCATGTAAATGGAGATGATCCTGAAGCCGTAGTGAAGTGCTCAGAGATCGCAACGCGTTATCGCCAGGAATTTAATTCCGATATTTTTGTTGATATGGTTTGCTATCGGCGCCATGGTCATAATGAAGGTGATGATCCAAAATTTACCCAGCCATATCTATACGAAATAATAGGAAAGCATCCCAATCCACGGGAAGTTTACGTAAAGCATTTATTAGAAAACGGCGAAGCAGATGTACAGGAACTGGCGAAAGAAATGGAAAAGAAATTCTGGGGCGATCTGCAGGAGCGCCTGGACGAAGTAAAGCAACATCCCTTACCCTATACTTATCAAAAACCAGAACAATGGTGGAGAAGTTTGCGAAAAGCCACGGCAGAAGATTTTGATCAATCTCCTGTAACATCTGTCACAGAAGAAAATTTCAAAAATATTTTTAACGCCATCATGAAATGGCCCGAAGATTTTAAGCCGCTGAGAAAGGTTGAGAAAATCTTACAGGACAAAATAAAATTGTTTGAAACAGAAACAAAGATCGATTGGGCGACGGCTGAGCTTATCGCATATGGAAGTCTGTTGGTTGATGGAAAAGATGTAAGAATGAGCGGGCAGGATGTACAGCGTGGCACATTCTCACATCGTCATGCTGTATTACGCGATGAGAATAACAATAAATCTTTTAATCGCTTAAGTCATATTCCAGGTTCAACAGGAAGATTCAGAATTTATAATTCTTTGCTTAGTGAATATGGTGTGTTGGGATTTGAATATGGGTATGCATTGGCAAACCCCAATGCACTTGTATTATGGGAAGCACAGTTTGGAGATTTTTGTAATGGAGCGCAAACGGTCATTGACCAGTTTATTGCAGGTGCAGAACAAAAATGGAATCGAATGAATGGAATTGTGATGTTACTTCCTCACGGTTATGAAGGGCAGGGACCCGAACACAGCAGTGCGAGAATGGAAAGATTTCTCCAGATGTGTGCTGAGTTAAATATGGTTGTGACAAATGTAACTATGGCCGCTAATTTCTTTCATGTATTGCGCAGGCAAATGAATTGGCCATTCAGAAAACCGTTGATCAATTTTTCGCCGAAGGCAAATCTCAGGCATCCGGGAACTTATTCAAGAATGGAGGAATTTTTAAATGGCGGATTTAAAGAAGTCATTGATGATTCTTCTACCGGCGATGCTTCACAGGTGAGAAAGGTTTTATTCTGCAGTGGAAAAATTTATTTTGATCTTGCGGAGAGACAGCAAAAAGAGAACCGGAAGGATATTGCGATCATTCGACTCGAACAGATATATCCTTTACCATTTATGCAACTGGAAAATTTATATAAAAAATATAGCAAGGCAACCTGGTTCTGGGTGCAGGAGGAGCCGTTGAATATGGGAGCTGCCAGCTTTCTGCAAATGAACCTGAAGAGTTTGAACTATGGAGTCATCAGCCGGCAGCCGAGTGCATCAACAGCATCAGGATATATTAAAGTACATCAACAGGAGCAGAACGAGATTATTGAAACAGCATTTACGATTTGAGAAGTCAATAGGCGATGGGCGATGGGCAATAGGCAATAGGCAATAGGCAATAGGCAACGGACAAAGATGACTATTTTGCCAACAACTTGTGAGATTCATTTTGTGTTCAATGTGTTTTTTCTTTGTGATCTAAACAAATGGACACGAAGTACACGAAGGACACAAGTATATAAACTGTAAGAAAAGTTTTACAAGGAACCGAAATTAACAAAGCAGGAAACAGGAAATTTTTTCTATGATTGAAATAAAAGTTCCAACGGTAGGCGAGTCGATCAGCGAAGTAACGCTGGTGAAATGGTTAAAAAATGATGGTGACTATGTGCAGCGGGATGAAGTGATCGCAGAATTGGAAAGTGAAAAAGCAACTTTTGAAGTGAATGCTGAGCAAGCAGGTATTTTAAAAACAGTCGGCCATGAAGGAGATACTTTGAATATTGGTGATGTGCTGGCAAGGATTGATGAAACAGCAAAACCAGAGAAGTCAGAAGGAGGAGGAAATGGCATGATGAATAAGGGACAAGGAACAAGGGACAAGGAACAAGGAACAAGGGACAAGGAACAAGGGACAAGGGACAAGGAACAAGGGACAAGGGACAAGGAACAAGGGACAAGGGACAAGGGACAAGAGAAAAAAATTCCTGAGAAATCAGAGCATATTGAGGTAAAAAAACCTGTTGTCCAAAAGCCAGCCACAGACAAACAACAAACTGTTCAAAGCCCCCCGCCAGTCGGCGGGGATGGAGGCATTAAGGCAACTCCCGTTGCTTCGGCGATGATCGCTGATAAAAAAATAAATCCTTCAGTCATTAGTCCGTCGGGTATTGGCGGTAAAATATTAAAAGATGATGTACTGGAAGCTTTGACTCATCCCGGAAGAAAACCAGGAATAGAATTATTTAGCCGTGGTGAGAAGACTGAAAAGATGAGCAGCCTGCGCAAAACAGTGAGTCGCCGGTTAGTGGAAGCAAAGAACACGACTGCCATGCTTACTACATTTAATGAAGTAAACATGCAGCCGATCATGGACATTCGTGCAAAATATAAAGATAAATTCAAAGAACTGCACGGTGTCAATCTTGGGTTCATGAGCTTTTTTACGAAAGCGGTATGTTATGCATTGCAGGAATGGCCCGCTGTGAATTCATATATTGATGGCGATTCGATCATCTCTCATAATTATTGTGATATTTCGATCGCAGTTTCCGCGCCAAAAGGATTGGTCGTGCCGGTTATCAGAAATGCAGAAAGCTTAAGCATGGCTGAAATTGAAATGAAGGTTGTGGAGTTGGCAACCAAGGCAAGAGAAAATAAATTATCACTTGAAGAAATGCAGGGAGGGACTTTCACGATCACGAATGGCGGAGTGTTTGGCTCTTTAATGAGTACACCAATTATTAATATCCCTCAATCAGCGATCCTTGGAATGCATAAAATAGAAGAGAGGGCTGTTGTCATTGACAAACAAATAGTAATAAGACCGATGATGTATGTGGCAGTAAGCTATGACCACCGGATCATAGACGGCAGGGAAAGTGTAAGTTTTCTTGTTCGCGTAAAGGAGTTGCTTGAGAATCCTGACCAATTATTATTTGGGAGAGACCCTGTGAAAGCGTTGCTGGAATTATAAATGTTTTTTAATTTGTGCAGTAAACCATCCGGCTCATGAAAACTTCTACCATTTTATTGACGTTTGCATGCCTTTTTTTATTTGCCTGTGAAAAGGAAGTAAAATATGCTGATGTAACCACGAATGTGATCGACACAAGTGCTCTCGGTAAATTCATCAAAGCAACAGGAATTGTTGATACAAAATTAAAAGCGAACCTCGACTCCCTGATCACAAGAGCAAGACGGCATGGCTGGTGGGATCTATGCAATGTTATTTATCCACTCGCAGGCGGCACCCAGGGAAGTTGCAAATACAATTTGAAAGATCCACGGGATGCAGATGCAGCGTTCCGGCTCAGTTTTATTGGCGGGACATGGATCTTTACATTCATCGCAGCAAATCCCGGAGCAACAGGATACGGATATACTTATTTTAACCCGTCAACTCAAATTGCTGATCCCAATAGCTGTCATTTATCCGTTTATTCAATGGATGATGTACCTGGCGGAGCGGACAACGCTGATATAGGAGCCTATGACGACTCTGCACACTTAGGGTTTTATTTGTCCACGAGAGATACTTATCCGGACAGTAGCGGGAAGCCACTTGCGGAGATTTCAAAAAGTGTATTCCAGGGAACCAGCCAGAACGGCGCCGGGTTTTTTTTAACGACTAAAACCTCAGCTTCGAACGCCAGTCTTTATTGGGGTTCTTCGCTTGTAGGGCAGGATTCCACTGCTGGTTCAGGCAATCTTCCGAATCTTGATCTTTTTATCTGTAATCAAAACTTTACTGGTTCTGCCGAACCGTATGATGCCGGGTTTTCCCAACGTGGCTTTGCATTCATCACAATAGGTTCTGGTATAAATAATACAATAGAAGCATTAATGTATTTAGATATTAGTGATTTTGTCGACAATAAATAATAAGCACAAATTTTTTCAGTCCGGTATAGATAGTAACAATACGTGGCATCTTTAAAATACAGATTATCGTTACTGATTGTACTTATATTTCTTTAATTTACAGCCAATAAATTTGACCAGGTTTATGAGGCTTTCTTTTCTCCATCTTGCTTTTGCAAGCTTTCTATTATTTTCCTGCCAGAAAGAAGTTGATTTTGCAAATAACGGAAATGGAGGGAACGGAGGAAATAGTGGAACTGTTTTAACGAAAATAGTCTCAAAATCAGGTACAGATTCGTCCAGTTTATTGTTTGGATTCAATTCTTCTCAACAACTGATGACCTTAGATGCGATCAGTACGAGCGGAGGAACCACTTCCATAACCAATGAGAGAGTGGAAAGAAATTCTCAAGGTGTTATACAAAAACTGATCATTAAGAACGGTCAGTACCGGCAGGCTGGGCTGGATAGTGTTGAAACGTTAATAGGCTATAGTTCCGGAAGATATGTGTCCAAGGTAACTGTTATTGACCTGGGAGGTTCACTTTTCAGAGATAGTATTGCGTTGATCTATGATGGTAACGGCAAGGTAGTGACAGAAGAAACATTTGATGATCTGGGCTCCGGCAACTATGATACGACACGCAAAACCAATTACACGTACAGCGGGAATAATATCAGCTCTATAAAGATATATAATTATGATGCAAGCTCTTCTTCCTATACGCTGCAAGAAACATTTACTTATGACGAATATGATGATAAGATATCGCCAATGACAATCGGGAATGAAGCTTTTGTATTTGACTCACCCGAATTGTACTCTGCTAATAACCCCACAAAAAGTTCTGTTAGCGTATCAGGATCTACACAAACTTATACGACAACCTACGCTTATAATTCTGCAAACAGGCCGGGCGCAGCTACATCTATTATTCTGCCACCAGACACTACGATCACAGCAACTTATTATTACAAGTAGGCAAAATTTCATGGTTAAAGATAGAATGTTACAAATGCTTTTTATTTTGCAATATGTCGCGGTTCTATTCCTATTTAAATAGCGCTGTTCAAATTATAACGCAATATAAAGGCGAAGAGACCTTTGCCTCTTTTTTAAAAAAATATTTTCCCCGGTATAAAAAATATGGATCAAAGGACAGGAAGCAGATCAGTCATCTCTGTTATTGTTATTTCAGACCGGGCAGATCACTGATGGAGACACCGGTTGAAGAAAGAATACTGACCGGATTGTTTTTGTGTTCAAATGAACCGAATGAAATCATTGAGAAGTTAAGACCTGAATGGAATGAGCAAATTGGTTTACCTGCGAGCAAGAAATTATTAATTATTGATTATTCATTATTAATTGAAAATGTTTTTCCGTGGAGAGATGAGTTGAGTGATGAAATTAATTATGAAAAATTTGCGGAATCTTTTTTTATACAACCGGATTTATTTTTAAGACTTCGGCACGGATATGAAAAATTAGTGAAGGGAAAACTGGCCGATAAGGGAATTGAGTTTAAAGAAGTTGATTCAAATTGTTTGTCTTTGTCAAACGCCTCAAAAATCGAAAATATAATTGAATTAGATAAAGAGGCAGTTGTCCAGGATCATAATTCGCAAAGAACTGCAGATATTTTTAAAGTAGCCATTGACCATTTGCCGGCAAGCATTCATGCCTGGGACTGCTGCGCAGGGAGCGGTGGAAAATCTTTACTGCTTTATGATCTCCATGCAAACATTGATCTTACCGTTTCAGACATAAGAGAATCGATTCTTATTAATTTAAAAAAGCGTTTTGCAAAAGCAGGGATAAGGAAATACAGATCGTTTGTTGCCGACCTTGCACAAAATAATTTCAAACTGCAAACATCAAACTTTGAACTTATTATCTGCGATGTTCCCTGTACAGGCTCCGGCACCTGGAGCCGCACACCGGAGCAACTTTATTTTTTCGATAAAAAAAAGATCGAATATTATTCCTCGCTTCAAAAAAAAATAGTTTCTAATGTTATACCTCATTTAAAAGAAGATAGCTTTTTTATTTATATAACATGTTCGGTGTTTAAAAAAGAAAATGAAGGAGTAGTTGATTTTATAAGAAGTAATCTTTCGCTTGAATTAATGAAGGCGGAATGGCTGAAAGGATATGATAAGAAAGCGGATACTATGTTTATATCTGTATTTAAGAGGAGATCATAACCGATGTTGAAGTCTCTGAGATGCCTCCGCAGCCTGCGCTGAGGAACGAAGTATCGGCATGACAAGATCACTATGAATTAAAGTTATCTCTGTAATTGCAACTCAAATTAATACCTCCTGATCGTGGTGGCACGGTTTTATGTAACATTTTGTCACTTTTTTTGTCTGAGCGGGGTTCTTTTCTTGCAGTCGTATTATAGATATAAGAAGACTATTTCTCAGGCGGGGCCTTTTTGTCTAATGCTATGTGGAGGTTTATAAGGCAAAAGACCCCGCCCAGACAATTAAAGAATAGGACAATCGCACAATAGATTATAACCGTATTAATTTTTTTGAAGCCAACAATTCATTCCCGTTGTAAACGGCAACGATATATTTCCCTTTTGGAAGCACCTGAACGGGTAAATCAAAATTGACAACCCCGGTTGACTTTGACCTGGTAAATCGTAATACCTTGCTGCCCCTCATATCGAAAATATAAATACCAAGATTATTGACGGGATAAAAAGTTTCGATCCGCAGAGTAAATTGTCCAGGGGCCGGGTTGGGAATTATTGTGATATTTTCTGCGTTTGGATTTACAGGATTGACGCCGGTTGTTACACAGGAACTTCCCAATGTGATGTCAACTGTGTCAATATAAGCAGCAGTGAAAGTCGTTACAGACGGATCCAGAATTTGCCGGATACGATAACTTACAGTTCCTGATTGCACATTGATCAATGTATCCTCTTGCTGGTAGGAGTGATTGGTGAGAATTGAAATATTTGAAGGGGTAGTTACATCGATAATTTTTGTATAATTTGATTCACCAAAGATTTTTCTTTCAATCTCATACTTCATAGAAGAAACATCTTTACTTGTCCAACTCAGGGTGGTCTTGCAATTTGCTATAGAGCCTGTAGCAGTTGAGAAATCTACGAGTAAATTCACAAATGCTTTTTTCATGTCTGGTATTCCATAACCGATCCTGTCATCAGGTGCATTTGCAATGCTTCCTGATTGCCATAATGCACTTCTTATCTTCATATTATTAAACTCAGGAAAGCCTTGCCAGAGGCAGGTGGCAAGACCTGCCATATTCGGAGTAGCGAATGAAGTTCCACTTCCTGTACCCACGAGCCCCGTTGATGTTTCAAGAACTGCAGCTACACCTATCGAAGCTACATCCGGCTTTATCCGCCCATCGGAAGAAGGTCCATAACTGGAAAAGCTTGCAACATTTCCGTTAACATTTACTGCACCCACTGCTATTACACTATCGCCGTCAGCAGGAGTAGTGAGATAATGCCAGGCACTGTTTCCCTCATTTCCATTTGCAATAAAAACAAGCATTCCTTTTTTTGCAGCGAGGTCGGCAGCTATAGCAGCCAAAGTAGTGTTGCCATTCATATCTGCGTAAGTATGATCCAGGCTTGCACTATCGAAAGTTGAATAACCAAGAGATGAAGAAATGATATCAGCGCCACTGCTATCTGCTCTTTCAGCACCACAGGCCCAATTAAATTCTTCTATGGGATATTCGCTTGAGTTATCCTCTGTCTGGTACAGCCAAAAATTCGCTTCGGGAGCTTTACCAATAAATTGTCCCGGGATGTTTGCTGCAATAGTCGAAAAACAAGACATGCCATGACTTCCATCATTGGTAACATTTTGTTCACGGGCTACAAAATTCCAGCCGCCTAACACCTGGTTATTTGCATTTACACTATCGAAGGCACGAAACGAAGCTGATGTATAATTATTAAAACCATTGTCAAGCATCGCGATCTGCATTCCCTTGCCTCTCAATCCTACGTCATGCAAAAACTCACCATTGTGAAGATGGATCTCGTTAAAAGAGTTAGTGCCATAATTATAGTAGTCTGCCAACGCTTTGTTTGTTTTTAAAGTTGAAATATCAAGAGAGGTGAAAGCTGACTCAAACTTTGAATTCAATTTTCCCGGTTCAAACATTCTTGCTGCAATAGCTGAATCAGATCGTACAAAGGAAAATCCCCCGATTGTGGAAATAGCGTTTGCATCGGTAGTTTGAATGGTGACTGCGTTTAACCATTTTGAAATATTCAACACAGTTACATTCGGAACATTTTTTATTTGGGTAACATAGGAAGGAGCTACCGGCAAATCAGTGCTATCAATTGCTATTCCATAACGGTTCCTCCGATCGATAGAACGTTGTGATAAATAAGCAAGAGGATTGGATAATGTATAGGGTGTTCCGCTTTTGTCTTTAAATTTGATTATATAGCGGGTGAATTGAGCGCTGGTCTTGTTGAGAAAAATCAGGGATGCAAAGCAAATAAAGAAAACATATTTCATCGGCTTTACTTTTAAAGTACTAATGATCAAATTTAATTAAAGAACCAGGAACAAGCCGCGATTCAATTGAAGTAATGACCAAAGAATGCAGGATTAGTTTAAAATCAATCGGCTCGTCTCAATTGTGATCTACGATCCACATTTTAATTCCAAAGCCAACCTTATAGCCATCATCACCTGAGTAGCTGGGTTGAAACTCCCACATGGTTAATTCGCGATAGACTAAACCAATATCAATAGCATATTTTTCAGCTGAAAAATTGATTGATGAGTAAATAGCATTTTGCCCTAAAGTAGTGTCGATATTATTATAACTGTCGGTGGGATAGGTCCATTGTTTATTATAATAACTATAATTCCTGTTATTCCCCGGTGGAACGGTGATATTGTTAAGCACTGCGGGATAGTTACTCCTGTTACAAACCAGTATTGTATTTTTTACAGAAGAAGGATCGGGTGGGGTAATATTAATGATATCGGTAGCACTGTCCGTTATCCAAACATTTGAGATGCTGTCGGGAATTACTATACTGTTTGCTGAAACTCGCAGCGTATCTATTAAGTTGGGTTCATTGTCCTCGGACACTGTGACAACATTAGAAATTGTATTTCCATTTAGTGTCAAAGATTCGTTTGTGCCGTCAATCAAAAATTCCCATGCTGCCATATTATCATCATTACTGAAATTATACAGGGAACCATAAGGATTTTCTGCAAGATAGCTGTTGCCCTTCCATTTATTTCCTGCAATGACCGGCAGGTGAAGTTTTATAACACGCAAATTATCTTCAGTAAGTTCAACATGGTCGTCCAAAACAGTTATGAAATAAGAGCCATTAGGCTGCCAGGGTTGAGTGCCGGTAGTATCCGATAAATAGGTGAAAATACGGAAAGCCGGCTGGCCTAAATTATCAGTAATAGCTGTATCTACAACATGTTTTACCAGATAGCTATGTATTTCAGTTTTTCGACCAAAATTTGTGAATACAGTAGAGTCTACACGATAGGTTATATATTTTCCTTTTTGAAGCGGAAGGATCAGTTCCGTTAAACGCTGCTTTTGATATGCGGTGTCATCAAAGGAATCTTTTTTTTTGCAGGAAAGAATGAGAGCAGATGTAAAGATTATAAGAATACAGGTCTTTAGTAAAGATATTCTCATAAGAAGGTGAAAAGTTTTTACGGTACAAATTGATTTTTAAAACTACAAACAAAAAACGGGGAAACATAGTTCTCCCCGCTTAAAAACGTATTTCGGCTGTCATTATTGCCTGTTTTCAGAGTTCGGAGTCGATAGTCAGAATCCTGAATATGAACTCCTAACTGCCGACTGAATAATGCCGCCTGCAATCTTTTTGGCATTTTCATAAAAATGTACGGATAATGCATCTTTTACAGACAACGCATGCGTTGTCTCTACTGAATAATGCCACCACCAATCACATCGTCGCCTTCATAAAATACTGCACTCTGACCAGGTGCAATCCCTTTGGCATTTTCATAAAAATGTACGGATAATGCATCCTGCAGAGACAACGCATGCGTTGTCTCTACTGAATAATGCCACCTCCAATCACATCGTCGTCTTCATAAAATACTGCACTCTGACCAGGTGCAATCCCTTTGGCATTTTCATAAAAATGTACGGATAATGCATCCTGTACAGAAACGCATGCGTTGTCTCTACTGAATAATGCCACCACCAATCACATCGTCGCCTTCATAAAATACTGCACTCTGACCAGGTGCAATCCCTTTGGCATTTTCATAAAAATGTACCTGCAGAGCCGCAATATTATGTAGAGACGCAATATTTTGTGGAGAGGCAATATTATGTGGAGACGCAATATTATGTGGAGACGCAATATTATGGGGAGACGCAATATTTTGCGTCTCTACCGGATATAAATTTGACAAGGTTCCTTTATCCTTATAACGGATCTTTGTTACTGCTTCCATACCCGGAGTAATTGCATCGTACTTGACGAAATTTAATTTTCCAACCAACATTTCATTTTGTTCCAGGTCAGTTTCATCGCCGAGCATCACGGTATTTGTATCCGGATATATTTTCGTAACAAACACCGGCTTGCCAAAAGCCATATCCAAACCTTTGCGCTGACCAATGGTATAAAATGGATAGCCTCTATGCTGACCTAAAATATTTCCCTGCTTATCAATAAAATTTCCGCCATTTACTTTTTGTTCCAGTCCTTCAACACGCCTTTTCAGAAATCCGCGGTAGTCATTATCGGGTACAAAACAAATTTCATAGCTCTCACTTTTCTTCGCTAATTCAGGATACCCATAATCCATTGCCATTTGCCTGATCTCAGTCTTACGATATGTTCCCAATGGCAACAAAGTTCTCTTCAACAGGTCCTGTTGTAAACCCCATAAAACATAGCTTTGATCCTTCGTTTCATCAAGTGCTTTGCTTACTACAAATCTTCCATTATCATGCTGATGAATTTTTGCATAATGACCCGTAGCGATAAATTCACAATCCAATGCATCAGCCCTTTTTAATAAGGCCCTCCATTTGATATGTGTATTGCAAAGTACACAGGGATTGGGCGTGCGACCGGCGAGATATTCTTCTACAAAATTATCAATCACAAAATCGCCGAACTCTTCACGAATATCAAGAATGAAATGGGCAAAGCCATGTTGCACAGCGGCCATGCGTGCATCATTAAAACTATCGAGGTTACAGCAGCCGGTTTCTTTCTTACTGCCGCCACTGCTTGAATAGTCCCATGTTTTCATAGTGATGCCTACTACTTCATAACCCTCGTCATGAAGCATAAGAGCTGTAACGGTACTGTCAATACCGCCACTCATCGCCACTAAAACTTTTCCTTTTCGACTCATGCCCCTATCCCCGCCTAAGGCGGGGTATTTAGAAGGTTAAAAAAATGCAACCCGCCTTCGTTAAAACTTCGGCGGCGGGGCTGCAAATATACAATCATAAGCCGGGTTGCTAAAATGAGTGAAATTTTATTTGGACTTGTTTTTGTCGGTTAGCGCTTTAAGCGGTTATAGTTCATTGGCGAACATGTCCAAATAAATTCTCTTTACCTTGATTAAAATAGTTTTTATGAAAAAAATATTTCTTTTCTGTATAATTGCTGTACTCACTCTGAGCTGCAATAATAATAAAACAGGCGGTTCAGAAAGTTCGGATAAGAAAGCTGGTGCTGAATCTTCATCTACAGGTGAAAATGTTATTAGTTTTAAAATAAATGGTGATGAAATAAAAACCAGTGGTTTGAATATCAGGCGTTTTACCTGGAGTAACCAATCCGCTGTGTGGATGAATATTACCAGTGGTATGCACCAGGACAAACGAACCATAAATGTTAACCTGAATGGTGCAAAACCCGGCACTTATATTTTTGATGATAAGGGGGTCATCATGGAAAACTCACATGGCTCATACAATCCTGACTTCAACGATCCTTCCGGTTCTTATTCATTTGTCAGTGGTTCGTTTGTGATAAAAGATGTAGATACAGTGCTTCATATTGTGAATGGAACTTTTTCGGGTACTGTAAAAAACACAAAGGGGGAAACATTAAATATTACTGACGGGAAAATTATTAAGGGTGAATTAAAACCTGGTATTATTAGTTTATAAAAGCATCTAAAAGAAACGGATTTTTTAACGATGATCATTGTAGAGGCTGACAAAGATTCTGTATTGGTCAGGCTCATCTATCAGGTTTTTTTATAATTTAAACTAGTTATGCCCGCCACCAAAACCAATCATCTGTTATTATGTATTTTGTTTCTTTTTTTTATAAACAAATTATTTTTCTTTTTCTCAAACCAAATTGGGATCAAGGTTGATGCCATCAAGATCACCTTTATAAGTAGCGAAGCTAACTATACCATAAAAAGTTAAAGGACCATAATAATATTTATTTTTAATAACAGAAAGGCTTTTGATCTTCAGCGGATCAAAAGAAATAACTGTATCCATATTAAAGAAAGGAACGCCATCGGCCAATACCAATGGGTTAATGATAAGCAGTTAACAATTGGGAAAAGATATTGCAAGGGATAAACTTAAGGAAAAAGATGTTTGATCATTTTTTATTTTAAAAATAGTTGCTGACCGGGCGGGATCGGTGAATTAATTAACTCAGTTTGTATATTTCAGATTACAAACTTTATTCAACGAATCAATGTCACAGTCCCTTTTTGAAAAACAGGTTGATTAGTGTCGCGGTTAGTATAGCTAAGCATCCATACATACACACCTGTTGGTTGCAATATTCCATTTATTTTTCCATTCCATTTCTGCTTCCAGTCCCGGGAATGAAACACCATTTGACCCCAACGGTTGAATACTTTAAAATCGAGATTGTTAGCTTTTATAGCATTATGTGGCCCAAAGTAATCATTCAATCCGTCATTGTTTGGTGTAAAAGCTGACGGCACTGCAATGAAACAATTATTAAGCACAGTCAAAATTTTCCTGCTGCTGTCACTGCATCCCAATGTATTGTTGAAGGCCACTAATTTTATAGTAAGATATAGTTCCCTGTTATTATCAGGAGGTAATACAAAGGGTAAAGGGTCTTTTAAATTACTGCTTGCAAGCACATCAAAGTTCCATCGCCAGGCATCTATCTGTCCTGTACTTGTATTAGCCACGAGCAATTTATCTTCCGGGCAAATAATATCAGGCATGGTAAAAAAGGCTTTCACTTCATTATTCAAAATAATAACAGCGGATGCACTATCACTGCAAACTCCATTGCTCACTGTCAATCTTATATTATTAGTACCTGATCCGGGAAAAACAATAGTATAAGTTTGTGTTGTAGCAGTAATGTTATTATTAAATATCCAGTTCCATCTATTTACATCATGTGCTCCGTCATGTGAGAAGGTTAATGTATCTCTTTGACAACCGAACTCAGTGCTATATTGAAATTGGGCAGACACCGTATCAACCGTATTAAAGGGAAGCGTTTGCATCGGGCTTTCCTGACCGCATTCATCAATTACAGTAGTTCCGTCAGTTCCTGTTTTTAATGTCAATAAATAATTTCCTTTTGTATAAACAGGCATTGCAAATTTTACAACTATATAGTCTGTTTCTCCATTCACACAATTTCCATAAGCACTGCTGACTTTTACAGGCGTAGGACCAGTTACTGAAAAATCACTTCCGTCAGCGGCAATGCTATTGCAATTTATTTTTTTAGGGAAATATAATCTTACAGTATCTATCGCACAATCAATATGACCGATGCTATCTGCTAAAGTGGGTTGAGGAGAATTATATTGAAAAGAAACCTGTTCCCCCGCGGCTATTTCATTTCCACAAATATCAAGCAGGCTATTTCCATCGCTGCCATTGTTAATAATAAGTTGGTAGTTACCATTTGATAAAGCCGAAGCCAATGAAATATTTACTTCATCAAAATCAAAAGCGGAAGAACAGGTTGTAGTTGTAGCTGATATGACTGTTGTCGTCGCCGGTAAAAGACTAAACTCACTTCCGGAAGGAGTAAGACTGTTGCAACTGATTTTTTTATTTAGTTTTAATATAATTGTTTTTCCATCACAGTCGGGCTTTGCATTTAGCATGTGTGGTTTGGCGGGGTCAGTAATCACGGCTGTGCCCCCTCCGAATGATAAACTATAACCGCTTTGTGTGTCGGTAAAATGACTTATCATCAAAATATATTCATGTCCCTGTATAAGATTAGGCATAGCTGCAAACGTAGGTGTA
>Ga0207106_1086_pt1 | contig 18127 bp, 14 predicted proteins | sample Alteio_BWMinHeat_78_FD_153535 | JGI IMG/M metagenome (GOLD analysis project Ga0207106, IMG submission 153535) | Enriched cells from forest soil in Barre Woods Harvard Forest LTER site, Petersham, Massachusetts, United States -... | ecosystem: Environmental > Terrestrial > Soil > Temperate forest >...
TAATCTGGGCCGCGATTCCGAGGCGCGAGTCGCCCTTGAACGCGCGATCCGTCTCGAACCGGAGAATGCACCTGCACATAGGGATCTCGGGGATACCTACCTCAAGTTACATCAGTTCAAGGAAGCGGTTGAACAGTTCCAAGATTACATAAGACTGAGTCCAGATGACCCAGCTGGGTATCACAGCCTTGGCGTGGCGCACTGTGAGCTTGGACAGTTCGCTCTAGCCGTCGAACCTTTTCTGCAAGCACTTCGATTGGGACCTGAATTTGCGGAGGTCTACCATAGGCTCGGCCTCGTGTATTGCGAACTGGGACAACATGAAAAAGAAGCGCGTGCTTTCCAAGACGCTATCCGGCTGGAGCCTGATAATGCGGACTACCACTGCAGCCTCGCCACTTCGTGGGTACATCTAGAGAGGCAAGCGGAAGCCATTCAGGCTGCCAAAGAAGCTTTGCGATTGAAGCCTGACTCCGCCGATGCTTACTTGTCTCTGGGCTGCGCCTTGCACGAGACAGGAACATTCATAGAGGCTGTTGCCGCATATCAAAAATCGCTCGAATTGAATCCAGGACATTTCGTAGCACTGGCGAATCTTGGAGATGCGTACCTGCAACTGGGGCGAATCGAAGAAGCAAGAGACGCTTTGATCCAGGCGGAAAAAATTAATTCAAATGATCCGAAACTCCATCACGTGCTTGCAGAAATCTACTTAAAACTCGGGAGACGGGATGAGGCGACCCGCGAACACGAGATTCTGACGCGGCTTGACCGCGTACTTGCGGACGCGCTCGCTAAATCCTTGAATTCCCCAACCTAAATTCAAAAGTCCCGAGAAACGGGATTTTCCGAAAGTGGGTCCGTCTAAAGCGCGCCGAGCTTTTTCAGCGCCGCCGCAATCAACTCTTGGCTTTTAGGGTGAGGTCTTGTTCGTCCTCCCCGCGCTTTCATGAGCATTCTGCGGGAAAATCCAGTTTTGTCCGTAAGCGTTGCCAAGGTTACCTGCTTCATCGCGGGTCGTATTTTCGTTTCCCATTCATCGCGTTTGGGGTCTGGATATCCCGTGTACACGTTCTGGGCCGAATGAATCAGGCCGGATTCGACTTCTTCCAGGCTGTTCGATTCCTTCCCAATATATTTAACCTGATCGATTCGGACGCGCCGCCGTTGAAGCAATCCGACAGTCTGCTTACCGCTCGGATTTCCGTCCGCATCCGCGCATTTTGACTCCGCATGAAATTCGTATTCACCCAGAACATCGCCGTACGTTTTCACGCGCGCAGTGCGTCGGTTTCCGTAAAAGCCTTCTGTGGCGATCTTGTATGTTTCCCCCGAGTATTGATCAATCCATTTCATCGTGAGCCACCGCTTTGGACTCGACTCATACGGTGCAATCAGGTGGAAGCGCTCCGGGTCCACACCGGGAGGATGCCCGAGCGGCATAACGTGACACGTGAGCAAGAAATTGAATGGTTTGATTTGATCGGCATATCGCTTGCCTCTGTTGAAGTTCTCGAAGGGCCGCATCACAGTGGGACTACTGACGGTCACGCGTCCAATAGCTGGTCGCTTCTCAAATCTTGCGGGCGTTGTTTTCAAATGTAATGCTTTCCGAACGATATTGAGCCAGGCGCGGGCAATCCATTCACGGTCCGCGTCATCGGGATCGCTCGGATTCAACAGGTGTCCTAAGCCGTGCTCCGACCAACGGTCTTCATTGTTGTTAACCCCATGCCGAAGCAGTACTGGCACACCTCTCTTGTCTTTCAGGAATAGTGCGTATCGCTTTGCCGATATGCCCACGCAATAGAGCTGCCGCCGTTTGCCGGTCGCCGGGTCAGAGTTGTCATCCTCAACCTTGAGGATAGAGCCGGGTATGGCCGCTCGGTCGTAAGGATTCAGTACCGCAAAACGGGCAACTATTTGATCGACTTGTTTCCACGACAATGCTCTGACCGCGGCAGAGCCATCTTCCATTTTCTGCGGACCGCCCGGACACCGACTTAATCCACCCTGCGTTGTCGCAACAATCGCCATACTGTCTGTGTCTTCCATTGCGTACGTGCCGCCTATCTCGCGAACAGAATGCTCAAGCAGGGCGAGCATCAGACGGGCAGCTCCTGTGATCAGCGATGCGAACGGCGGAAAGCAATATTCCCCGGTTCTCTCAGGATGAGCCACACGACACGTGTATGGTTCGGCATCCAAGCCGTGACACGTCACATTGACCTTCGCATCGGATTCCTCTTGGATCATCTCGGCGTAGATCCCGTAGCTGGCGGCATTCGCCAGCACCTTGAGGGCTTTATCCAGGCGCTTCGTCTCTATTTCCGACAGGTCGCTGCGCTGCGACAAGCGCCGCCTTTCTTCAATCACTACTCGGAAGAAGTCTTGCGTCCTCGGGTCGACCTGTACCACCCCCCGTAGCCGCGTTGATTGAAGGCTGGCAAGAGCCCCTCGTGGCTCGATTCGAAACGCATCGACAATTTGGGGTCTCCGACCGTAGAGAAGCTTCGATGCGACAACGTCAGGCAGAGAAAACCAAAGAGCGTCGTCTGGGCTGTCGCTTTGCGCATATAGATGATTCACCGCGACCTGCCAGTCCTTGCTAACGGCACTGTACCTGGCACGCGACGGCAAGATATCGCCGTTCGGAATGACTCGAACGAAAGCGGTCATGTTTTTCCAGGTCGCTGGTTTGAAAAGGTCGTCGGCTGTCAGCCCGTTCAGAAATTCTTGTATGCCCAATTGGCAATGGTCGATAACCTCGATCTTGCGAGCGATAACAAAACGCCATAGGCCCATAAGGCTGTTGACCGTCGGATACATTGACAAAAAGTCTGTGTAGACAACGGGCACGGCAACCTTCCGAATGTGAGCGCTCGTTCGCCCTCCGAAAAAAGCGGACTGAGCATATCCGAGATAGCGCTTCGGGAAACGACGGTGGCGCTCCAGGACTGGCGTAATACCCATTTTCCGCAGGTATGCTTTGCCAATCGATGCCGGAGAATATGCCTTTGTTTCTTGGAGAAAATCGGATATCGGATGGCGGTCGTACTCTTCGAGCAGCTTGACCGCTAGCTCTGCGGTAGCCAGAACGTCGCGGCGATTGTAATCGATGTACTTCTTTGTGACGACGCCATGACGGGTGGCGGGCCGCTTGGGATGTTCTACCCCGAATGCCTCGCACGCCGCTTCCAGGGAGTAATTTCTATCAGTCAAGGCAAATGCCAGCGTATGCAAATCCAGAAAATGACCGCGAAAGATATAGTCTTTTTCCGGTTTACCGGTCGTCGATCCCTCGGGAATAAGGTCCTCTTCGTCTACGCCTTTGCGGCTGGTGAAGCCAATCAGCGCTCGCTTGCTGTCGATATGTTTGATCGCGATCCTGGGGCGGTGCATGTTTCTGAGCTCTCGATCAAGCCATCGCGGGTCGGGCCATATACCTAACGAAAATCCGCCTGCAAACCGCCTGCGTGCATTCGCGAAGTCATGTGCGATTCGCGCCAAATCAAATGGATGATTGAAGGCAACGAACGGACACCGCCCTTTGCAAACTTGCCGGAACCAACCGACATAGTCTTTCCGGCCACAAAGAAGCTCACGGAGCGTTAACAGCCGGAGCCGTTGCCCGCTATTGTGAGTCGTAACGTAACCCTGAAGAGTTGCGAGGTCCTTCTCGGGCAGGTCGCTAGCGTAGAACAACCCTTGATCTACACACTCGCCGTGGTGGAGGAATCGGAAACTTCCGAACGTTAGTCGCTGAGGTGCATCGACGCGGGTCTCCGTATCAAAGACCAGCATCGCACTCGGGCGACGCCACGACTTAAGAGTTCTGGGCTCGCGTTCTGGTGATTCGGGAAACACGCGAACCGCACTGGGTAAGGAAGTGAGAGTGAGAGACGTTATCGCTTTGGAGCGAATTGTTTTAGTTCTGTGTTGAGCCACCACTTCTGTCCCAAGGTTCGGACTAAGTATGCGTCAAGAGCCTCAAGCATCTCTGCATCTGGGATGAGTAGTCGTTCAATAAGGTAAACACTTGTACTGGCAAACCCTCGTTTGCGGGCGGCGCTCGCGAGAAGGGGGCTGCCGTCGGGATTTTGGAATGTTTCCTTCGGCCAATCCATTTGGTCCAAGCTCAACAACGCGCGGTGATCATTCACCGGGACGGGTATCCTTGTCTTGTGGTTCGCTTTGCCAGCCACATGATGGTTGTCAGTCAGTTTTCGGCCACGCCTCCTCCGTTCACACTCCGCGCACCGTTTCGAGTCGCGGCTTGCGAACGCCGGTGGTCGCGTCTCCCCGCAGACACATTTCTTTGCGCCGATACGCCGCTTAGCAATTGCCTCACGGACGAATGCAGCGCTCGGATCGCGTTTGGGTATTCTCCGCATTCACCTTTTGGCGTAAATCGTCTCGTATGAGAGTTCCCCGGCTGCAGCTAAGCGATCCAATTCCGCACGGTCCGTCAGCAGCGGAACTCTCCTACCTTGAATAGTCTCGATCTCTTTGCCTTCGAATTCGCGGAGTGCAGATGTATCGCCAGATTCGAGATAGCGCTTGATAGCATTTGAGTAGCGGCTTACTAGACTCGCTTGCCGCGAATCACGAATGGAAATCTCTCGCAGCCCTCTCCGCGTTGGGATAATGAGTACACGCACCTTGTCACTGCGCCGACTCTTCTTCGTCTTCGGTTGTGTTCTTCTGCTCTGACGCTTCATATGTTTTGAACCTCAGTTAGGGCATTGATGAAATTCAGTCGGCGACAAAACTAGGCCCATACAGTCCCTTTGTCAGGGACGCAAAAAATATTTTTATGTCCCGATTCCGCTAGACTGTGAAGGTGCCGACAAAATTTAACTGGCAGGACAAACTTCATCCAGCCTTCGGTGAACTCGCAACGGTGTACAAGAAGGGCATGACGGAACTGGCCGAGATGCAGCGGGAGACACTAACGGCCCTCGCTTCAAAGCCCATCCCGCAACTAAGAGCGCAGGAAGCCGAGCGTGTCACCGCGAGGCGGAACAAAGTTCTAGAACAGATGGATCGGCAGATCATAGCCATCGAGGCTCGCTATGGTTCGCTGCCCAAAAGCCCGCTCTGCTATCCCTACCTGACGGATCGCCCGAAGAAAATGCCTGACAACGAACGACTAGCGTACGGGCTCTTCGAAATGCTCCACTGGGAACGTCACGGCGAATCGCTGAGAGACACGACCAAAGCAGATGCAGGAGGAGATATAACGGCGTGGCGCAGGATCTCTCGAACTGCTGAAGACTGGCGAAGAATAGACTTCAACAAAGGCGAGATCAAACCATTTCAAGGAAACCTGTACCACCGCGACTTGATGGAAATTGGTCTGTCATTCGCGTCGGGCATAGAAAAACTTACCGCCGAAGAACTTGCCGATTGCTTTGACGCCTACTGTCCTTGCGGAAAAACCCATGACGCGGATGCGCTTAAGAAACAACGTGCGCGAGTGTTGATGGCTCTCAAGGCTGCCCTACCTGTCAAGAGCGATCCACCCCGCTGATGCGGGATTGTCCTAGCGTGACTTTCCTACTCTGCAGACTGAACGCCAAGCGTTTCAGAACAAGCGGGGCAGCGCTAAACCGAAGTACTATATAGGGTTACACGCGGTTACGCTAGAATAGCCAGGTGTAAAAAGCGGGCCTGCCGCCTGTTATCAGCAGACGACAAGCCCTAACCACCAATGGAGGCTAGCTCCAATGGCAGCTTCGGCAAACGTATCTCAACTCCCGCTGTCCCGCAATTTACTTACCCCGCGACACGGCATCCTGACCCTCTACGGCTATGGAATCAAGGTCTACGTAGATCGAGGCCATCTCATAGTGAAAGACGGCATCGGTGCTGACCGTCACGAGGGACGCTTCGCTCGCGTAGGGCATGGCCTTCGCCGTCTCGTTGTAATCGGCTCGGATGGCTTTATCTCGTTGGCAGCGCTTCGTTGGCTTGCCGATCAAGAGGCCGCTTTCATCATGCTTGAACGGGATGGATCACTAATCGCCGCAACGGGTCCCGTTGGTCCTTCCGATTCACGGTTACGCCGGTCACAGGCTCTCGCGCGAGAAACCCACGTCGCCCTGGATATTGCTCGGGAACTAGTCACGCAAAAGTTGGCCGGGCAAGAACGGATCGCCCGAGACAGACTTGAGGATCAGGCCGTCGCGGACACGATTGCTCAGGCGCGCGCTGATGTTCGCGTAGCCGATACAATTGCGACGATCCGATTGCTGGAAGCACACGGAGCGCAGGCTTACTGGACGGCATGGCGCAAACTTAAGATTGATTTCCCGAAAAGCGATCTCCAGCGCGTACCTGATCACTGGCTTTCATTCGGAACACGCAAATCCCCGCTGACACGCTCACCTCGTCTCGCGGCTAATCCAGCCAATGCAATTCTTAATTATTTGTATGCCCTGCTCGAATCAGAAGCCCGCCTGGCCGCTGTCGCTCTTGGGCTCGATCCGGGTATCGGTTTTCTTCACGTCGAAACCGACGCGCGCGATAGCCTCGCTTGCGACTTGATGGAAGCGGTTCGCCCGCACATTGACGCCTACCTTCTGGATTGGGTACGTCGGCAGCCGTTCCGTCGCGAGTGGTTCTTCGAAAAGAGCGATGGCAACTGCCGTCTGATGGCACAGTTCTGCTTGCGACTTTCGGAGACGACACAAACGTGGGGCGCTTTGATTGCTCCGGTTGCCGAGTGGGTTTCGCGCACCTTATGGTCAACCATTCGGAATTCAGGTCGGCAGGCAAGTCCAGCTACACATCTTACGCAGGCTCACAAGCGGGAGGTTAAAGGTGACGGATTCTCCACGCCGCTTCCGCCAGCGCCACAGCCTCCTCGGGTTTGCCCGCGGTGCGGTGCTCCAGTGAAGGCAGGGAAAAACCACTGTGCTCCTTGCGCTATCGCCATACAACGGCAGGGATTCCTGAAGATCGCAGAGCATGGACGAATGGCCGCACACTCAGCCGAGTCAGAGCTTAAGCGCGGGGCGACGCAACGAAAGCGACGTGAGGCTCAGCGTAGTTGGCGCATGTGGAATCATCCAACATGGCTGACGGAGCAGTTTTATTCCGAACAGATTCAGCCGCGACTTGGCAAAGTAGAGATAAAAACCATAGCTGCGGCTTTGGACGTGTCGGTCACATACGCTAGCTATATTCGCGCGGGGCGACGGAGACCGCATCCGAGGCACTGGGCGCCCCTCGCCGCAATTGTGGGAGCCACTGAACCGCATAGCCTCAAGTAACCAATTTGTCCAATACGTGAACGCTAGAGTGCTAATCGTTGTCTGACAAAAAGTAACGTTGAATCACTTTGCCAAGACTGCTCAGCGCCAAAGTCGCGAGTGGATCGCTGCAAAGCGCATCGACTTACTTTATGCACACAATTTTTTCTCTGGGGATCTGACCAGTAGCGTTATACTGCCGCGTTCGTCCGTTTGGGCAAGATGGACGATGCCAACGCACGGAGTTCGAGCCACAACAATCGGGGTTTCAAAATGTCGGATGCAGTGCCGACTCATGCTCTAGGTCACTATTGCTGGCCGTCCAACGGAATGAATACGGCTTTCCGCAGTACATCGGTATACCAGATTTCCAAATACCCCTCCGGTGAGAAAAGGATCGAAAAAGCTTTCCGATTGCACTCCGACGGGGCAAACTCATCGAACAGTTTCGGAAAAGACACTCGCCATCCCGGTCCAGGAGGTGCTATTGATATCGGCACCAGCCTCGCCACCATTGCAGCACGCCGTAGTTCTTCGGCTCGGGTCGGTTCATTTCCGACAGCTGACTTCCCCTCCAAAAGCAACAACCGAATAGGTTCTAATTGTGGGTCGCCCATTACTTGCTCATCAGATAGCAGGCGAAATCTTCCCGGAGCCAGTAGGAGAATCCAACCCTGTACGGTCTGCGTACCTTGTATCCACGAAGCCATGCCGGAAAGGTATTTGGGCAAAGATATGCGGTTTGACGCGTCGGCGGTGGTATGTGCCGGAATAAGAGGTTCTGGGGGCATAAAAAATATCGATTTTAACCTAATTTTACCGCACCCTTATTCACGTAAGATATTTACAACAAGGCCGCTATACGATTTCCTGTTGACATTTACCCTATTTTACCGCACCTTACGTGCATACCATTTGTGGGGCTGGAGCCATCAAACAACGCCAGTCGTAGTACAGCGGTTCTGGTATGGCGAATCTAAGGCGAAGTAAATATAGTTGCTCAAGCGAGCTACCGAGGATTTGACTTATGACCCCAATGGACCTCCAAGACCGAGCAGAGTACCTATCTTTGGCCTTATTTGCACAAAAAGTAGTGAATGCCTTGATGGATTACGCTGACGAAAACAAAACCGCGAAACTCAAACCATCACTTGAAGAAGCATTGGATTCACTGGATTCCCTCTTGAATGCCAAACGGCCGTCCGGGACTTCTCGACGGAGGGTCGCAGCTTTCAGCAGCTACGAACATCTGCGGACAGTCGAGGAGGTTTGGACTGCCAATCAACGCGTGAAGGCCATCAGGATGATGCGCTTAGTATTGCGGGCTCCGAGAAATCCTAAGACAAAAGCTGTCGCAAACGAACTTATCGGTCTCTTTTCCGAACTCCAAAATCAAGCCCTCTGGAACTTCGAGCAGCCGAAACCTGTATCACCGAGAATCATGCAACGGCTATGCCAGATGGTCTAAGGGACCTTCTACACGACGCGGCCGTCCTCCATAGCTTTGTCGACTTTATCGGAGAATACTGCAAAGAACAGGAACGTTCACAGACCTATATAGACGCCTCGGGCCTTTTCTTCAAATATGTGGAAGAGCTTACCGCTGGCATAAAGTTAGAACTTCGCAACGAAGTTGATCGCGCCGCGAGATTCCCCAACAGACTGCCCGTGTTACGCCGCAATATGTTGACGTTGAAATACTACTTGCGATTGCTGCACACACTAATAAAGCCGGCAGCTGACGCCCATACTCTTACCATTCCGGGGCCGCTTATAGATCTCGCGGGTAAACAACTTCGAGGTGTCAAAGGAATGAGCAGTTCAAAGATCGTGATCCTCTTGACTCCCGAGTTCATGTATTTTCAAAGACCTCACACTCACGTTAAGGAACAAGCCCGATTAGTAGAGACCTTCGTTCCGCAGGCGACCTTCCCTCCTAAACTCGGCTTCATTGAATTGCCGTATTCTCAAGGCCCTAGTTTTTTCACGAATCTTGCTGTTTATCACGAGATTGGCCATTTTGTTTATGAGGAGCTCTCAAGTCTGAATCCTCCCTACCCAGACTTTGTAGCGCTCCGATCGGCTACGACTGGCTCTTTAAGTAGGATATTTAGGGATCGGCAAGTATTGGCTCTTGCGGTCAAAATAGTTCAGAATTGGACGCAAGAAATTTTTTGTGATTTATTTGCTATACGTTTGCTTGGACCGGCTTTTTCCTTTGCACTCGTCGAAATTCTAAGCATGCTGGGTTTTCTCTCGTCGAAGCTTTCGGTGAAGTTCAACCCGACGCATCCAGCTTCGGCATGCAGGTTTGCGGAACACGTCAACATGCTTACTGCGGACTCATGGATGGAGGCAATTAAGGATATTAAATCGGAACAGAAAAAGCTTCTCGAAGCGTTCGCAATGATACCCCGTTCCCGCTACAACTTTTATCTAGATGATACTACGCGCGGACCCCAAGCTCTTGTTAATGCATTCTTAGACTCGGTCATTCCAGCAATTCGCAAATTGGTGCACGAACTGACCCCCGAAAGTAATTTCGCCGTGAGGCGCTTCGGACGAGTGCGACACGACATTGAGGAGTGCCTAAAGGTCGGCGTGGTTCCTATAATGCAGCATTCAAACTCACCCGATCCAGTGTCTCTAATCAATTCCGCATTTTGCTTCTATCTCACTTCTCTTCCCGAGGTGATCACAAATTTCGAAGGACCCGGCGCTGATCGTGACGTGGATATTTACAGCAAGTGGACACGGCGTCTTGAAATGTGGACGATGAAAGCGATCGAAGACTCCCAGATTCAGGATCGGTATAGACGGCTCAAGAGGACGGTGTCATGGTCCTTTCAAAAAAAGAAATCCTGAGACGGATGCAATTGGCAGTAAGCGATGACAGCAATCTTGTAATTACGCCACTGATCTATGCCAACGAGAATGATATTTTCGATTCCGACTCAGTAGATCTCAGGCTTGGATGTCACTTCCTGCTTCCGAAAACCCTGGATCAACCTTTTTTCTCTCCGGATCGAAGTTCCGCTACGTCCCTCCACGTCCGGGTCCACGTGCCACTCGGACAATTCTTGGTGGTTCCCGCGCACCAAACCATCTTAGGAGCAACGCTTGAATTTATTAGGCTCCCGTCGGATGTCTCTGGACAGATACTTACGAAATCGTCCGTGGCACGTACCTTTATCGTTGTTGAGACTGCGCCATGGATCCATCCGCAGTATAGGGGTTGTTTGACACTTGAAATTGCTAATGTGTCAAACACTCCCGTGCTTCTGTATCCGGGACGTCTTATTTGCCAACTGATTCTGATGCGCATAGCCCCGATGCAACCAGACTCGAATAACCCAGACTCCCAAAGTAACGGAGACAGCACAACTACCAAACCTGACAAGAACTACTTTGGGCCAGTCTATCCCGAAGCACCGAAATTCGAAGATCCTCAGGATGACTTACTAAGGATTGGTGTCACGGGGGTCAGCGGCTTTAAACGAATCAAACGTTATCCAACAAAAAAGGGCTGGCGAGAATCGAAACCAGAGCCGTGACCCGAGCCATAATCTCGGATGGAAACTCGGCAGGTGCCTCTTAAAAATAGAGCATTTGCAGCAGTCTTCTCATGTTGGGGTTGTTGAAGCCATTGGATCGCCGTAAAAGCAGTACGCAGCGTAGCTATCGATCCCTTCGTCATAGGCCTTGGCGCGGATCTCCTGCATAATCTCGGCGAAAGCCACGCCCTTGAGCGCCTGCGAATAGAAAGTCCGTGTCACATCAAGCGCTACCTTATCCTGAACGGGCCAGAGAGGCGCAACCACCGCGGAAGCACCGAGTTCGATGAACGAGTTCGCGAAACCGCCTACCCCGTCCAGCGCCAAAACCTGACCGCCGACTTCGCACGCATTCAGAAATGCTAGCGGGCCATCTTTGAAAGCCGCTTGAAATCCCTTAAGCGTTCGCACCTGTGAGCAATCCAATGTGTCCGGTTTGTCTAATTCCAACGTCTGCAGCGCCGCACTTTTGCCATGGCAGATGAAATGAATTACGTGACGCGAAGGACCAGCCAATCCTTTGTTGACCCCTGTGAAGCTGGCCGGAACTACTTCTTCAACAGGAGCAAAATCAGGCCTGAGCTGCTGGGTGAGGAAAGTAACCTCTTGGGCGGAACTGGTGAGCCCTGAAGTCTTAGGGCAGACGATGTAACCGTTCTTCATAGGGACAAACTGCCGGGCCGCCTTGTAATCGCCCGTGATCCAGCGCCCGAGCCGAAGCTCAATTCCGAGGGGCCTACGCGGATTTTGTATCTTCTTGTACGGCACCATCAGTTCCCAAGGTATGTATGGCTCCTCCGAAATCACGGACATGGTTTTAGCGCCTTTCTCCAGCGCGTCCCAGAGTAGCGCCTTGACCTGTGCAGGAATCGCATCCCAAAAGGCCATACCAGCACCTTCTAGGCTGGCGATCCGGGCATCACCTTCGTTGGCCATGACCTTCTGCATGTAGACATTTACTAGGTCTTTGGTGACCTGTGGCAGGTTCCAGGCTCCCGCCCATTCGTCTTGCGAAGTGTGGCATTTCAAAGTGTAGTGCTGACCATCATTGGCTTCAGTCCTGAGCACCTCCGTGCGGATTTCGGCCGGCTTGGCTTGAATCTCGACCGCAACTGAGGGCGAAGCATCAGCCTTAGGGAGCACTGCCTCGCCTTCCGGTTTGCCGGACGCATCGAATTGCTTCCAGATCAAACCGGCCCTCGCTAGTTCGAGATAGCGAGTGATCTTGCCGCAGGGCCGTTCGTTGTAACGAAAGAAAGCAGAGAGATACATAGGCCTATTATCGGGCGCCTTGAGCACCGTTAACGTGAAACCCAACTCGTCACTGACCCCGGTTTCGGTCTTCACGGTGATGCGCGAAGGATCCCTGACCTCTTCCACGCTAAAGTGGCTAGAGCAATCTAGCCACACGTCCAGCTCAAACTCCTGAATTTCCTGCGAGAGGACGATTTTGACCGGCTGCACTTCCGCTCCCAACGCGGCGGACCCTTGGTCAACGAACACGGCCATGTTATAGACCTTCTTCGGAAGCAATTCTTTTCGGAATTCAACTTGCGGAGTGCATTGAATCACCCTGTTCGGCAGTTGGTGAGGCTGTTCTGTCTTAGGCCTCGACGGCGGAGATGGAGGATTGAACCCGTCTTCGTCCGAGGGGCGCTCGGCACCCTTTTCGTCATCTCCTGAAATGTTGTCGCCTGTAGCCTCAGATCCAATGAGCTCGTGCGTGACCATGCTGCGTTCACTTTCTGCGTCTATGAGAAAGTAGTCTTTTAGGGCTTTACGCGAAACCCCCGAGGACCTTGGCCTCGCCTTTGCGGCTTTCCGTTTTTTTTCCTTTTTATAACCGCCCGGCCGTCTTTTCTCCATCAAAGGGGTCGCTTTACCCACAATCAGGTCATAGATCGTTGCGATAAGGACGTTTTGGTTAAAATTAAGGTCTGTTGCCGCAATTTCGTGCTTCCGACGGCCAACATGCTTGATGATCATCGATTTGAAACGTTTTAGTTTCGTTCCGCTGTCAATACCGAAAATCTTGAGGCGTTGTTGAGCGTTGACTTTTCGGGCGACACGCGTCACTTCGAGTATGCAGTCTCGGACTATTTCTCTTGCCTGCTGGGTTGTAAGCAATGCGTCCTCATTTACTTGCGCGCAACCAGTTCAAACGATGGTTTCCTTCCGATCTTCACCGCCATCTTCGTCGACATAGCGCACCGCAATTTTTTCGCGGCTGAAATCAAGCACAGCAAATCCGAATTTGGCCCAGTGCTCCAAGCCACCGTCGATGTAATCGCGGTATTCCCATTCTCCAGGCGGAGGTATCGAGGCGCCAGGTACATGGGTTTGATATACCGGCACACCACCATGACCCAGGCAGCGTGGAAACCTGATGCGCGAGACGTCTTTGTAGGTCATGCAGCGGTGCTCGTGTCCCCACAACCATGCCGCCACGTCAATCTCGTTGAGAACTGGCTGGATCTTGTCGATCAGAGTTCGGGATGGTTCCTCGAAGGAGCTGCAATATTGATGGTGGGTGAGAAGAATAGTCTTCAGGTCCTTGCGCGCGGCACCGCGAACCCAATTCGTCTGGTCGTCCTTCAGACCCGCGTCGTCGTGGGAAGTATCCAGGCCAAATATCTGCCAGTAACTGTTAGCTAGATGAAACAGGCTGCTCTTGCCCTGCCAAGGAGCGAACCGATCGTCTGATAGGGCGTAGTCATAGTAGGCCCAGCCGCCGGAGTACATGTCATGATTACCGTTCAGGCTGAAGGAGCCGATTTTGTCTTTCTCCTCGAGCGTCACCGGCCAATAATTCAAGAAGCGGTTCTTGTATTCATATTCCCAGCCCGAATAATAGACGTCCCCGAGATGAACCACATACCTCTGCCAGTCCTTCACCTCTGGGTCACGCAACTCACGTTGGATGTACTTTGCCAGATTCTGCGCGCGCGGGATGCCGCTGCCCCAATCACCAAAGATGATCATGCGTACCTTTTCGTCGGCAAGTCGAATGGGATCCTTTCGTATCGGTCGCTCGACAAACTCATGTTTGCCGCGAAATTTCCTAATGCCTTTGGCAAATAGCGCGTTGATCCAGCCAATGTCAGTCTGCTCGAAAGCGCCAAACAGGCGCCGCCCTGCTAGATAGTCCTGCCAGATAGTCAGTTGTGACCCTGCCATGGGCACCGAGCCTCCGCGGCGATCATTTGGCCGAGGTGATTCCAATACTTCCGGACGCTTCTCGAGGAAGTACTGCTCAATCGCAGACTGTAGGTTGGAGAGTTCAGCCGATCGGGGGATGTACGTGTTCCGGTCTGCTAACGTGAGGTCGGTGGCCCCGCCCCTACGGTCAGGGGCTGCTCGTTCGCCCGCGGCCGCATACTCTTGGGCGGTCTCGATGCTGTCGAGAAGTTCCGCCCGTTCCGACGAACCAATCTCGTCCATGGGGGTGCCGGTGAGGGATCGGCGCTCATCCCTGCCAAACGCCAGCACCTGTGCTTGCATACTATCAAGAACATCTTGCAGCAGTTGCTTGTTCAGGACTTGTTGGATCATTCCCGCAAGCGGCCTTCACGTCAGGAAGAAATGGTGAGAGTGTAGACCGACTTCGCACATAATGAAAACGTAAATTGCGGCCAGGTCCTCATTTTTATGGAGGGGGGCACTTTTGGACGCTTCTATCTCCTATCCCGTCAAGGCGCCCGAAGGGATAGCGGATACGGACGGAAAAACCCGACCACTCCCTACATGGATAACCGGGCGACCGGGGGTGCCCCGCGCTCGATGCGGTATGAATGGCTCAAGGCCGGTGATTGATTGCAGTATAGATGCCGCGAAAAACGATCCCAACTATCCCGGAACGTGTCGACACTCCCAACTTGCCCATAACCATCCTGATGAATGCCCTGACGGTATTGGGGCTAATGTTCATCCGCCCAGCAATCTCTTTGTTCGTGAGCCCCTGAATCAAGAGCTCGACGACTTCCCGTTCTCGTTCCGTGAGGTGAAAAGACTCACTCAACTCAGCAGCACCCTGTGAAGCTGCGCCGCTTCGTTCCAGCACTACCGCCACCGCCGCCGCGGCGGGTAGTCTCCGCCAATTAGCCAGTGGAATGGCCAGGCCGACGTACTTTCTCCTGCCGGACACGAACTCCACGCGAGAAGTAGGTGCGGAAGAGAGATTCTGCCTGCCGTTCAAAGTAAAGATCCTTTTTGCCACGAGGGCCCATGCCGATTGGAATGTGCGGGGTGCGTCAGGGTAGGTCACTATCTTCTTGGCTTCCGCATTGGCGTAGAGTGGCTTCCACTCCGGATCCGCCAGGATGAACCCCGCCCCTGCAGGGCAGGAGTTACGGTGCATTTTCTCCGTCAATGGGCCTTCGGCCTTCCGCGTATTGCATCGCTGCAAGCGTGCCTATTGCAGCCTATTGCATGCTGAGGGACCTGTTTTTCTTATTTGACCTAGAGCAAAGATGAACTTTACCACACGTGTTAGGCAATAAGGGACCTACCGTAGACCGGCGTGCGAGCGTGTGCTTTGGTGTCATTTGGCATCACCTCGCTTTCATTGGCCGATTGCTACGAGGATCGCGTAGAGTGCCGGCATTTAGTTCAGCACTAACTTCCCGTTCTCCTGCTACAACACCGCGTTACAGTAGCGGTAGCAAGCACGGGCTAGTTCGCCGTCGTCGTGAACGTCAGCAACTTCGGCGCGTGATACTGGCAGCCCCTTCCGCCGCAGATCACGTAATCCTCCCATGTGCCAGATGCTGTCCCAGTATGGAATACGCCATTCGCATCCTCTTCCTGCCACTCGAATTGGAACGTACCAGGGTTGCCCACGGTGAACGAATCCACGGCGTTCACATGACTGTCGTATGTATCCGGTGGATACGGGATGGTTGGCAGTGCAACTTCCACGTGCTCGTTGCTGAACAGGAAGAAGCTACCGACGACTGTGCCGCTTGAATTCGCCAGCTTGATCCCGCGACACTGGAATTGATAGAAGCTGGTCACGGGATGCAGTGACGCGGCGTCACAGACGAATGGAGCCGGTGAAGAATGAGTGGATTGGGCCTTGGCCGATACCGCGACAAACGACAACATAAGTACCCCGGCTGCGAGTAATGCTCGTTTCATCTGCTCTCCTTTGATTCAACTATTTCCGCTTCTGTCTCCCGGGCCTGTTCTTGCAGTTGCTCTCCCAATTGCCAGATAATTGCGCTTCGTGTTTAAGCTTCGGAGGGAAGGGCGTCAATTACCCTTTACACCTAGCAAGATCAGCTAACGGACTTGCCTAGCTGATTTGATTAGAGACTCGCCTGTGTCTGATTCAACGCTCATCGGTGCAGGAGGCTAGATCAGAAAACGTAAGCCCACGTTCGTGCCGGGCCCATCTGGATTCGGTAGCATCCAACGGACTTCCATAACCGTAGGAATTCCGACGTGCTGTCCGCTGGGAAAGATCTCGCACTGTAGGACCGCAGATTTCTCGATCGGCTGCTCGGTCAACAAGCAAAGCCCACCGCGATTAATATTTAGGACTCGTCCGTTAAGGGCCTCTTCATCGCCCTGCCGAAATCCCATGAATGAAATGCCCCTGCCTTGGAGCTTCCATCGGACTTGGTAGCGTCGCTCGGCGCGCTTTTCGCGGTGTCTCTTCACGGTTTCGAGGAACACTACAAGCCACCAAGATCTCCGGCAATACTACAAATAGACTAAACGATTATGAGCAGAGCGGAATTTCTGAAAGAGTAACCCGTTCAGAGGGACTTTGTAGATCAGGCACGCAGCTAGCAAATCGGTACGATGGGACCATCGAGTTTCGAACCCGAAAAAAAGCATACTGCAGGACAGTGGGGATCGCCCTACAACACGAAGTTTCCCCCGAGGAGAAGATTCTTCTCTACTGCTGGTTGTGTTTCGCCGGCACGGAGATCCACGCGATCTGCGGATGGCGAAGGTGGTAACGGCCGTGTTGGAAGTGCAGCGTCGGGAGCGTGTCGATCCCCTGTTTCTGCTGGCATCCGAGCTTGGAGATGGTCCGCGCTTTTCTGGCTGGTGTTGGTTTGCTTTGCCGTGCGCCTTTCGTTCATGCTGCTGTTGGGTACCTACCGGTTCGACCGAATCGATGACTATTGCGGTTTCGGCGAAGTTGCGAATATTGCACGGTCGATTGCGCAAGGACGGGGCTTTAGCTCGCCCTTCCACGACGAATACACGGGGGCGACGGCTTGGCTCGCACCCATATATCCATATTTTCTCGCGTTCATATTCCGTGCCTTGGGGTTCGTGACAAGCGCAACGCCGATCTTCATTTTCATTTTTGTGGTGCAAGGCTTGTTTTCCGCACTTACGGTTATTCCAATACTCGGAATTGCTAGCCGCACTGTGGGGAAACGAGCCGGGCACTGCGCTGCCTGGATATGGATTGTGTTTCCTTGGTTCAGTAAGTGGAGCGTCACCTGGGTGTGGGACTTAAGCTTGAGCACGCTCCTCTTTGCTCTTCTCTTCTGGTGTGCGCTGTGCCTGCCGGAAGCGCCTCGTCGCAGGGCTTGGATTGGTTTCGGGGCGCTCTGGGGCTCTGCTCTGTTGGTAAATCCAGCGTTGGTCACTCTTCTCCCTGTTTCGCTGGCTTGGTGCGGCTACAACCTGTACCAACGCAAAAGAGAATGGCTCAAACCGGCCCTCTTCTCGCTCCTAATATGTCTGATCGTCATTTCTCCTTGGTTGTTGCGTAACCGTGCCGCGTTCGGACAGTGGGTTTTCCTGCGCAGTAACTTCGGCGTTGAGTTCGCCCTGGGGAATTACCACGGAAGCTTAGGGCGCGGCGAGAGTGGTACGCATCCAACTGGTAATCCCAAGGAATATGCCAGCTATATGAGGATGGGAGAAATAGCCTACGTCCAGTCGAAGCAGAAAGTGGCGTTTCAGTTCGTGCGTGACTACCCCTGGGAATTCATCACTCTAACCGCCAAGCGCGTCGCTTATTTCTGGGATGGAAGCTCCATGGACTATCGCGCCCCTGTCGCTTGGTACTGGATGCCTTCCAGTTTTGCTGTCTTATCGTTTCTGTTGCTGCCCGCCCTGCTGGTCGCGCACCGGCGAAATGTGCACGCCTGGCAAATGTTCTTCGGTGCGCTTCTACTGTATCCCTTGCCTTATTATGTAACGTTCAGCCAGGTGCGCTACCGGCACGCCGTTGAACCCATCCTTTTGTTGCTTATCGCTTATGCGGGAGTTGAAGCCGCGACTAGGGTCGTTTCTTCCGCGAAACGTGCGCAGCAGGCTTGGGCCGTGAGGGTAGCTGCCAAGGTCGCT
>Ga0207106_1087_pt1 | contig 18121 bp, 17 predicted proteins | sample Alteio_BWMinHeat_78_FD_153535 | JGI IMG/M metagenome (GOLD analysis project Ga0207106, IMG submission 153535) | Enriched cells from forest soil in Barre Woods Harvard Forest LTER site, Petersham, Massachusetts, United States -... | ecosystem: Environmental > Terrestrial > Soil > Temperate forest >...
AACAGACGAATATCTGACTCATGGAATGCATGTTCCTTGTCAATATTCTGTAAACTGAAATAGCCTTTGATCTCACTTCCAGAAAGGAGGGGAACGAACAAAAGGGACTTAGGCATTTGAGTTTCTCCAATCGCTATTATTCCATACTTGTCCCTGGCCTGCTCTTCAGTTTCTATGTAAATGCGTGCTTTCTTGTCAATGAGCATCTGGCGCAATTTACCGATGGGTCGCGGGTCGATCCTGAACCTTTCGCCATTTTCAAACGCATAATTAAAATGCTCCAGCTTGTTGATATGATCGAAGGTTCCAATAATTACGACTTGTGCCGTAAATAGTTCCTTTACACGGTTGCCAACAAGATCATAAATTCCCTGCATATCCAATTCATGAGCCAACCCTTCCTGTACACTATTGATTACTGCGAGTTCCGCAGTACGTTGTTCAGTTTCTTTCAGCAGGCGGTTCGTTTCATCAAATAGTCTCGCATTTTCCAATGCCACACTCATGCTGTTAGCCAGCGTTTCCAATAAACGCACATCAGATTCGCTGAACGCATTTTCGCTATCTATATTTTGGATGCTAACATAACTCTTAACCTTATCTCCTATTATAAGTGGAACAAATAGCAGTGATTTCGGATACTCTGTTCCCGGCAGGACTTTTAAGCCAAATTCCGAGGCGGCTTCTTCAAAATTTTTATTGATAAGTATTTTCTCTTTTGTTTCAACCAGGTGCTGTCTTAATTTATCATAAGGCCTTGGGTTTAAGTAAAACCGTTCTCCTTTTTCGATCACATAATTAAAATGTTCTGTTTTTGTCTCCTGGTCCAGGCCTGCAATGATCAATGCCTCGGCATTAAATACATTTCTTATCCTGTCGCCGACAAGATCATAAATAGCCTGCATGTCGAGTTCCTTTGCCAACCCCTCCTGTACGCTATTAATCAGTGATAGCTCGGCGGTACGTTGTTCGGTCTCTTTCAGCAGTCGGTTGGTTTCATCAAAACGTTTTGCACTTTCAAGAGCAATACTCATACTATTGGCAAGTGTAGTCAGGAGGTTTACATCAGATTCAGTAAATGCATGCTCTTTATCAAGATCCTGTAAACTGATCATGCCTTTAACATCATTGCCTTGAATCAATGGCACGAATACCGCCGATTTTGGTTGTTCGCCACGAATTACTTTACTCCCGAATTCCTGGCTTTTTTGCGCGAGATTTTCATTGATAAGCAAAAGTTTCTTTGTCTCTATTACATGTCTTCGGAAGCCGTAAGGTTCCCATGTCCCAACAAGCGTTCTGTCGCCTTTTTCATAGGCATAGCGATCTTCCATTAAATTGGTCTTACTATCGTAGGTTACAATATCAATTACCTGGACATTAAAAATCTCCCGGATTTTTTCTCCAACCAGCTCATAAATGCCCTGGATATTCATTTCACGAACTAAACCTTCCTGTACACTATTAATCACAGCAAGTTCTTCTACCCGAAGGCTTAATTGCGAGGTTCGCTCTGCAACAATTTTTTCCAATTGCCTGTGTTTTTCATAGAGATGCCTGGTGCGCCATCTCACAAAAGAATAAATAACCGTTACTGCAACGAGTGCATACAATACATAAGCCCACCAGGTACGGTACCAGGGCGGAAGAATGCTAAATTGATAAATAGCTTCATCACTTTGTACCTGATAAATATTCCGGGCACGTACATGAAATTTATATTTCCCGTTGGAGAGGTTTGTATATTCTTTATAATAATTATTATCCCAACCTGACCAGGTTGGCTCAAATCCCTCCAGCCATGTCTGGTATTGTGTTTTATTTTCTTTTTTCAAACCATGGTGATGCATATTCAAAACGAACAGTATTGTTTTTAAAAGATAATGAAACTTTTTTTTGATTGAGGGAATCAGGGATAGTATTTAATGTATTTTGGCCTGCAATGATTTTACGTAAAATGGTTTTAAAATTTTGGGTATAATTTTTTTGGCAGGTTTTCATCAAAACGGATTAAACCTTCATTAGTTGAAATCCATGTAATTCCGTTCTCTTCAGGATATATTTTATAAGTCACCCTGTCGGCAAAGGGAAGAAATGGAGTTTTTTCAATCTTGTATTTTCCATCAGCTTGTGGAATGGCCAACGCAGTTTCTTTTCCAAAGTTTAACCATATTCTTCCCCGCTGGTCTGCAGTCATGTTGTATTCATTAGGGTCGTTACCAAAATTCATCTGACCAAAAGTACTGTCGGTGATAAATTTATTTTTCTGCTCATCATAATGAAACACTGATGTATTAGATACAAAAAATTCTTTGCCTGATATGGAAAAAGCATGAATTGCTCCATTCGAAAGTCCTTGTTCGGGTCCAAAACGTTCCACTTTGATATTTTGAAGAACCGGCACTCCATTTTGGCCAGCAATATTGGAAAGCTTTAATATACCACCATTACCAGTACCAAGCCAAACAGTTCCATCGCCCTTTTCAATAACGCTCCATACGTCATCTGTAATTTCACCAACTTTACCAATAAAAGACCATTCACTTGTTGCAGGACCCGCAACTTTAGCATTGTTAGCAGAATTTTTTGTAAAAACGGCCAGCCCACCTGATAAACCTGCTAAAAGTACGCCTGGTGTTTTCTTTAACAAGTAAACTGATTGTACCTGTAAATCTCCACTGAAGGATGCCCGGATCAGATGGGTTTTACCGTCTTTTATATAATAAAGCCCATCGGTAGGAATAAATAATTTATCATCAACCTGTATAAGATTAAATATCTGGTTGGTTGGAACTCCTTTGATGGGCTCAAACTTTGAATTACTCTTGTTAAACCGCATTAATCCGTTTGTAGTTCCCAAATAAATCGTTCCTTCAAACCTGGCAGCAGCAAGTACTGAGGTAGTTATACCCGACTGAATAGTAAATTGGGTGAATGGAGAAGCTGTTTCAACTCTTGAAATTCCATTATCAAGGCCTAACCATAATGCTCCGTTGCTGTCAACAAAGGAGGCATAAACAGACTCATCCTGCAATCCTACTCCACGGTTAAGCTGTTGAATAATTTTACCTTTTTCATTCAAGATCACCAAACCCTTGCCGGTTGTTGACAATGCATATGAACCATCATTTAGCTGTGTGCCTTTATATAAAGTTGCTGACTTAAAAATGGGATTTGCTTCAGACTTAAATGGAGTAAATTTTTTTCCATCATAGATATATAGCCCGCTATAAAATAATCCCACGAGGTATTTTTTACCAGCACGATTTTGATTTACTTCATTCGAAGATTCATATGGCAACATTACCTGCATTCTTTCTTTACCTGTAAATTCACTCCCTTTGATCAGGGTTAAAGAATCTCCAATCATTTTCAAAAGGCCTATTCCTTGCTGATGAACAAAATAAGTCCCGTCGAGGTAAAAAGCATACATGTATTTGTTTGGTGATTGCCATATTTTCACTTCCCAGTTTTCATTGGGTGCAGCGCTTTTTTGCCTCAAACGGAAAATCCTGTCGCGGGTTTGAAAATAAATGCCATCATCTGTTGCCGCAACTGTCCAAACATCATTAAAATGCCGGTAAGGTTCCGGAACATATTTAAGCAGTGAATGTTCCTGTTTAAGTCCTAAACTGTCTGACGCCAGGTAACCAAATTCTCCATAGGAACCATAATATATACGACCATTTTTATCCTTTGTGAGGGATCGTATCACCGTATTCTCGCCCAGGTTAACTTTGCGCCATTTTACTCCATCATATTCAAGTAAACAAATAGAATTACCAAAATACATCATGCCATTCTTATCTTCTTCGATAGCCCAGTTTTGAGGATGCGCCTGGTATTCTTTAGCCTGGTAATTAGTGATGAATGGAAGTCCTTTTTCGGATTCGGATTGAGCATTAGCTACAAGAGAAAATACAAATGTTGCAATGATGCTAATTTGAAATAAGCATACTGGCTTAAGTGAATTATAAAGCGCATTGCCTTTTTTCATAAAAATTTTGTTCATGAAAACTTTTCCAATGTTTCGAATAAGAAAAGCTGGTGCTTGTTTTCAGATGTGCGGAATGGATAGAATAGATTCGATGGAATTTAACCTTTAAATGTAATTAAATTTTCACGAAACTTTTAATTAACGGAATAAAATATGGCAGATTCATATGACTGTTAATTATATAGGAAGCACTATGGCTTGGCATATTTATGATCGTTATATTCTGCAGTAAATTTTAAATCACCTTTTACCGGTTTGTTATCGGTTAAGTAAGCAACAGGATCATAACCCTCAATAATAACACCTTTATCATTAATATTATTCAGGTAACCATTTTTTGCTTTAAAACCTGGTTCTTTAAAGAAAAGTAAATAACCTCCGACGATCAGAACTATCACAACGAGACTAATAAAAAATATTTTTTTCATGACGTTTATTTTGAAAGCAAAGAAACTATCTCATGAAATCCTTTACTACGTGTGAATTACAGTTATGAATAATTAAGTCTCAGAGTAGCCTTTCCGATAATCTATTTTCTGCAGCAGTTCTTTAGGTTTTCATTGACGCAATTGACAATATAAAAAGCGCAATTGATTAATTACAAGAATCAATGATTTGCATTATCGTCAAAACCGACCCATTGCGTATATTTATATTTGTGCGCAATTCTACGATCGGTTTATAAATTTAATTCGTGCATGATTGGATCTGAACAAAATAAAAATATCTGGACAATCGGGCACTCTACCCGTTCCCTTGATGAATTTATTGCTATGCTAAAATCTTTTCAGATTGAATTGATAGCAGATATCAGAAGTTTTCCCGGCTCACGTAAATATCCACAGTACAATAAAGAAGCATTAGAAATTTCTTTACCTCAAAACAACATCCGGTATTTTCATTTAAAAAATCTTGGAGGAAGAAGAAAAGCAAATCCAGATTCAAAAAATACAGCATGGAGGCATGTTGCTTTCCGGGGCTATGCAGATTATATGGAAACAGATGCTTTTAAAGAAGGGATAAAAGAACTTGAAAAGATTGCTTTAAAAAAACGCACTGCATATATGTGTTCGGAAGCAGTATGGTGGCGTTGTCACCGGTCAATGGTTTCCGATTATTTAAAAGTTAATGGCTGGACAGTAATGCACATCATGGGTATAGGAAAAGATGAGGAGCATCCATACACAAGTCCAGCAAGAATTATAGGAAACAAACTTGTCTATAGCAATGAATTGCAGACTTAGAACAGACTGCGGAGCTTCGGCGGGCAAGAATAAATTTTTTATCTTTAGTAACAACGTTCGACAACAGTTGCAAGGGCAACGAATAAATGAAGCCCAAGCACAAATGCCTGAAGATTGTCCGAAACTCTGAGCCTTCAATACGAAAGTTGATATTTAAACAAATCAAATTAGAATATGCAACATCAAAAACTACAATCACTTGAAGAAATAAAGCAACAGTACAGACCCATTCGCAATGCTAATATTCAACACCAGGAAGAATTATCCAGGATCAATAAGTTTGCTTTATGGATTACGGAACGCGTTGGAAGCATGGGATTTTTTTTTATTATATTCTTGTGGACGATGTTATGGTTAGGTTGGAATACTCTCGCCCCACCCAAATTGAGTTTTGATCCCTATCCTGCATTTGTTCTTTGGCTTTTTATTTCTAACATGATTCAAATTTTCCTGATGCCTTTAATTATGATCGGGCAAAACTTACAATCAAGACATGCAGAAATCCGGGCCGAAGAAGATTTTTTAATAAACAAAAAAGCTGAAACTGAAGTTGAGACAATATTGGTGCATTTAGAAAATCAAAATGAGTTAATTCTTAAAATTTTAGAACGACTTCAACAACCCGAAACTAAATGAACCGATTAGAAATGGCCTAATGAAATTTATTTGTCTTTTTAAGCCACGTATGATTTGAGTAATGGTTGAAGAAATTGTAATTCGATATAACATTTAAACCATTTTTTCATGAGAAAAAAAGCAATTCTCCGGCTAAGTATTACCTGTAAATTGTTTTTGATAATAGCTTTCATAGTGTTTACCATTTTCCAAATCGGGTGCAATGGCTCAACTGAAAATAAAGCCAATGTGGAAAACACATCACCGGGTAAACAGGCGGATGAAATTTCGGGTGACTGGATCAGTTTAGATATCAAATTCAAGCCAAACACTAATGGTGAAATGAGGGACGAGTCTATAAGGACCATCGAAAAACTTCTTGTCGACTCTGTTACTGCGCTGAGGGCAGGCAAATATCCCAACTATTATCCCTATATTAAGATTGACAAAGGTGTTTTTTATGATACTTTACATTATTTGCTTCGCATCGGTAATTTTCCATCCGGGCCTCCGCTTACGCCCCCTCCTAATTCACTTTCAGCCCCGGATACTATCAACAATCCAAAATGTAAATGCAACATAAATTGTGGTGTGTGCCAGAAGCTGAGAGGTCTTATTGGCGATAGTTCGTCAACTAATTCACCGTATCGGAACATATCAAGTATAGCATTCCCCGGAAGCGAAAATTAAATGCTGATGTTAATTATTTCAGGTAATGAATTTATTTTATCCGGCTTAATATAATATTCTGTGCGTACAGTTTCTGAAGATCATAGTTGATAGAATCATAAAAAACAAATACAAAATGTATAACGTAAACAAATGATTTACAAAATTTGCACTACGACGTGTTGTATCATAAATTAGAGTGTTAGCCCGCAACATAAATGAAAAGTTTACGCCGCGGTGGTATTTCCTCCACCGACCACACGAACTAAAGGCTATCTTACTAAACACCCGCAACGGCATAAAGAATGACCTAATGTAAAATATATAAAGCCTCACTACAAATGGCGCAAAATGAAACAATAAATTTTAAGTAAATCCGTTATTATCAAACAGATCTAAATAAAACAGGCTGGCAGACTAAAGGATTAAAAGATAAACAGCTGGAATATTGCCGGTGAAAAAAAATACTGTGGCACCCCGATATACTTCGCTCATCTTTAAATTTTATTGAAAGAGCCATTTACAATTTAACAGGCAAAACGGTTCTACATCAACTCTTTTTAATTAATCAATTGGAAATTGGAATATTCAGGTATCTGCCTGACTCATGTCCTGGTATTTGTTTATTAGAATTAGTAAAAAAAATAGAAATGAAAAACCATAATTTAAAATTTAGCCGACTTTTCAGCAAAAGGGCATTAATAATTTCTGTGTTCTATTTAAGCATTATTTTAAGCTCCCAAACAGTATTTAGCCAGATTGGAAAAAGTACAGGACTTGAACTTGGCTTTTGTGCCGGAGGAATAACGAATATTCCAGGACAGAATGGACTGTTTACCGGGGCCATCTTTAAGGAGTTTATGAAATACAACAAGAAAAAAGTAAACAAAACCGGAGTACTAACTCCTACTTATGGTTTAGAACTAAAATTAAACTGGTCGTATTATTCTGATGTTGCAGGCGGGATGAACGTTTTCACCATTCCTGCTACATTTAAATTTAATCTTGGATCAAAAATGGATGAACAAAGTGTTGTTTACAATGAAAAAACCAACACAAAAGTGCATACTTATACAAAGTTTAGGGCAATATATTTATACACCGGCCCTGAACTTGGTTATATATCAACAATCGTCACCAAAGATCCAAATAAAAAATCACCCGTTTTTGGAGGAGTTATTGGTGGTATTCAAATTTGGTTCAACAGGTTTAAAATAGATATTTACGCGCACAGGTCGCTGACTTCTGTTTTTACACCGGGTAATTATTACGTACAAGGCGAGGCAATTGCATTTGGATTTGCGTTTTAACGCAGTTGTTGTAGCTAAGCATCGGCTTCAAGGAAGTAGTCGTTCTTCGTAGTGTTCCGCCCTTGCAGGTGTTCCGATAAAACTAATACACCGTGGCTGGTGTTTTCTTCCACCAGTCACACGAACTAAAGCCTATCTCACTTTCCAAGCCCCAGCTCTTCGAGGCTTGCAGCCCCGAAGTTTTATTCTTACGCCTTTGGCGTTGTTCAGAAACCGAACCAATTCCGCTTCGTTAAAAGTTCTTGCAAAATAAAATGAGTTCGTGAAGACCTGCCTGGTCATTTCGACATCAGAACTACAGAATGATATTTACATGTTTCAAAGTAGCAATTTCCAAGCCCCAGCTTTTCGAGGCTTGCAGTCTAATTATAGATAGTGAGTCTTGTATCATAAATTTACGTGTTGGCTGTAATGCCGTGACCCACCCTACTGACGTAAACCGTATGACAGAAATAATTCGCAATCGTACAATCAGACCTTCAAGTAGGCTTGAGAAATCTAAGAGTTATAAAATTGACACAAAACAAATTTCACGGGGCGACACATTAGTTGTGAATATTGACCACGAAGGCAAACCATTTCATAAGGTATACAAGTTTAACGGTGCAGACGTTGCTAACAAAGACAGCATAAATTTTAGAGTTAATGATTTTGGAACTTCAATTGAAATAAGTTGGAGTGGTGCACAACCCATTGGAACGACCGCAAAAATTTCCAAACGAACACTTAAACAACTGACCGTAAAAGTAGAGACAGCGAAAATCACGACAACTAAAAGTTCAACACACCTGAAAACATCTTTTGAAGCAATATCAAATTCAGAAACTTGTGTTCTTATTTTAGGAACAATGCCAGGTGACAAATCATTAGAGTTAAATGAGTATTACGGACATTCAAGGAATAAGTTTTGGAAAATTATTTCCGCAATTACCAACAATGATTTACCATTAAATTACGCAGACAAGAAAAATCTTTTAGCTAAAACAAAAATTGGAATTTGGGACGTTGCACATAAAGCAAATCGCAAAGGAAGTCTTGACAATGCAATTCAAGAAGAAGAACCAAATGATTTAAACAGTTTTATTTCTAAACATAAAAACTTAAAGGTCGTTGGTTTCAATGGGATAAAAGCAGAAACACTTTTTGACAAATACTTTACACGACAAACAGGAATGAAATACATTTCCTTACCAAGCACAAGTCCAGCAAATACACGTATTGACTTTGACAGTATTGCAAAATTTGGCGACAAATATTAAAGTAATGACAGACCACGAAGCACAGAGTATGTTGCTTTACTGCAACAACATCACGTCATGATCAGCATGACGCAAAACAGCGACCCTTATGAAAATGCAATCGCAGAAAGAATCAACGGCATTTTAAAAACTGAACTTATCAGCAGCTATTATGATACCATTGATAATGCATCCAATCATATTGCACGATGCATTACTATCCATAATTACAAAAGAAGACACAGCAGCATCAACTGGCAAATACCTGATGATGTACACAAACAACAAGGCCCTCAAATAAGAAGATGGAAAAACTATTATCAAAACAACACAAAAACAAAACTAACTATGCCACCAACGCCAGGCAATAGAATAAACTATGAACATTTATTTATAAATTTAGCAGCGATTACGAGCTGACAATTTTCAAATACCGCCACATCGCCAAGCCGTAGCCGTTAGCGGTTATTTTATGTCGACCTCACTATGACAATAAGACTTCATTTAGTATTGACAATTTTTATTTTGACAAATTGTAAGAATAATGGTCAACATTCCGAAAGCATTCCAACTGACAGTTCAAAAGTGGTGAAAAATGCTGTGACTAAACTCGAAAAAGAGAATTTTGAAAAAACTGAAATAGTTTGCGACACCGTTTATAAAAATAAAGGATACAAACTGACATTAACTCTTTTCGACACAACCGACGAAGACGAAACAATTCCAAATACTTTATTTACATTAAGCAAGCTGACTAATGGACAATACTTTCCAATTTATTCTGACTCCATTTTTAATAAAGTTCAAGAAGTCCATTTTGCAGACTTTAATAACGATAATGTAAAAGACATTTTAATTCAAAATATTTCAGACGTAAGAAATAATTGGACTTACTATTTGTATTTGGTTGACACTACCAAAGACAAATTGAAGAAGATTAAAGGTTTTGAAGAAATCAAAAATCCAAACTATTTGCCTCAATACAATCTTATTGACAATTATGTAGTGTCAGGGAAAATTTGGACAAGTTTTTATAAAATAAAGGGTGATAGTGTTAGAGACTTTGACATTGTAATCTATGACGACCAAACGGACAATGGAAATTATGACCGGAACTATAAAAAAGCCGTTAATTCAATAATGATGAAAGAGAAAAACAACCGCTAACAGTGGGCTTTCTGCTATGTTAGACGTAACCGGTGAGTAACTAACTAATTCCGAAGAGCTACAATTAATAAAAGAAAAAATATGCCTAACATTATTCACAGAATCGGAACAGAGAAAACAACGGTTCAACAATTGTATAATGCAGTATCCAGCATCGGAGGCCTTACCAATTGGTGGACAAAAAATATATCGGGAGAGTCTAAAGTTGGAAGTATAATTCAATTTCGGTTTTCCAAAGGAGGGCCTGATTTTGAAGTGATTGATCTTAACCCTTTGAAAAAAGTTGAATGGAAATGTGTTCAAGGCCCAAAAGAATGGATTGATACACATATTGAATTTAATATTTTAAAAGAAAATGAAGAGACAGTTTTACTATTTAAACATTGTGGCTGGAGAGAAGAAGTTGAATTTATGTATCATTGCAGCACTCAATGGGGTTATTTTTTAATTGGATTAAGAAAATTTCTTGAAACTGGCGAAGGGACGCCTTATGGAAAAAATCCTGAGCAAATTAGTAATTGGTCAAAGTAAACTGAGCTGCACTGATGATCAATGGAAAATCAATCGACAATCATGAAGAAGCGATTAAAAGCTCAGCTTGCAACTATGAGGAAAAAGAAAAAATTCGAAAGTGACAGGGGAATTGCTAAAATGAATCCAGGTTAGAAAAATTGTCAGCGCTGGTTTGGATTATATCTTACAAAAATTATAGACAGGCAAAATCAAATGAAAGGTGCCCATGAAGTCAAAACAATAAAACATTATTGCAGAACCAGTGGCTTAATACCTGTGCCAATCAGATTAATAGATTGCAACAATTTTTCGGGGGGGAGATCAGCCGTGTCCATCTGGAAAGTAACTCTTGAAATACCTCCAAGCGCATCGCTGTGCCGTAATATCTTTTCAGCTACTTCTTCAACACTACCAACCAGCAAAGCTCCTCCCGGTCCCAATTGTGCTTCAAACCTGGCTCTTGTCATGGGTGGCCATCCACGTTCTTTGCCAATCTTGTTCATTGCCCTGGCATAGCCCGGGTAAAATTCATCAACCGCCTGCTTCGTCGTTTCAGCTATATAACCCAGCGAATGCATTCCCACTTTCAATTGTTCCGGTTGGTGCCCGGCCTTTTTTCCTGCTTCCCGGTACAGATCTACCAGTGGACCAAACTGGTGTGTTTCTCCACCGATGATTGCCACCATCAGCGGCAATCCAAATATACCCGCACGGATAAAAGATTCGGGTGTACCACCCACGCCCAGCCAGATAGGGAATGGCTCCTGTACAGGTCTCGGATAAACAGGAAGATTTTTAAGTGCAGGACGAAACTTACCTGACCAGGTAACAAATTCATTCTTTCGAATGGTTAGCAGGAGATCAAGTTTTTCAGCAAACAGCTCATCATAATCCCTGAGATCATACCCAAATAACGGGAAAGCTTCTATGGAAGAACCGCGACCAACCACCATTTCAGCACGGCCTTTGGATATAAGATCGAGGGTGGCAAAATTTTGAAATACTCTTACCGGGTCCGCCGCACTTAAGACTGTTACCGCACTGGTCAGGCGGATACGATTCGTACGGGCAGCAGCTGCAGATAAAATAACGGCAGGTGCTGAATCCAAAAATCCCTTGCGGTGATGCTCCCCGATCCCAAATACGTCCAGACCAGCTTGCTCGGCATATTCGACTCTTTCCAGCAATTGAGACATTGCATCAGTATCTGTTACGGCCCGGCTGCTATCGCCTCCGAACATAGCCGCGAAACTATCAATTCCTATTTCCATATCATGGTATAACACTGATTGTTTTATTTTGTTTGGATATTGGGTAACCACCAATCCTGAGTGCGTTTCTGAAGTTAAAACATTAGTCTTAACAATAAAAAATATTGCAGGGGTGCAACGGAAGGAAAAATATAATTTTGCCAATGCAGACCCAAGCGTGTGAAACCAATCTGTGAGCAATGACTTATTTTGTCAACTAACCACCGGGTAATGCACACACTTCATTCCATATTGCTCTCATTTATTTTAACTGTAACGAGTATTTGTGCATTTGCCCAGCAGAATAAAATTGATTCGCTTGAAAAACAGCTGGGGATTTTGGAACAAAAGGCCGAATCATACAGTGTTGATTCCAGTAAGGTAAAGTTGCTGACTGAGATTGCCTGGGATATGGCCAATTATAACAGGAGCTTAGATACAGCTTTAAGCTATGGGCAGGAAGCCGTGGCCATTTCAAAAAAAATAAAATGGAACAAAGGAACGGCTGAATCTTATTCTTGCATAGCCGGAGTTTACAGATCTCAAAGCAACTATACACAGGCAGTGAATAATTATCTGAAAGCCCTGAACATCTCAAGAGAGATGAAAGAAAAAGACTGGACAGCAACCTGTCTTTATTTCATCGGGCAGGTGTACCAGGACCAGGGAAATTATCCCATCGCGCTTGATTATCTGCTGCAAGCGCTCCGGATAAGCGAAGGCACAGCGAATACCATTGACATTGCCCGTGATCTTACTTACATTGGAACAATCTATGCAGATATTGGTGACGACGCGAATGCGTTGAATTATTACATGCAGGCATTAAAAAAAAACGAAGATCTAAACGACAAATACTGGATTGCCATTAACCTGCAGAGTATTGCCGCTATTTACAATAGTGAAAATGAATATGCAAAAGCCCTGGATTATTATTCCAGGGTTTTAAAAATGGCGGGGGGAAATATCTATTCAATTTATGAAACCCTGAAGGATATCGGAGATGTTTACAAAAATCAATCCTATTCAATCAGTGATCTTCAAAATGACACGGCATGGGAAAAAGGTATGGATTATTATTCAAGAGCTTTAAAAATTGCCAGGGAAGTTGATGACCAATTCACGGCAGGTTTATCGTTAAATGGCATAGGCTCGCTTTATCTTAAGAGAAATAAACTGAAAGAAGCTGACGCAGCATTAAGCAAAGCATTAAAACTCCTGAAAGATCAAAATACGCCGGAGGCCATTAAAGACTGTTACTTTAATTTAAGCAAACTAGACAGCGCAAAGGGAGATTGGAAAAATTCACTTATATATTTCCAGCTTTATACAACGATTAATGATAGCCTGTTCAATAAGAAAAAAAGCCGCCAGATCGCGCAGGTACAAATCAAATATGAAACGGATAAAAAACAGGGAGAGATCGAAATTCTGAATAAAGACAATGAATTGAAAAACCTGAGGATCCAACAGCAATCAAAAAATATTTTGCTGATCATTTCGGTGGCTGTTATACTCTTATTAAGCGCCGGTGGTTTTGTATATTATCGCAATAAGCGAATCAAAAGGGAGTCTTTAAAACAGATCAGTGAAGCCAAACTGGCATCGCTGAAATCGCTGATGGACAAACATTTTATTTTCAGTTCACTCCATTCTATTGATACTTTCCTGATGAATAACGATGCTGAAGCAGCCAGCGACTATCTTGTAAAATATTCAAAACTCATCAGGATGATTCTTGAAATGTCAAACCAGGCGGAGGCAAGTCTTGAAGAAGAAATCTCACTTTGCAAATCTTATCTTGACCTCGAAAAGATCCGCTATAACCAAAGTTTCGATTATGAATTTTCAATTGATCCAAACATTTCACAGCAACAGACACAATTTCCTTCTATGCTTTTACAGCCGCTGGTAGAAAATGCCGTAAAGCATGGCATCGGTTCTTTAACAGAAGACAAAATGGGAAAAAAGGGATTCATCAAAGTTATTATTGACAAGGAGAAGGATAAATTAGTATGCACCGTTACCGATAACGGTAAGGGCTTGGGGTTTTCAGCGGCAACGATTAAGGGCCATCGTTCTTATTCAGGAAAAGGAATTATTGAAAGGGTCCGGGTATATAATACACTGCAAAAAAATAAAGCTTCGTTTGTGCTAAACGATAATAATCCGGGTGTAGCAGCTATATTAACTTTGCCATACATTTCCAGGAAACAAGCCGTTGCAGTATGACTACCCCTGTTATAATAGTGGATGATATGAAGACCCACCAGGATGCGTTGAAGAAAAAGCTGGATCTGTATTGCAATGACGTAAAGGTAGAGGCTGTCTGCAGCAATATCGCAGAAGCCATTGCTGCTATAGAAGCATATAAGCCAATGATCGTTTTTTTGGATATTGAACTCGGCACTCAGAATGGGTTTGACTTATTGAAACAATTGGAAGAATATAGTTTCCGTGTCATTTTTGTTTCAGCTCATAGCTCACAGGAAAACCTGCTGAGGGCAATCAAAGTAAGTGCGGCAGGGTTTGTAACAAAGCCGATTGATAAAGATGAACTGGTACTTTCCGTTCAAAAGGTTTTAAAGGATTTCAATAAAGATATTCCGGGATCGCACATAAAGACACTTGTACATAATCTATCCACTTCCCTGCCGCAATCGCAAATGATTTTGATATCGAATAAAACCGCAGGAGAAAAGCAGATCAGGATCGGTGATATTGTTTTTTGCGAATCAGAAAATACAAAAGTGCATTTTCGCCTCATTCATCAAAGATCTTTCAGTACTACCGGTTCTCTTTCTGGTTATGAAGAATTGCTGCAGCCTTATGAATTTTACCGGATACAACGGAGCTATCTTGTGAACATCAATTATGTTGACCGCGTTATCCGCCATCAAAAGGATATTATTATGCAGTATTATCCTGCCATTGAAATGAGTGCATCCCGCGATAAGGAACTCTGGAACAACTTTCTTTCTGCATGGGAAAACAGAGCTATAAGACCCTCATAGAATTATTGTCGTGCAATTCCAGGCTATGCAATAAGTTTTTCTTTTTTATTCATAACGTTTTTCATTCTTCATACTGCAGTTCTCCTGTTAAAACAAGCAGTTCTCCAATGAACCGCCACCCGGCTATTTCGTGAAAGTATTTTTATATTGAAATGAATTTTATTAAACTTTAAAAATCCAGGTATGAAAAAAATATCAGCCCTATTGCTCCCGGTTCTTTGTCTTTTGGTTATGACAGTTGGATTTAGCTGTTCCGGCAGGGTAAAAGAAGATAGCATTGTTACAACATTAATCCCCACACTACGCAGCAAAGCTCCCGAAGAAAACATAAAAGCATTTGAAGAAGTAATAGAGGAATCAAAAGAGGATCCGGGAGCTATGAAGCTGCTTGGGTTATATGCCTATTTGAACCGGCAACTTGGATTAGCTGCATGGTCTTATGCCCGTGCGGCTGAAAAAGATCCTGGTGATGATATCAACCTCTCCAATCTTGGCTTATGTCTTCACGAATTATACAAGGCTGATAAAGAAAAAAAAGATTCGACGATTTTCCAAAACGGCCTGGATATTCTTGAACGTGCTGCAAAAGACGCCCCTGATAAAGCTGCTGTTCAAAACAACCTTGGATACGCCTTATACGACAAGTATCTTGAAACAAAAGACGCAGCCACACTGGCTAATGCAGAGATGCATTTGAGAAAAGCTGTTTCTATTGAACCGGATGCTGAAATAGCCCTTAGTCACCTTGCCCAGGTGCTTGCTGCACAAAATAAAAACGATGAAGCCGTTGCCATGTTAAACAAAGTGCACAGCATAAATCCTTTCAACGGTGTTTTGACCCAGGTAATGAACGAACTCGGAGACATATACAAACAAGCAGCTCCACCATGTCATTATTGCGATAGTATAAATTTTAAATGCGATAAATGCAGGGGCTCAATAATTGGTGGTTTAGAATATGTGCAATGTAAAATGGATGAGCAAACCGCTGCAGGAGATTGCAGGCAAGGTAAGCCTTATGCAAAGTTTTTCAAATGCGGAGAAATGGGTGATTCTCCATGGATGATACCGGGACTGCAATCAGGCGTATGTATTCTCACCCCGGTCGGTAAACTCTGTCTCATGCTGCATGGTGATGGAACGGTAGATTTCAAACTTGAGATTCAAAATGTGCTTAAAATGCCCGAAGGATTAAAGTTTGCTATGGAAGGTACTTATGATCCATCGGGTGGTGAATCCAGGATAAACGTCAATGCTTCCTGTTCAGTCAGTTTGTATGACAGGAATGAAGTTGCCGGGTTATTAAACAAATTTGATGTAGGGCCGATCTCAATCAAAGCCCAGGTCCCGATAAAAGGAGAAACCAACCCTGAAGGTGGTAATGCTCCTTTGCAGATTGAAACTTATGGAATGCCTACTGCCGTTCCTCTTACCCATTGATCACTTGCGCCTATTATTCATTGATCAAAAAAGTTGCAGAAATATTTTATCTCAAATAAAAATTAACTTATGAAAAAAATACAGTTAGCTTCCCTGATCATACTTGTTTTTGCTATCTCACTTCGGGGACAGGTCAATGAAACTATCTTTCAAACACTGGATTCCACGATAATACTCCAGTCGCTTTTTGATGCTTCCTCACCTAACGAAAATGGATGGGTGACCTGGAAACCCAATTTCCCAGAGAAGATAAATTTCCCGGTTTCAAAGGATGGATCTTGTTATACCAAAATGGACACGATCCTCTATCTTAACAATGATTGGCAGCAAATTGCTTTGATCGTATTTGAAACTTTTCCCGTAGAGGATGGCCGGCGAACAAAGGGTTCTCTTATAAGCACTGCTGTTTTCAACAAACTGAGCACTGCCACTACATGGCAGGTAAACTGCTTTAATAAAAAACTTTACTATGATCCGAAGAGTACAACCGGCAATTTTGAATTGGTAAAACTCAACGCTATGCCTAATTGGGGTTATGCCCTGGCTTTTACCTCTGAGTACACGACCAATAAAATTATTTTCCGGACCATACAGTATTACGATTTTTATTACTCCAAAGAATTGTTTTCTTCCTTTGTATTTACATCCAATAAGGAAGACACTGATAAAGCCAAACATTTTGGCTATACTGCACAAGTAAAAATTATTCCCTCAACCGATTGGTCTATTTTTGAAATTAATTATAAAGGGACCGACAAAGACTACAAGACAAATAAAATTTATTCAGTGGATGGAAGTCGGAAATTCTATTATGATACATATGCACGTGTATATGTGAAAAAGCGATACAATTAAAAAAATCGAGGCATTCAATCTTCCATATTCTCAAACTGCAATGGAATACCACGGCCCGGTGACCTATAAAGCTGATTAATAGCGAACAGATCATCATTTTTTTTGCCGATACCACAAACCAGGATTTTCATTAATAGATAACCGTATTTTTAAACCTTAATCTTTTTTCAGCTTCACAAGCTTTTTGCGTCTTCACGGACAAACCTGTTTCAACTATTATTTTTTCCAAACTTTCCCACGCCATTGATAATATGCAGCTTTAATGTGTGCCCGGAGTACCAACAATTGATATAAAGAATAAGTATTTCTTTTTTCTTCATAACATTTTTCATTCTTCACAATACAGTTCTCACTGCAAGCCGGTCAGTTCTCAAACAACCCTCCCTTTGGCTATTACGGAAAGGTATTTTTAATAACGAAAAAAGATTATTATGAAAAAATCAAATCAACCCATTTTCTTTATTGCACGACTTTCCCGGTACTTAGTGGCATTTTGTATAGGCTGTCTTGCTTTTGCAACTGCTATCGGTCAGCCAACTGATCATGCAACTGTTCCTAATGCCACCGATAGTAAAGAAAATAAAACAACTGCCCTTTCAACGAACTGCTGTAACCTGCTCTTTATCGGACCTTCTACGATCCTTGAGGACAGTTATAAGCCTTTCAATACGTATGGGCCTACAGTTGTATTCACTCATCCGCTCGCTGGAAAACTTGGTATCACAGGTAATGCTGGAATTTATTTCGGATCAGGTAATAATGTGGATTATACAAAATTCCAATTGTTAGGCGGTCTGAGTTTACTTCCT